>C687J35021_10001078_pt1 | contig 20620 bp, 27 predicted proteins | sample RifCSPhighO2_12_FD_35021 | JGI IMG/M metagenome (IMG submission 35021)
TTCGAACCGCTCTATCACTGCTTGCCAGACCATCTTGTTTCTGATTCCAGAGAAATCAGAAGATTACGACGGTTTCCTTCCAAACACCTTGAAAGGGGTGGCTCTCAGTGCATTACGGCCTGCCCGTCATGCCCGCGCGCCCGGCCAAACCCCGCGACAAGCCCAAGGTGGAGGTCGGCGTGCAGGTGGTCGAACGTTGGATTCTGGCCAGGCTGCGCCACGAAACCTTCTTCAGCCTGGTCGCGCTCAACCGGGCGATTGCCACCTTGCTGGTGGACTTGAACCAGCGCCCCTTCAAGAAGCTGCCCGGCAACCGCGCCAGCGCCTTTGCCGAACTCGACCGGCCAGCCCTGCGCCCACTGCCGGCGGCTCGCATGGCCATCGCCCGCTTCAAGCCCGCCCGCGTCAACATCGACTACCACGTCGAGCTCGATGGCCACTACTACTCGGTGCCCCACGCCCTGGTGGGCGAGGTGGTGGAGCTGCGCATCACGGCCACCGCCGTCGAAGTCCTGCACGGCAACAAGCGGGTGGCCGCCCACGCGCTCAATGGGCGCAAGGGCGCGCACACCACCACGCCTGAGCACATGCCGGCCTCGCACCGGGCGCACCTGCAGTGGACGCCGGCCAAGCTCATCGCCTGGGGCGAACGAATGGGTACTGCCACCGCGGCCGTGGTGCGCTGGCAGATGGAGCACCGCGCCCACCCCGAGCAGGGCTACCGCTCCTGCCTGGGCCTCATGCGCCTGGGGCGTGAGTATGGGGCCCAGCGGCTGGAGGCAGCCTGTGCCCGTGCGCAGTCGATTCGCTCACCGTCCTACAAGAGCATCGCCTCCATCCTGAGTTGCGGCCTGGACCAGCGTCCGCTGGACGCCCCCATGCCCCTGCAGGCCAGCCTGCCGCTGCACGAGAACGTGCGCGGGCCGGGCTACTACCACTGACCACCGAGACCACGAAGGAAGAACAACCATGCTCAACGAACACACCCTCAACCAACTGCGCGTCCTGCGATTGGACGGCATGGTGGCCGCCCTGAACGATGCCGCCACCCACATCGCCGCCAGCGAGCTGCCCTTTGAACAACGCCTGGCGCTGCTGGTGCAGCGTGAGGTGGACTGGCGCGACAGCAAGCGGCTGGAGCGCCTGTTGAAAGCCGCCCGCCTGAAGGTCGTCGGCGCTTGCTTGGAAGACATCGACTGGCGGGGCAGCCGGGGCCTGAGCCGGGAGGTCATCACCAGCCTGGCCGGTGGGGACTGGCTGCGCCATGGGCACAACGTCTTGCTCACCGGTGCCACCGGTTGCGGCAAGACGTGGCTGGCCTGTGCGCTGGGGCAGCAGGCGGCGCGCCTGGGGTTCTCGGTGCTCTATGCCCGCGCGCCACGTCTGCTGGAAGAGCTGCATGTGGCCCATGGCGACGGCAGCTTTGGCAAGCGGTTGGCGCAACTGGCCCGGCTGGACCTGCTCATCCTGGACGACTTTGGCATTGCCCCGATTGCCGCGCACGAGCGAAATGATTTGCTCGAACTCCTGGACGACCGGGTGGGCACGCGCTCGACGCTCATCACCAGCCAGTTGCCGGTGACGGCATGGCACGCTTGGCTGGACGAACCCACGCTGGCCGATGCCATCCTGGACCGCATCGTGCATGGCTCGCACAAGATGGCCCTCAAGGGCGAGTCCATGCGCAAGCCGTCCAAGGCCGCCTGATCATCCAGCCCAACCGCCATTCCACGCTGATGGCGGACACTTCGGCTACGATTTGGCCGTCACTCAGGACCCCCGCGCACGGTGTCCGCCATCGCATGGAACGCTGTCCGCGATGGGAATGGAATCACTCTCCGCCATCAGTGGAATGCGCAGAAGACGGATCTTGGCCGGCGAAGCTGCCTTGCTTGCGCATTTTTTCCCCGGCGCGGGTCGCGAACTCACCCGAGCCCCCGAGAAGCCCCTCCAGGACCTCGGAAAGCGTGCCGGTTAGGGGAGCCAGGGCGGCCCCTGTTTTTTCGCTTGGGGCGGCTTCTAGGGCTATGCATGACCGTTCCTGCGGTTCGATGACCGAGTGCTCTAGAACCACGCTCCAGCGGCGCCTGACCGTTGCGGGGTCAATCCTGGTCAGATTCCGGCCCGACGTGAGCAGTCATTCCGGCATCGTGTCCGCCCACAGCGGCACTCGAAATCATTTCTTTGAGGCTCACAGCGCAGCCAAAGGAACAGTCCACAGGCCCTCACCAAACGGTAGGGCCTTGGTGCCGTCATAGAGGACGATGCCGGCGATGAAGTCGGGCCCGCTCAGGTCCTGCAGCCTGCGCAAACCCCTGAAGTCTTTGCCGTCCACCGAGGCTGCAGCTTTAACTTCGACGCCGATGATTCTGCGCATGGGTGACTCAAGCACGAAATCCACTTCGACCTTGTCCTTGTCGCGGTAGTGACCCAAGAACCAGCCGTCATCGCTCAAGGCCAGCGCCTTTCGCAATTCCGCGTACACCCATGTCTCCAAGGTGGCGCCCCAGCGTGCACGTTGAGAAATCAGCATGTCCGGGGTCAGCCGCATGAGGGCAGCCTGAAGCCCTGCATCCAGAAAATGCAGCTTGGGCGTCTTGACCAAACGACCCAACTCGTTGCGCCCCCAGGCGGGTAAGCGCTGCAGCAGGAAGAGCTGTTCCAGAATGCCCAGATACCTCTCGATGGTTCGCCTGTCCAGTGTGAGCTGGGCCCCGATCTGGGAGGCATTGAAGAGTTGGGCGCAGTACGAGGCGACAACCTGCAGCAGCCTTGGGATTTCGTTCAGGTGCTCTATCTGGGCAACGTCCCGAACATCACGCTCCACCAGCGTCTTGATGTAAGCGTTGGCCCACGCAAGCTGCCGCGAACTGCTCGCTCGGGAGCGCATTTCGGGGAACCCCCCGGCCAGCACGTTGATCACGGTGTCCCTGCGACCGTGCACAGCCGGTGTCACCCACTGGGGATTTGCGATGGGCCAGTCATGGGTTTGGGCACGTTGCAAAAAATCGCTCTGCCGCCCTTGAAGCTCGGACTGGGAAAGTGGCAGGAGTGTGTGCACCTCCATACGCCCTGCCAGGCTATCGGCAATCTGAGGCAATGACAGCAGGTTGGCTGATCCCGTGAGCAAGAATCGGCCAGGTCGGCGGTCTTCGTCAATGGAGTGCTTCAGCGCCAGCAACAACTGCGGGGCTCGCTGAACCTCATCAATGATGGCCCTGTCGAGTTTGCCCACCAGTCCCACGGGATCCAACCGTGCCACTTCAAGGGTCGTTGCATCATCCAGGGTGATGTACTGCATCCCATGGGCAAACTGCTTGGCCAAGGTGGTTTTGCCACACTGTCTGGGTCCATTGACCAACACCGCCGGGGTGTCTTGCAACGACTGCCTGACACGCTCTGCCATGTGACGTGAAATCAATGATGGGGGTGTACCTGGCATGGGGGATGAAGCGCGAAAGGTTGCCCGTCCAGTTGAACAGCAAGAGTCCGTCCAATTGTACATTGATGGATCGTCCATTTGTACATTTGCGCGGCCGGATTTCGGTCGGCGTCAACACGGTGAATGTACCGTGTGAGCAGCGCGCCCATTGGCCTGCCGGTATCACTACACCATCGACAAGGACAATTTGTTGTGCTACTTGTTGCCCGATGAACAGGCCGTCGAGGTGCCTCAGTTCAACGTGCTGGCGTTCACGGCGATGTCCTGGGGGATTCTGGGCCTGAACCAGGATGCGGCCGACATTCGAGACTGGTTCCCAGACGAAGTGTGAGATCAGGTCGGCGTGGTGACGGCACCCACCTCCCCGCGTTCACTGGCGCATTACCGTGGTTGTTTCAGGCATCGGTCTCCAAGGCACGGATGACCCGCGGCAGCAAGGAAATCCATACCGGGCCCGTCCGCTCAATGGCCTCCGCCATGGTGTAGTTCATCGACGCCAGCCAGTCGGCGCGGTTCAGGGCCAGTGCGACCGCCACTTTTTCACCGGTGGACTGCACGGCCCAGGCTGGTTCACCACCCTCCATGGCGGCCCGCGCCTTGTTCAAAAAATGCCGGTATTCCACGTCGCTCATGGTGTTCGTCCTACATTGCACGGCTCGACTGCTGTCTCAACGATACCAGCCTCTGGGCAAGAACTGGCTCCTCGGGTGACATAGACCAGTGCGTATCACACCACCGGCAGATCGCGCACGAAGTTGCGCTTGGCCTTGTGCACGGACGCCAGGTGCAGCAGCCAGTGGCGGCGGGTGATGTCGTGGCCCATGCGGGCTAGAATTTTTCCAACCAGGTCCAATTCGCGTCGATATGGGCTGGTGGCGCGCAGCATGGTCGAGGTGAGCACACGCTGTAGCAACGCGACCGCCTGGTCCCACTGGGCGGTTCCCAGGTGCAGGGCAATGTGCTCCAGAACCTGCTCGCTGCAGTACGCCGGCGGCTGAACCAGTTGAAGCGCCTCGCCCCAATGGTTTTCGGCGCACAGGAGAGAAGCCCGCAAACTGACGTCGCGCTCATTCGGGCCCGGTCCCAGCAAACGCTGTGGCCCAAAACGGGTGTGCCCTGTGCGCTGCGCCCGAGATTGAGCCAGTGCGATCTCCTGCTCGGCAATGGCGGTGAGGATGGTTTTCCGCGTGTTTTCGACATCGTGGCCGGCATGCGCCGCAGCGGCCAGCACCGCCAGGTAGGTCTCAGGCCCCGGGCGCGCCCGAAACCGCCGCATCCTCAATTCGAAGACCTCACCCGTCCAGCCGTCGCGCTCGTAGGCCCGCAAGGCGCAGTCCTGCACTTGCCAGTCGTCCGGGAACGCCTTGAGCGCCACCTCCGCATGGGCAAAGGCGTCCCGCATCCGCCCGTGTTGCTCGAGAAACTGGACCACGCGGACATGGTCGGTGCCGGTGTTCAGGTCTTCTTTGAGAATGGCCAGGGCCGCCTCGACATCACCCTGCGCTTCAAGCTGCTGCAGGTGCATCCACTCCAGCGTGAAAAGCTGGGCGCTGTCGCTGAGCGAGTGCACATCGTGGAGGGCAGCCATGTACTTGGATGCCGACCGACCACCAGCCGCTTGGCGGTGTGCCAACACTTCGTCCTTGGCTTTTCTCCAGGATTCATGCAGCTTCTGACGGAACCGGGTCAGCGCGGCCGCTCCCATGGCCGTCTCCACCGCATCGGTGTCAAAACACCCGAACGGATCTTCCAGCCGCAGCTTCAGGTAGGCCGCACCAAAGGCTGCCGGTTGGGGGCCATTGGTCTGGACAGCCTTGACCCAACGCGTGGCAACAGAACGGCACAGCTCCCCCACGTTACCGTAGGAATCATCGACTTGTTGAAACGCTGCCCAGGCTCGCCGCATGGCGTGTTGGGTCAGGGCCAACGCACCGGCTGGGTCGGTTTTCAAAGCCCGGTCCAGCAAGGGCAGAACAGCTTCGGCCCGCTGAACGTACTTGCTGCTCTGGCTCGCGGGCACAAAGCTGCGCCCGACCGCCAGCATTTCGGTGACCAGCGTTTTGTGTTCGGCCACCGACGCCACCGGTTGGTCCAGGCGCATCCACTGGTTCAGCTCCTTGGCAATGCCCGGGTCCCGGTTGGCCAGGTCCATCAGTTTCGATGCCAGCTCACTGACCGGGCGCGCCTTCAAGAACGTTTCCAAGGCTTGGTGCTGCGCGGCTTCTTTGGTGAACAGGCGTGCGGTGTGGTCAGAGCGGATCGGGCTCGCTGCGGGGGCGTCTGCTGCAATCCCTGTGGGACCACCTGAGCGAGGTGCACCCAGCAGGGTTCGCCAGACCATGGCTAGCGCGACCTGGTGTTTGCAGAACGTGCCGCCTTCAGCGTGCGGGCAGTCACAACCACCACCAACCGAACCGTCCCTGACCCAGACCTCGGTGCGGTAGACATCGCTGCCAATGATTTCGGCATAGATGGCGGGGATGGCACCGCCCTCCTCCGCGATGACGGTGAGGGCGTTGGAGGTCACATAGTCTTTGGCGCGACCAAAGACGGTCTTGCCGGCGAGACTGCGCAACGCGGTATCGCTGAGCGCCTCGATCAGCGCCTTGATCACCTCCTCAGTGAGCCCGCCAGTGAGCGAACCATTGAGCGGGCCATTGGACGTGACGTTGTCAGGTGCCCCAGGCAGCGCATCTGTCATTTCAACGCGAGCTCAAAAGAATATCAGTGCGGCGAGGCATCTCGACGCAGGGAATCGGATTCGGCCGGATCCATGAGGTCTTCCAAGGCCAACCCGTATTCGACCATCCGAGCATTGATCTCTGCGATGGCGGCAGTTTTTTCGCCTTGCATATCGCGTTCGGCCGTGGCAAAGAAGGCGCTGGCTTTGCCGATCAGATCGTGAAAACGCTGGTCGTTCAGGGGTTCGCTGCGGCTGGGCACCAGCGGGCGCTTGTTGGCGGGGCGATCTGACTTGAATCTCATCGGATACAGATGGTGGGCACAGCGGGTACAGGGGTGCAGTGGGCCTTCAAGAAGCTGAGCTGACGATGATGCGTATGGCGCGTGGTCATGCGAATGGGGCACGGTGCGCCGGCGTGGCAGCTGTGATGCGGTGCCAGGAGGTCAGTGCTCAACATGTCAACTCTATTTTACGTAGCCGCAGCCGAATTGACACCGAATCGGTGGATGGCACCCGTTTCGGCCCATCAAGTGCCGCTGGCATCCACCAGTGTGGCCATCACCTTGGCCCCTGAGACGATGCACCCCAGTTTCTCACGACGGCGCACTCAGTTGTTCATTCGAGCAGCCCATTCACGCAGCCGTACTTCACTGATATTGCGAAACTGTCCACATGTGTTGCGAGAGACCTCGGAGCTGTCGATCTGTAGCACCGCTGCCACCGCCTCCTGGGTCCAGCGACGCGCTTTTATCGTGCGGCTCATCTCGCTGACTATCTGCGACTTGCGCAGCATCGCAGAGGCATCTGGGAACCCGAGGTCGGCATAGACGTTCGTGCTGCCTTCCTCGATGACATGGCCTGCGTTATCACTCATAGCTGTCCCATTTTTGTGGCTTTCCAAGACCAAAACCTCGTTCGAAATGCCCATATTGGATGCTCTCAGACCGTGCCAACTTTGCGTTCTGCTGCGCTGCTCGCGTGCCGAAGGCCGCCTGCATTCCCAGACGACTGAACGCGTCAGCAGAGAAAGAGCTTGAGAAAAACCGACGAATTGATAACGAGGAGCGTCGCGAACATCCACTTGAAATGGGTGAGCTCTCTTCGGAGGGCGCTAAAACCCACTTTCTGGGTTGTCGATCCGCCCTGAAAGTTTTTCATGCTTGCCCCAAACCTTAGCTCCCAGGCCTCGATTCTTGAGGACAGGTTCCGCTCGAACGACTGCAAATCTTTGGGGCTCACGGCAACCTTGTCCAGCAAGTCAGCCAAGTGTGTCGATTGCAATTGCGCTTGTGCGATAGGCACTCCCGCTGTCTCAAGCTTCTTGGCGTATTCAAGGGTGTCGAACGGAATGCTCATACGCTTTGGGATGCCAGCAGGACTTTCAGATTGGTATCGAGTATCACGCATTCCGCCGGTGACTTGTCCAGTAGTTGAACTGCCAGGATGCGCCGGCTGGCTTCAGTTTGGTCTGTCATACCAAGCATCTTGGAGTTGACCAACACGGGCATGGCAAACAGTGGTCCACTGCCGCAGCCAAGCTTCCAACGCTGCTCGGTCTTCGTTTGTCGCGCTGCCACGGCGAGCCAAAACGAACCCGCAGGTAACCCCGCCACCGAGGGCCAGGGAGCGAGGTTCGATGACTTCCTCCAGCAGCTGGTCAATGAACCGCTCTTGTACTTCCACCGATGGGGCCTCGGACCAAATGAGGTCGTACTCGAAGCCCAGCGTCTGAAATTCCCCGATGTGCAGCTTCTTGCGAAGACGTCTGCTTCGGGTTCGCTTCGGCGGTGGTAACTGCAGGTCAGGCATGTGTGCTCTTTGAGGTGACGCGATCGGCATGTTCTGCAGCCACGCAATGCACAGGACACTCAGATGGTATGCAATTCCTGTGGTCGCTGCTCACGTTTCGTTTGCCCTGCTGCGCGCGGGCACAGCGGGTACGGCGTGGCGCCATATGCCCGCGTTCAAGATGCGGCCACCGTTTTACGCGACCGCAACAGGTGAACGCATCGACGAACGGATCGGGGAAACATAGGAGCGCGCAGCCATGCCTGGGCAGCAGGTCCGTTTCAGATCGTCAAGCGCCGGAGGTTTCCGCAGCCGTGGTCATCACCTTGGCACCCGAAAAAATGCACTCCAGTTTCTCGTTGATGTAGTCCGACATGAACGGTTTCAGCGGCAAGGCCTTACCGTTGTGTACGTTGCATTGCGAGAAATCCATCCCCTCGTTGTGCGCCAACTGACAGGCTGAGATGTATTCGTTCATCAGGCCGGCGAACTCAATGAAGGGGTGGTTGCCGATCTTGACCGCGCTGCGGTAGAAGGCATCGGCGGTCCGGCGCATCTCGAGCAGCGCCTGCTCACGTTCCTGTGTGTCCATGTGGCGATCAGGTGGTTGTGATGGATCGGTGGTCTTGCGCGCAGTGTGGCTGAATTGCGTGTGGTCAGGTCACTCGGTCAGGTACCTTGCGCGATTCGTTGGTTGTGATGGTAGCCGGGTGTGGACATGCCTGGATCACCATGCCCAGCACATGTGCATTTGCCGTTGGCGGAGACCTGGCATCGACCCTCAGCGCTGCGGTATAACCGCGACGACATGAATTCCGACGCGCCTCACCCTGCCAACCACTGCCATTTTTGTGCAGCCACCAGTTACCACCACCTGATCGCCCGTGATCTAGCGGGTGTCATGCGTCCGACCACCACGCTCGTGTGTGATGGCTGTGGAAGGCAGTTCGAAGACAAAGACGCTTGGCGCGGGGGCGATGGGGAGGTTGGCGCCCGGCCGGAGGCTGACAAGACTTGATGGCTGAGCTCAGTTACCCTGCGCCGACCGTACTGTGGGTATACGGCTGCCGACGCCACGCAACACTCACTGAAACCTCAGACTCAAACGCTAGGTTTAGGGCCATCATCTGTAAGGCATTCTAGACAGCGACTCAGGTGAGACCTACGATTCGTCACCTATGCCCGGCACCTCAGAAATCACGTCCGCTTTCGACCAGCAGCTATTGCTGCAACTGGGGGCGCGCCTCAAGCAGGCGCGACTTCGGCAAGGGTTGACCACGATTCAGATGGCCGAGCGGGCGGGCCTGTCACGGATGACCCTCAGATCGGTCGAAGCAGGTGAACCCACGCCAACTATTGGCAGCTATTTGCGGGTCATGCGCGTCCTTGGTCTGTCGCGGGACTTCGCATTATTGGTCACCGACATCGGGTCAGCGCCAGCGAAGAACAAAAAACGGCTTGACCCAGCAGACGTCGTCGTGTCCGTCAGCCACAGAGCGCACGAATTGCAAGACCTTTAGAGTCTGGTGCTGCACCAAGAGGCCGTGCGCCTGATGAAGCAGAACCCTGAGCTGATACGGCGGGCCACAGAGACACTGAGCCGCTGGCGCGCCAAAGGCAGTTCACATTCACAGGAACTGTGGGACGAGTGGGTCGATATCCTGAACAAGCGAGCCTGGCGCCGTGCACTGGCGCACACGCATCGGGCCCAGCAGCTGCGGCAGGCGTCTCCATTGGCCACGATATTGCCCAAAGAAACGCGCAGCCAGATTTTGGATGACGTTCAGCGGCTGAAATCTGCAGCCCCCCGGACACGGACGCTGGCTCTCGCAGAGAACGTTGACCGCCCTCCCCTTCGAACCCGCGGGCTGTCAATGTCCCCCGCATAAGACCGCATATGAGCCAGTACGCCCAGGTCAAACAGAATTTCCGTACTTGATCGCGGTCAGGATCTCTTTGACGTGCGCGGTGCCGTAGGCTGACTTTGCCCAATCAAACGGTGCGTCTGCCCCCAGCATGGGGTGTGCGGTGCGCAGCCATGCCGCAGCAGTTTCAGGGTTCGTGAAGGTATCTTCTGCCAGACGGCACAGTTCCAGCAACCTCAACATGCTCTCGGCCGCATGAATCGGAAGCGTGTCGCCCCTGGTGATCTTGCGATGCGCCGTCGCGCGATCAAGGCCTACATAGGCTGCCACGGCGTCTTTGCTGAGCCCAAGACACTCAGCGAGGGGAAGCAATGACCGACTGGGTAGGCCACGTTTGACCATGGCGTATGCCGTGGCAGCGGGAAGCGGCATGAACACATCCCGGCTCTCTGCCAGTTCACTGGCGCCGCCAGCGGGGCGCCCTGTTGACTGCGGTGCATCACCCTCGCCTTGAGAAAAGAGGATTTGCGCAAGCAACTGCCATGCCTCGGCGCGACGCTGTGAACTCGGCGATGTGCGTGAGCTAGACACGGTAGATGGCAGGCCGGGTGTGTTGGTTCAGCCGTACGGGCAACTTGGGCAGCTGTGCTTTTCTGAAACTGTCAGCAGCGTCGGGGCCCCCCAGGTCGGCATTGATGCTCATGCTTCCAGCTTCGACAAACAGGCGTTTGACTTCACACATTTGCATCCTTTGGGTTGTGCCTGCCAAAATCAGACCCATTGATGATCACCATTTTGACCGCTTGCCGATGGTGGCGGGAATGCTTTTCTCAGTGTCACAAGGTGCCGGATGGGCGAGGTGCACGAGTCGTTTCGCTTGCTTGGGGCCGAACAGCAGAAAGCCACTGGTTGGAAACAGCGCAGAGAGGGCTGCGACAAAGGATGGATTAACAGTCTTCGCGCCAGACGCCTGACAAGACGCCGACTATCTGGCTCGCCATTGCTGCCGCAGATGAGGTCTGTTCAAGGTTTCGGCGGCTTGCGATCATCTCGGTGGCGGCAGCTCTCCAGGAACTCGATGAGCCTGTCCATTTGAGGCACGCAAAGGCTCAACACCATCACCAAAATACCGAAACCAATCATTGCGAGATAGAGGTCCAAGGTTGTGTACCGCTGTTGGTTGCCGTGTTCAATTTTACAAAGGCTCGGGAAGACATGCAGGATTTTCTGAGATATGTTTTCTGGGGCGTTTGAAGGTGGTGCAGTTTGTTAACTACGCTTTGAGGAGTATGAGATGGCGACCTGTCAGATGTGTGGGCGTGTGCTGAATCAGGAGGGTCACCCGTTGTCGCGGGACTGCGGCGGTGATTGTTGGGGCTGCATTGGAGAGATAGAAGCAGCGGGTGGCTGGGCCCCGTCGCTTGAGCAGGTGCGTGATGAACACGTTGCGGGGCTGCGTCCAGGGTGGGTCGACCCAACAGGCTCGCCAGAGCCATCTGCTGAGTGACCGATTCTGCGGTGTGAGACGGATTTTCCAGGCTGAATTTCGGCGCCGAAAGTGAGCTGCACCATTGGTTTTTCTGATCTCGCCGGTCAGTCTGCGTTTGACATTGCCAATTTGGCGCCGTTGATGGTGACTCGACGGACTTCAATGCCCTGGCGCCGGCCTGACAAAAATCGTGTATCGCCTGCGGGCACGCGCTGTCGCTGCGATCAGCTCGCCACTGGAGAGCGGCGCGTGCCAACGGCCAAGTCAACCTGCCGTTTTTTGCGTGTTCAAAAGGATCAAGACTTTGTCCATCCCTTGAGGGCTGGTTGCTGCAACCTCTGGGCTTAGTCCTCCCAGTTGAGGGCAGGGGGTTGCCAGCCAGAGTCGAACTTTTTTCCACGATTTGAAGCAGGCGTATGCAGCGTCGTCCAACGCCACCAACCGATCGTGGTCCGGACTCCCAAATTCGCGTCCAACGGACGGCAAGTTCAGCCAGTCCGCATCTTTGCACGTGCGTGGTGTGTCTGTCATGGCGGAAGCATCGATACGTCGCTTGTCGGTGCGCAGCTTGGCGTGGCCACGGTACTCATCGACCTGAGTGGGGAGAGCAAAAAAATACGAACGGTAAACCCCGGATCGCAAAGGCGAACATCCAGAGCGCCACTTGAAGAAATATCGCGGCATTCTCCAGGCGGATGCCTATGGCGGCTGGGGCAAGCTGTACGCCTCAGGGCAGATCACCGAGGCAGCATGCTGGGCGCACGCGCGCCGACCGTGGTGGGACCTGTACCTGAGCAGCGGCAAAGACGAGACGTCTATCGCGGCACAGGCGCTCAGACGCATTGCCGATCTGTATGCCATCGAGCGCGACATTCGGGGAAAGCCTCCCGACATTCGACAGGCCCAACGCCAGGCGCGTGCCGGGCCGCTGCTGCAGGAGATGCACGCCTGGCTCAGCCAGTTGGTTGGGCGGGTGTCGGCCAAATCGGAGTTGGCCAAAGCCATTGGCTACAGCCTGACACGCTGGCAGGCCCTGACGCGGTATTGCCATGACGGGCGCATCGAGATGGACAACAACGCCGCAGAGCGGGCATTGCGCGGGGTGGCTTTGGGACGGGGCAACTACCTGTTCATGGGGTCGGATGCCGGCGGCGAGCGAGCGACGGCGATCTACAGCCTGGTGCAAACCGCCAAACTCAACGGGATTGACCCCGAGGCCTACCTGCGGGAGGTGCTTGGCTGCATTGCGGACCACCCCATCAACCGCATCGATGAGTTGCTGCCCTGGAACCTGATGCGGCAGTCCCGTCAGGTGGATCAACAGCGCAAGGCGGCATGAGCGTACCGGGCATTGATCCGCGGGTGCTGGACGCCCTGCAGAACGCGAGCAGCTTGGAGCTGTTTCAGCTCAGCACATTGATCGAGCGGTTATTGGCTGACCCTCGGCGCATCCTTGCCGTGCGCAAGGACATGAACCTGGGTCAGACCGTGCGATTTGTGGACTGGCGCGACGGCAGTATGCGAGAAGGCAAGGTCGTGGCCATGCGTGACACGCAGGTCACGTTGCAGGACCTGCGCGAGCGCAAAGAGTGGAAGTTGCCCTACGCCGCTATCGAGCCACCGCAGGTCAATCCTGCTGAGCGCCCTCAAGCGGTGGAGCCGCAACCACCTGCCCCAGCTCGACCAACACGCAGCGACTTTCGCTGCGGGGAGAAGGTCGCCTTTGAGGACAAGTACCTGCAGACCGTGGTGGGCACCATCGTGCGCATCAACAGCCGCACTGCAACCATCGACCCCGGTGATGGCACCCAGTGGCGCGTCGGCTTCGGTCTGCTGCGACACATCCTGGATGTCTGACCATCCCTCACGAAACTCGTCAAGAGGGTGCTGGGGCGACGCTTACGGTTGTTCGGGCTTGGCCTGACTTGAGGTCATTGCGTTGGTCGGCGCATGGGCCGATGACCCGGCGCCGCGACTCGACCATTCTTCTGCGCTGCGGTGGTAAGTAGTCGCGTTTCTTGGGACTCACCCAGCGTCGTCGCCGTTGTCGAATTGCCTCGACATGACTGGCACGTGCTCAAGCCTTCGAGCTCCTCCTGGGTTGTGTCACTGGCGCAGCGGCAATGCATTGGAGACACTGCGATTCAGAGAGAGGACGTCCAGTTTGCGATCTTGAGGGTCTGCACATACCCGTCGACCATTCTTGCCACAGGATTCGCTGCCTGGGTGTGCACAGCAACCGCCTTCTCTACCGCCCGCCAGACGAAGGCGGCCAGTTGGCGTGTGTGCATCCTGAATACAGAAGGCATTGCTGGACGCATTTTCAGTAACCTACGGGAGTTTTGTGGGCCTGGTCACGCAGTATTGGTTGGTCGCATGTCTCGGGTTTCGAGCTGTTTGCCCAAGTTTCATGCAGCGGCAGTATCGCTCAGCTGGGTCAAGTCGATGCGAACCTTGGCGCTCTTCAGCGTCTGTTCACAGACCTCCATGCCTGGCTCGGGGTAGCGATGACCTGACTCGACCTCATAGAGTCCGATGGACAGCTCGGGGGTGGACGCCGATGCGCATGACCAGATTGCCTTGAGCGGTTCCAGCTTCCATCCGCCGCTTCCGTTGATATAGCCCGGTGTGACCAGCGACACCGTTTTGAGTTGCACTTCTTGGCGTTCGTGCTGGGCCAACAAAGACTCCAGCTCAACCGACGTGGACAGCAACCACGTCCTAACAATTTCCAGGTCGTCGTCCGGGGTCTCTTTCTGGCCGAACTGAACCCAGAAGAACGGCATGTGGAGTGCGACCTCAACCGCGTTCCAGCGGTCTTCACCGGGTGGGTTGAACATGGCCAGCGGATGGCGGTTCGATACGTGTGTGCTAAACATCTTGGGCGACCTCAGAAAATGAACACTATAGATTGTAGCCCTATAGGATGCAAACTGTCGTAATCCGGGCATGTCTTCCGCCAAGCCCGTGCGCAACCACTTTTACGTCGCTCTTCGTTCGGTACGGGTCGCCAAGGGCTTGTCTCAAGAGGATTTTTCGCTGGTGAGCAGCCGGACCTATGTGAGTAGTCTGGAGCGCGGGCAGAAGAGCGCAACGCTCGGCAAGGTCGATGAGCTGGCCGGTGTTCTGGGGGTTCACCCGCTGACCTTGCTCACGCTGGCTTATGCCGAGCAGTTCGATCCTGCCAATGTTGACAGTGTCTTCAGTCGGGTTCGGCTTGAGTTGGAGTCCATACGTGGAGGCGACGCCCCAGCGGCTGGCTGAACTCGACCTGGATCGGCTGTGGTTGATTCCAATCGTTTCTCGGGCGCCAGTGTGGTCTCAAGGCCTTTGTTGTGATGGTGTGACGGAGCATTCGCAACCGCCGTGAGCATGTATGCCTGAGTCCACTGCGGCCCAGCCCATTACAGAAGATCTGAAAACGCTCCTGTGGCTTGCTCAAGGTGTTTTCGCTCAAACGCTCAAACGCTCGAATTCGAGTGCCAGGCCCAAGACTCTCGACCATGCCAAGGAACGGGCTCAAAACGACTGCATGCCAGAGTCTCAATGTACTTTGTGCCGGAGTGAACTTGACTTGCCGCACGTAATGGTCAACATTTCCCATTTTGGAGGGCTGTCGGCAGTCTTGTCGAAACTGAGTCGATTGTTTGGGACATCACTAGTTGTCGCATCCCGGACGATCATAGGGTCGCTTGTGGAACAGGTGCGGGTGCTCCTGATACCAATCCTTCATGGCTTGCATCGGCGTCTTGCTCTTGAGTGCTGACTGCGGCAGCTGGTGGTTGTACAAAGCCACATAGCGCAGCAAGGTCTGCTCCATGTCCTCGCGGCTGTTGAACCGGTGGGTCTTGAGCACATCGGCAATGCGGCCATTGAATCGTTCGACCATGCCATTGGTTCGCGGTGTTCTGGGCTTGGTCAACCGGTGTTCGATACTCAGTTCTTGGCACAACTGGTCGAACTCATGGTTGCCGCTGGGCTCGCGCTCCCTGCTGGCAAACAGGCGGTCCGTGAACTCCTTGCCGTTGTCGGTCAGCAGCTTGGTGATCCTGATCGGACAGGCCTTGTGCAATGCCCTCAGAAAGGCCCGTGCACTGGCGGCTGTCTTGTTGGCCTTGAGTTGTACGAACACCCATCGCGTGGCCCGGTCGATGGCCACAAACAGGTGGCGCCGTTGCGATTCGTCCTGCATCTGGGGCAGGTACTTCACGTCCATGTGCACATAGCCAGGCTCGTAGCTCTTGAACGCCTTGTGCACAGGCTGTGGCTCCTGGGGCTTGAGGGCGTTGAGGTTGCCCGCCCCATGGCGGCGCAGGCACCGGTCCAGGCCCGAGCGCGAGACATGGGGGCATATGAACTCGCGCGTGACTGCCAGCAGGTCATCCAGTGGCAGCAGCAAGGTGCGCCGCAGGTGAACCACCACGATCTCTTGCGCAGGTGTGAGCACGGTCTGCAGGCGATGGGCCGTGTGGGAACGGTCCCCAAAGACAGAGCGCTTCTTCCACTTGTAGACCGTCTGCTCGGTAATCCCATAGCGTTGGGCCAGGACACCGGCTGTCTCGTTGCTGGTCGCGATCTCGGCCCGCACTGCAGGTGTGGTGCGGGCGTTCTTGTGCAGGGCTATCAACATGGCTTCACTCCCAGGGGCGATTGCAAGGACTCTATCAACTCTTGCAGAACGGCTCGGGCCATGAAGAGTGGATAGCGTTTTGGGTCTATGCAATCATCCGGGATGCGACAACTAGTTGAATTGTCTTTCATCGAGCAAGCAAAAAACAGACGGAAGTGCCCGCTTGATCTTATGCGTAGGTCGATTTTGCAGAATGAGCAGCCAAAAATTCAGAGCAACACTGGCGGCATATTCTCAGCCACTGTCATGGCCGCGACTTCAGGTACAGACGCGTTGATGGGGATGATCCAGAGAGAACCTTAATAGCAGGTTCGGGGCAATGGCATCGCTCGCGTTCTATTGTTATCAAACTTTCAAGAGGAGGGCCATTTTCATGGGTTTTATGTGATTGTTTGGCCGAAGTGTTCGTTCAAAAAAATAATGAAGATCGGATGGCATTTGGAAATAGACATTTTATTGAGTGGCTTCAATGCCGTAGTGGCGTTTGCTGCCTCGTTGCTGTGCCCGCCTTATGCAAGACAATTCTGATTTATGTCGTTTGCTTGCAAGTTGAGCGCGCGATTGAGTTGCCGGCGAGTTGATAGGAGACGATAAGGGGAATGAAGTCGGCCATGAGTCGCGTGGCATTGATCTCAATTTCTGCTTGACTGGGGGTGGCAACGCGCATGATGGGTGCAATCAGCAGGTTACTGAGCGCGGGATTGGCTGGGTAGCTCCAATTTATTGTCAATTAATTTCGTTCCTGTCTTGGTCCATGCATTGAACCTGTTTTGTATCTTGGTTGGATTTTTTGGGTAATGACGTATTCCGGTGTGCTGACTCGCAGATGCGACCCTGAGGGTGCGGCCCCTGGCTTTGTAATCTGCACTTTGAACGCCTGAAGACAGGCTAAATTATTTTGAGTGCACTCTGGCAATGCATCTCTCTTAGCCAACTTCTTTGTTTCATTGATGCGGGCGTCTGGTTTTTAGGAAAGAACTCAGGTTGGATTCAGAGAGGTGTCTGTGCTCTGCTCTGCCGTTGAGTGCCGATGCTTGTTCGCATGGTCTCTGTTTAAGGATTGCCCCGCGATGCATATCATGGACGTGAGCACGTGACGTGTGAACTTTTATGGGGCAGACGGCTGGTGATTGGCGGGCACCGTTCAAGTGGTTTGCGCCCGCAGCCATACGACATCTGGTACACTCAGTGCGCTACGCTGGGATGATTGATTCATGACCGGTATCGCTGGCAGGCGATTTGTAGAGTATGCAACCAGTCTTCGGACTTTAATCACTGCTGTTCCTTCGTGGCGGCAGCCCCCCACTCACTCTTATAGAGTGAGGACGAGCAGGCACAGCTATGTGGTCCCGCTCTGCAGGTTTAACGAGCAGGCACAGTCTTTGTGGTCCTGTTCCGCAGGTTTAAGTACCTGTGATCCGACGTTACGCGTTCTTGCGCGTCGTCGCTGCTGCTGCATTTGCAGTCAGCATTGAGTGTCTTCTCTTTCCTGCTGTTGAGCTGCCCGCTTGCGTACCGTGAGGTATCGCTGGCCACGAGGTCGGCGGGATGTTCATGTGCTCCAGCTGGGGACTGAAGACACTTCTTGTAGCCCGTTCATTGCAGACTCCTTGCAAAGAGACGGGCCGCAAAAAGCTCCGCAAAGCCAACAACGATGCGGGCTTCGTGATTTTTCGGTGCTACGAAAATTTACGACGACAGTAGGGGCAGTCCGTACGGGCTGCTATCTACAACACTCGCTTCCCGCTCCTTAGGACTGGTCGCCAATGGCATTTGGCCAAAGGCTACAGGAATGCCCTCCACCACGAGGGAGCAACTTGCGAGTGCCCCCCCGATTTGCCGCGTTTCAGCGCGCGTTCAATCGATACCTCCCCATAGGTTGCCGAGTACTTGACTCGAGCACAACATTTACCGTTTTTTGGGCCGGGAGGATTTAGAACCTTTGCCGTTGAGTTGATGTGACACGCAGCCTGCTGTGTGTGACTTTGTCAGCCTGCGGCAATTTCTATGCTTGCGCACTGGAATAGTGCGCATTCTCAAGATTACTTAGGCGTGATCTTGACAATGCACTTTACAAGGATAGATATGTCACGAAATCTTGGTATTGGTTCGAGGTCTATGTCATATGCCGGGCGGTTGGTGCTCGATGCGCAGGCTGCTCGCCGCCTTTTGTCTTTTTCCAGTGTTAAGCATTACCACATGCGTTGGAGCTTATTTTGCGACTGGGGCGCTCAATTTGGTGTAAAGAGAATGGAGGATGTGAGCTGGGGTATTGTTCAGCTATATGGGTGCGAGCAAGCGGTATTGGTGGATTTGGACGAGATGAAGCCGTCATACGCTCAGAATCTTGTGTCTGCTGTTAATTCAGTCATGTCTTTTGCGATTGGCGGTGGTTGGCTGTCGGTTTCGCCAACGAAAGACTGTGATATTCAAAAGCGCTCGGCGGTGCGTCGGAGCGCCCCGGGTGCTCTTAATTGGGAGTTGTATCTTCAGGCGGTGATAGCGGTGGCCAATCAAGCGGGGCCCCGTGAATTGGGTGTGGTCGAGTTGGCCAGGCTTTTCGGCCTTCGTTCAGAGGAGGCGAGCTTGATCGACGCAAAAAAAGCCTGGCGTGAAGCCCAATCGCGAGGCTACTTAACCATTCGGGAGGGTACGAAGGGCGGGCGCGAGCGAGAAGTTCCTATTATTTCCGAAGGTCAGCTTGATGCGCTGGCACGTGCCGCGGCTGCTCAGGGGGATAGCTATTCAATGATTCCGGTGGAGCTGTCTTGGAAGTCCTGGGTGGCTGGCCCACTCCGGAAAACCCGTGATTTGGTTAAGGAGGCTACGGGTGGCGGTCTTCATGATTTGCGCGCAGCCTATGCGTGTGAGCGCTACGCGGCACTTACGGGTCACCCTGCACCTTGCGCAGGTGGTCGAATTCAAGATCGTGCAACTGATCTGGCAGCGCGGTTGACTATCGCAAATGAGTTGGGTCATGGCCGCGTTGATGTGGTCGCTGAATATGTCGGGGGGCGGGCATGAGCTTGCGTCAACACGTTGAAATGGATACCCATCATTGGGTATCGAAGCAGAACAAGGTTGAGAGGCGGCGCAAGCGTGTTCGCATGTTGGCATTCGCGAAGTTCGCCGAGGCCAAGGGCGCACGCCATCCTGGCCAGGTAGGCTCGAACACAGTGGTGAGTTTTTGGAAGCATCTGCGCGCTGAAGGGCTGGCTTGGGAAACTCAAAGGGACTACTGGTACTCGCTTAAGGCTCTTTGGGAAATCTGGGGGAAGCCGGATGAGCCGCCGCAGCCCCGCAAGCCAGTTCAGCCAGCGGATGACAGCTGTCAGCAACGGCAGCAAGCTGTTGATTGAAGGCTCCGCAGGCGCGTGCGTCGATCGGCGACCGGACCGTGTGTTTAGTTCGGCTCGACCTTTTGACTAAATGTGATTGCGTCAAGGCAGCTCGACTGGACGTCCAACCTATACTGGATTTGTGCACACGCTTTTTTTGGATTTCGACGGGGTACTGCATCCCGAATTTTGTCATCAGTCCAAGCACTTTTCTTGCCTGCCTTTGCTGGAGGCGGTGTTGCGTCAAGTGCCGGCATATGACGTCGTGGTGACGAGCACCTGGCGCCACCAGTATCCGATTGAGGTGCTGCGCGATCGCTTTTCTTCCGACATCCAGCCTAGGGTGATCGGTGTGACCCCGCGATTCAGTCACCTTGAGGATGTGCCTGACGTATTGTTCGGCTATGAGCGTGAGGCTGAATGCAACGCGTGGTTGCGAGATAACGGACGTGTACTGGCGCCGTGGCTGGCGGTTGACGACCGTTCTTGGCTCTTTCGGCCGTTCAATCAATTCTTGTTCTTGGTGGACGGCAAGACCGGCCTGACCGCTCCAGCGGCTGAGGCGCTTGCTGAACGGCTGCGCCGGCTGTAGCCCGCATACCGACAGGCTATCCGCATTGGCTAGGCTGACCTGGGATGCCTCCTCTGCAGAAGTTGCTGCCGGTCGTCAGATAAGCGCCGTCGGAACGCGCTCGGCACCATGAACTGACATTAGGAGCGACAGGGAGATTGGCCTCAGGTATAAGGATCTGAGGTGTCCGACGGATTCGCGCCGGTCGAGAGGCGTTGACCATCACTGCCGAAAAGCCTGTTTCAGGAACGCATGCCCAAGGTGGTTGATTCCTACGTACGCTGGTACAACGAGAAGCAGATCAAGATCTCCCTCGGCTATCTCAGCCCCATCGAATATCGAGAGAGTCTTGGACTTACGGGATAAACCAGTCCAAGAAAACGTTCGCACGCCCCCCCTATTTGGTATAGAACTGGGGCAGGTTCATGTCCTGTCCGGACCACAAGGGGAGGAGGGAAACGAGCCATGCGACAGCCGCGCAGGAAATCGTCTCTGACACCTTTTATTGAAACACGCACACGCCCAATGACTTGCTTTTGGCCTGGTACATGGCGGCGTCTGCGGCGCGCAAGTAGTCGTCCACCGTCGCCAGCCTGGATGCACTGCTGACCAGTCCAATACTCGCGCCACTGCGCACGGTGTGTTCGCCGATCACGTAAGGCGCTGCAAGGGCGGCGCCAATCTGCTGGGCGCGGTGGGTGGCTTCAGCAGGGTCAATGGACTCCAACAGCACATTGAACTCGTCGCCACTCATGCGGGCGACCAGATCCACCGCCCGCACGCAGGATTCGAGCCGCCGCGCCACCTGTTGCAA
>C687J35021_10001084_pt1 | contig 20573 bp, 31 predicted proteins | sample RifCSPhighO2_12_FD_35021 | JGI IMG/M metagenome (IMG submission 35021)
ATCGCGTAGGCACTAACGATATTCGCACTGGCAGCCCCGGTCCCTACTGCGAGACCAGTTATTGCCATGTTTTTCACATCACCTAGATAGCGCACCATAGAGCACCATCTATACCCTATAAATTTTAAACGGTATATAAATAGAACAATATTTTATTCTAACCTAAACAAATATTCTACGGAATGTCTATCATTTAATAATTTAACTTCACGTAATAATGAAACCATATAATTGTTATAATCATTGAAAACATCTAAATTTTCCTCGTTTATCATTATAGTATCTGAATTTAAGAATGTATCCTCGAAAAAATTATGTAATTTTTCAATTATAAGATTAATATCTCCACGATAAACTCGATTAGATACTTGCAAAATGTCATTTGTTGCATGTATTACTGCATCGGATTCCCATTCTTGTTTACACGGCCAAACAGAAACTAATATAGCCTGTGGACAAAATATCCAACATTCGTACATTTTTCTTTCATAATTTTTTGAATATCCGATTTTAAATTCATCAGGACGACTTTCTGGTTGTAGTTGTATTAAATAAAAATAACCATAATCTTTTGAGAAAGGATGCATTAGTATTTCTAATCTAAGATATATATGTATAGCATATTTATATATTATCTTATCGATACTATTTTACAAAAGTATTAATACAATAATAAACGACCTAATAATGTAAATAATGATAAGATTAAATACAATGATTGGTTATTTTTATATGATACAAACTTGTCCAGATTTAGACCCATTGAGAATAAAATTCGGATTTTCAAAAAATCCATACGACAGATTAGAATGCTTCAGAACATCATTACCAACAGCAATTTTAGTTAGATCTTGGGAAATAAACAATACTTACATAGAAAAATTTTTAATTGAAACTCTATCAACGATAAAATCGAGATTAGGTCCTGAAGTTGTTACTATATCTTCAATAGAAGACACTATATCAGAAATAACAAAAACAATAGACGAAATTCATAACGGTACCCATTTGGAATTCGAGGCGAAAAATAAAGAAATACGTAAAACTATTCTTCTTTCAGAAGAAACTATTGAATTAATAAGTCGATTCGCGAGTAAACGATTAGATGATAATGAGGGATATTTTAGTAAAGACTTTATAATTAGAAAAGCCCTGAAAGAATCTATCGAAAGAGGTCCATTTGATAAAGAAATTGAACTGAAACGTATCGACTGGGAACTCCAACGAGCAACACACGATAGAGAACTACAGAAAGAACTTCAAAAACAACAATTCGAACAAGAAATGCAGAAACGGCGATTCGAAGTTGAAATGAGAGAAAAAGAAATGGAATTAGAAGAGAAAAGACAATCAAGAATGATTGAGATACAGAAGGAAATAATGAAAGATATGGTAACGGGAAGCGGCAATAACATTTCACCTATAGAAATAAAACATATGATGGAGTTAATCAAAACTATGCAAAATACTATTGGAGAACCAACAGGTGAACTGTGAACTACCACGCCCTAATTCCTAAGAATTAAGGAGCGAGGCGATTCAATCCTAAATGCTGTAGAGAATCAAGAGAAATGCTAATTTGGACGTGAACTACCAATGTCTATAACATACGTAAGAATTGTAGTGCATCGGATACGTCCGCTTCCATAGCCGCTTCTTCTTCGGCAGCAAATCTCTGAGCAATCTGTTGTGTAAGTAGCCTACGTTGAGCAAGTCTATTCCAAAATGTTCTAGTGCGACTTACATTTTTAGTAAACATTGTACCCAAATCAGATTGTACTGTAGACGCATACGCGGGTGTTATTGTTTTTTGTATGACATGTTTTCTTGATATTGCATTTTTAATAAATTCAGATATGCCAGAAGTGATTGCTTTCCCCGTAATCTTACGATAAGCCGCGGCTCCGACTGCAGATGTAGCAACTAGTACCGCGCCTGCACCAGCGTATGCGATAACTCCCCCAATATCAGCAGGAGTATATTGTTTTGCGATTTCCGATATCTTTTCTGCATTTTCGTCAATGCATCTATCCAATTGGTCAAGAACTTCTAACTGCGCTTGAGTAAATCCATGATTTGCAGCGGCGTTTTCTTGTATGAACGAATCCATATATTGGGCGTATCTTTGTGCACAGATGTTTAGTTGTTGCTGATAAGGTGCTATGGCAGCATTACAAGGAGTTCCTNGTTCAGTACACGATCCACCTACTGGACCGGGTTTAATTGTGGGTTTAATAACATATTCAAATAGTAAGTATGCGCCAACGCCCATCATAGCAATCATCATGAACATTGGCAAAATATTCGAACCGTCGTCGCCCATAATATTTAAACACTACTGATATTTATAAAGTTATCTATCACTCCACGAAACATTCACAATATCCAGAACAAAATTTACAACCGAGTTGGTTACACCATGGTTTTTTACAAACGTCAATAATTGGTAGACTCGGTACTGGTGCAGATACGGGTGATATTTCAAATATACAAGTATCAAAATCTGCGTTAGAACCACCATTAACAGGTACTCCAATGAGTTCAACGTAATATTCGCCGTATGGAAAACATTGAAATGTATCTATATTAAAACTTGTGCTCGAACCATTATAATTAACCGGAAATAATTGTGATGTAAACGAACATCCATTACCAAAATATGGCACGACAGTAAGTTTTACAAAAACCTGATAATAAGGATTAAATGCATCATTTATAAAATATACGCATATTTTTATTGGCATTGATATAATTCGCAAATGTACAGTATTGCACAAATTGATATATGATTGACTACAGTACCCATTTTGTTCTATAGTTGTAACGCTTGTAATGCTTGGTGTCATATATTAAAATATAAGCCCCCAGTGCCTATAATCACATATGAAATTATTAATGACTAAACTTCCACCGCCAACTATCTGAGTTTTAGATATTCTCACATCTACTAAAATTTGAGTGACGTCTGGATTCGGCTCAGATGATTGTCCCGGAATTAATGATTGAAAACATTTATATCCATCATGGCCTATTGGAACTATATTAACTGTAATAGGAATTTTAAATTTACCAATAGAATCTGTTGTTACTGATGCGGGATGCGAATATTGAAACCGTCCAAAAGCAACTCCCCAACTATCTTCCCATGGAGATTCGTACTGACTTAGTGAAATTTCAATAATTTGATTACATATACCAGTTCCAGCAGAATCTTCGACGGAACCAATTAATTCAAACGTTTGACTGTCTGTACGATTTTTTACGAAATTATACCAATCGACTGCTAAAATATAATCTGGACATGGGAATAATCCAGTAGTAGTATATTTAACACCGCCAGCACAATCAGTAATGACTTGCCAATGTGCTTCGGTAGTTTCATTTTGTATTCGAACCACTTCTGGAATTAATACATCACATTGACACAGTACTTTATCCCAAACTTCTCCACAGGAACAAGTTTTAGTTATTTCGCAAGAATCTGGCGGAGGAGGTACATCTATTGGAGGCTGTGTAGTTCCAGTACAATTAGAATCGGAAGTACATTCATTTGTACCTTGTTCGTAAACTAATGAACATTTATTATCAACGCACTTAGTATGTCTCGGACACTTAGTCGGAGCAAATCCAAATTTACCTAAATAGCACGAATCCCATAACCACCACGCTAGGCCGCCCATCATGAGCATACCCATCATAGCAATCATGGGACCAGATTTAGACATAATCCTACCTAGATTTTTGTTTTTGTTTATCCAACGCCTTTATAGTAACATAGGTGGAAACAACAGTTAGCACCAATCCACTGATTATTGAAGGTAGTGCGGCGCTAAATACTTCTTGCCAATTAACTATGAAAGATGCACTTTTCTCTCCCTCTGTTTGTGGCGCGGTGGGCGGATTAATATATACCGGTACTCTCTGATTATCTTGTTGTATCCAGCCTATCGGCGCGGATGATACCCAATATCTTTGGGGCATCGAGTCTTCAAAATATTCTGGCGGGTCGAAGAGAGACATCACTCACCGCTTTTTCTTACTCCCGCCGAAATAGTAGTATGCGCCCACAGCCAATAATCCTACTATCGCGACAGGCAAAATATTGTTTCCACCCATCTGAGGAAAGAACGCCGAAGGTACTAACGGTCCCGGTTCGTAACTCCAAGCCGGAGGTTCTAATCCTTGTACGTCACTAGGAGAGAAATTGTTTACGCCCGAATTAGCATTGCAGCCACATGACATGTTTTTGAATCACTTCAGAAAATAAACCCATTGCCAATATTTAAAGATTTTTACATAATAGAAAAGAATATAAATAATCAATAATAAATAAATTAGTGAATTGTTTAAACGTTCTTTGGAATTAAAATTGTATCCCACAAAGATACAGAAGAACATTCTACATTCACACTTAAATAGTTGTAGAAAACTCTATAATTCTCTTTTAGACGAACGACGTTGGGGTTATCGTACAGACCGTGTTTCTATAACGGCTAAATACCAGAGTTCAGAATTGCCTAAAATACGGGAAGAATTTGAAGAGTATGGTAATATTTATAGTCAAGTTTTACAAAATGTAGTAACTCGATTAGATAGGTCATTTAAAAATTTCTTCTCAAAACAATCTGGATTCCCAAAATATAAAGGAAAATACAAATTTAGAAGTATTACTTACAAACAACCTGGAGCGCCTTTTGGTTCTGGTGGTTTTCAATTTTCAAATGACAAACTCAAATTATCATTTGTAGGAAATATTCGTACATTTCACAAAATAAAACCATCTTGGTTTAATGATAAATGTATTCCAAAAACTTGTACAATAAAATTACGATCGGATAATAATTGGTATGCTCATATTATTTTTGATGTACCGGAGGAAAATATCAACAAACGGTATTTTGGTCCTAAACCCGCCGTTGGTAACGATTTAGGACTGACAACATTATCAACGTTAAGTGATGGAACAGAAATTGCAAATAAAAGATTTTACAAAAACTCAGGAAAGAAATTAGCACGATTACAGCGTAAAGTAAGTAGAAAACAAAAAGGAAGTAATAACAGACGAAAATCTAACAAAAAAGTAAGTAAATTGCACAATAATATTGCTAACCAGAGAAAAGATTATTTACATAAAGTGAGTAGAAATTTAGCCAAGAATTACGGATTAGTCGCATTCGAGGATAACCTAGATGGATTATCTCGCGGATTCTTATCTAAATATGTTTTAGATGCTGGTTGGGGAACTTTAAAACGCTATACAAAATACAAATGTGCTGAAGAACATTCAGAATATATAGAAGTTAATAAAAACGGCACTACAACTGATTGTTACAAATGTGGATTTAAAGTTCCTAAGAGTTTATCAGAAAGAATACATAAGTGTCCAAGATGTAAAATTGAAATTAAACGAGATATAAATTCGGGTAAGATTGTTAAGCAAAGAGCAATTGAATCTTATCTAAAAGCACCTACGGACTGTGGGGAATTAACGCCTTTGGAGATTGAACCTCTGGCTGCTTCGGAAACGAAGTCGTTAAGTTTTATCGTTGAATTAGGAAACTCCGCTCTTTAGAGCGAGAGAGTAAGTCACATATATTTCAAACAATTCAGTTTATCTTTTAATTCATTATTGATATAATCCATTTTATAAGAACTTTTCTCTTTAGCCGTTTTTTCGTCAAGTGATATTTCATTAGCAAGAGAACGTACTCTAGTTATGCATGCCAATTTAGTTTCGTATTTTTCAGATTTAAAATATATTCGTTCTTGGTCACGAATGAACTGTCGTAAAATTTCAACATCTTCTTCTCCAATAATATATTCTAACCAAAAAGAATTTTTATCAGTTTTCATTTGCTTCAAACATAATCGTAACATTTCTCGGGCACGAGAACATTCATCTTTAAAAGTTTTACTAATAAAATTGCTGGGTTGTTTTATTTTCCAACGAGAAATAACCGATGAACCGTGGTCTAAAAAAACGGCACGTAATGGCGTAGGATGTTCGTCACAGGTGCTGTCACTCGGAAAGAAACACTTTTCGCAACAATTAGTACCGCATGTTTTACAGTTAAATTTTTGTAGTAAAGTATCTTTTTCACAGTATGAACATGGCATAAATTGTCTATATCTTCGATTTTTTGTATGTCGTGAAATATACATTACCCTTATCAGTCACGGTGAATCCTTGTTCGTCTCCTTCTAACAAATTGTCTTCTAAGTATCCCGCGCGAATCCACTCTATCAAAAGCGCGTCAAATTCGGCTTCGGTTGGATTACCACACGTTCCATTACATTCGCCAGTACAAATTGTTATTTTGTTACTCATATTATAATCTGTAATATCGCCCTTTCGATGGGTCTACTTCGACATGCCCACCTTCTTTGGTTACATTAAACGTACTCTTGCTAAAAGGTACTATATTAACATCAGAACCTTCTATTCTTTTGTGAATTTTGATAGATTTGTCATCTCCAGCATTGAAAAATACTCCATCGGGATTAGGATTAAAAATCGTAGGATTCATTACTGAAACGGCAACTATTTTAGGACTTGAGACACGCCTAATGATATGCTGTGGTTTATCTAAATTTACGTTAACAAATGGTGGTTTTGATTGGAAATGGCGAGTATCAATTTCTGTCGGTAGTGTTTTTATTGGTCTGTTGCAATTTTCACATTTTGGAGTACATTCATCACAGAGCATTAATGCACCTCAAAGTTGCCAAAAACGCCCCTTACTAGGCGATGCGCTGCTATTAGCACCGTCTCTTGTAATTTCAGTATCTTGCGTTGGAGTTCCGGGTACTATTGTAATATCAGTACCCTCTAATTCGCGGCGATTCTTACCAACGCCTCTGACAATTCTAGGTCCGCTACCATTACCATTGCCGTTATTGTGTACATGTTGTGCATTTTGTGGTACAAATCCTTGAGGCGGTGCCTGTGGAGGTTGTTGTTGTTGCATTAAATGTGCATATTCTGGCGGAATTCCTACGTCAACCTGAGGTTCCCGAGGTCCTCCTTGGAATTGACTCATGATATCTTGTTGAATGCCCTGAACTTGATCCGGAGGAACGTAGAAGCTTCCGGTGTTTTGTTTGTTTTGTAATGCAGCTTCTGCAACTCTTCCTAATACTTTACCAAAGGGTCCGTTTAACATACCGGTTATTTCTTGTCCAATACCACCACTACTACTGGAACCACCTTTATCGTCGTTTAATTTATTCATCAGATAATTCATAGTTATCTTCTTGAATTCGTCTTCGAAGTCTCCACCTCTACTACCAGCGGCTTCTGCCAATTCCCCAAGTTTCTCATAAAGCATTACATCATGTGCCTTACGTATCTCTGCATCTTTGGCTTGTATCTTGTCAAAGAAATTCATGAGCATTGGGACTTCGGTATTCTTTGAATTTGTTTTCTCGACTTCCAATAATTTAAGTAACATTTGTGCAGTAGGGTCAAGTCCCTGTTGGGGTGGTGGTTTGGAAGTCTCTACGATTTTAGTAACTGTATTCAATAAATCAGTAACGGTAGGTTGAGGTTGTTGAGGCGGGGGTTTGTTCATAGTCTGTAATGCAATCAACATCTTTAACATATCATCGGAATTATCCTTATGTGGTTGAGGCGGTGGCGATGCCTCTTTAAGTGCAACCATGAGTTTAACCAATTCTTCGGTAGAAGATACTTCCTTTTTTGGATTCATAGCTTGAATAGTTGTTAACATCTTGATGAATTGTTCAGTACTATCTTGAGGCGGTGGAGGAGGTGATTCCTTAGGGTTCAAAGCCTGAATTGCAGTTAACATCTTTACGAAATCATCGGGGTTGGATTTAGTTTCTTTAAGCGAACGAACTACTTCTAGAATAATTGGTGTAATATCCGGCGCGGGAGTGGACTGACCCTGCGGTTGCTGTTGTTTTTTAATAAGTTCCATTAATATTGGTAACATACCAGAAGTCCCATCACTCTTCCCGCCGCCCATGAATTGCTGCAAAATTAACATCTGTACTAACGAGTCATTTTGCTGCGCGGGCTGGGGCGTTCGCGGAACTTCCTCTTTAAACATCTGTTTCATAATCATTAACTTTGCAATTTCATCTATGTCCATACCGCCACCTCTTTGTTGTTGATAATTCTGACCTTTGTTAAACTTCCCGAAAAATCCTTTCGCCATATCACCGTAGGCTTCCATAGCCTGCATGGCGAGCATCTCGTCCATCATGGTCTTTAAACCAAGATTATCGAGTATACCCTTTACTCTGTTTGGCATTCCGGGTTCTTCTCTAGAGCCAACTTCGTCCTTACGTTTGAGTTGTTGAAATTCTTTTTTGGTCTCGACGAATTTTTCTCTCAATTTATTAACATTTTGCATTGCTGCAATTTCGTCATCCGTGAATTGTATCTCATCGCTCATATCAATCTCCGAATCCGGAACCTGTGTCGATTTCTTAATACTTGCATTTGAACCACGATTCTTTTCAAGAAACGTCTTTATAGATTCAACATTCTTTGGATTAACCTCGGTTTCCGGTTCATCCAACAAAGGAAGTTCGGTTTGAGCCTGTGCGGATTTAAAAACAATTTCGGGAGGCAGATTTGTAATCTTGTCTTCCTCTTCGACTTTTGTAACTTTAATAGCTTCTGCAATTTCTTCGGCTTTGAATAATTTTTTAATATCAGGTGGTGCTTTATCTAATCTATATAACAATCTAGTTCTACCACAATATGGGCAGTAACTCATAATCATCTTCTTGGGAGTTACGTGCAACGCTCCCTTAGTTATATCGTACTTCTTTTCACAACCCCAGCAAACTAAACTTTTATCATCGGGAACTGGAGGATTAGTTACACTATCGTTACCCATCCCGTCTACTGTTGCTTGTGAGTTTTTAATTAAATCAACAATGGATATATTTTGTTTCGAGTCTAAACTACTATCCTCTACTGTACGGTCCTCTGGGGAATTCTTACCCACTATATCTGCTAATAGGTCTTCTCGGACGCCTTCTCTAGTAACGGGATTTTCAGTGATATCTTTTGATTTCTTTTTAGCCCTGACAGTATCGTTTAAAGTATTATATTCTAAATCATCTTCTATAGATGTATTATCGTCGTCCAACAGTTACAACTAAAATACCAACTTGTATATAAAGATGAGTATTTTTATTCAGAGCAGTAGAAATAGTAACAGAATAGGATTTTGTGGAAACATTTATGGTTGCCCGCGAATATGTCTATTTGAATGAAAAATATTGATGAATTTGTCGAGAAATCAATTATCGCGGGATTCAAGAGATGTCAATCACCTATTGGTGATTTTAGTATGCACGGATGTGAAGAAGGAATTGGATATGTCCGGCGGTATTTAAAGGAAAAAGGTAATTTGACGGTAAGTAATGTTGACGATGTTCTGCACGCGGGGTATTTAAGATGTGTTACAAATTACAAAAATTTTCCAAAAAGTGTACCCGCTTTAAGTTGTGTTTACGCGATAGATATCATTAATGATGAAATATCTAAACGAGGAATAAAAATATCAACTCCATTCTTTTATAATAATTATTTGAAATATGTAACTGAAAGATTCCGATAATATGACTCGACAGAGATGTTATCGTCGTTTTCTTTTCTTTGATTTTTTCCTTTGTTTACGACGAGCCAACGCTTTCCTCTTTCGTTTCTCTTCTGGTGAAATATATCGTTTCTCTACTCTTTCTGTTATTGTAAAAGGAATTGTAGGGGATTTTTGCAGACTGTCGAATTCCGGTTCAACTTCAAAGAAATCTTCCACGAAACAATCAATGCTGTAGAATTGCAAAACATGTTCCTTTACGGTTGGTTTAACTACACATGTTAATTGCGCGCCTTTAATAAAACCAGATACATTGACTCGCACTTCTTCGGTCTTAGGCAATGGAATTGGACTACTAGGAAATGCTCTTTTATAATCGACATTTACCATCTTTGGTTGACTAACGAAAGACGGAAAATATTTATCGGGGTGTAATTTAACTCCTAATTGTAAAACGTCTAATTTCTGTTCATCATGATGTCTTCTAACCTCATCTTCATACCGCCACAACCAACATTTTAAAACTCTCCATTTTCTGGCAGTTGCCGGACTTGGTGCTATTGATTTAAATATAGAACTTTTGGAGAAATCTCTGCAGATTACTTTATCAATTCCATGGAAAATTTGTTCATCGCTCATATCAAAACCCCGGAATGCCGGAATAAAACCACGGCCCTTTTCTATGACTCTCTAACCAATCAATATTTTCAATATCGCCCAAATATTCATCCCAATATTTTTTATATGTATTGATATTTTTAACTATAGGTCCCTTTAAATCGGGATCAAATTGAACGGATGTAAAATCAATAATAGTTCCACTTCCACCACCTCTAGTTACACAATGATATACACCACGACGATTTACATATTCAGAATCCCATCTATTTATAAAACATACAGTTTTCGCATTACAATTATTTTTCTTAAGATAATTAGTAAAAGATTGTGAAGCCGCTACACAAAAACCTGTCGCGGCGGATCGGCTAAACGTACATTCTTCCATTCTAGGATTTTCTTTTAAGAATGATTTGATATGTTTCCGTATATCGGACACCGGACAATTTCTCATCAAATTATAAATATATCTTCATGTATTTATAAATATTAATGAAAACATTTACTGGAATTACTGCTCTCGCGTGTGAACCACTTAAAAATGCACAAGAATGGCGCGGCGGAAAACCACTCGGATTTATGGGTATTCCTCATTATCTTTGCCACTTTAAACACCGCGGCGGCATAGGAGAAGTAATTTTGGGGACTGAACCTGTGATTAAAAACGTTTCAATAGGTCCAGGATTACCAAGAGAAGATATCAAACTAGATTTTGATGAATCCGGAGTTACATATTTCGATAAGCCATTAAGATGTCAATTAACACCGGGGCGAGGAAACCGCTTCTGGGATTTCATGGATTGCTATCAACGATAAAATGAAATGTAAACTTCCACATATTCCAGAATTATTAGCATACGAACGTTGTTTATCCCGCGGCGAAACATCCTGCGTAAAGAACCGTAGTCGCGCACGCAAAGCATTACGAAGACGATTTGTATATTTAGGAAGCGGTTGGTCCAGAGAAGTTTTTGCCATTAACGATGATTGTGTACTTAAATTCAGTGGACTTTATATTAATAATATGGAATTAGATTTTTGGAATAAAATAAAACAAAATAAAGAAGCATCTACATTTTTTGCACCGATAGAATTCGGGTCTAAAAGTGGCGGATTTCTTCTGATGCACAGAAGCGAAAGAAAACCAACAGTAGAAGAATTCGAAAAATTCCGAGATGATTTTTACTTATTCTTTGGATTCAATTGTACGGATTCAGTATTTGAAAATGTAGGAATAATTGACGGCAAACCAGTACTTATAGATTATAGCGATTGTTATCTAGATTTTAAGAAACGAAACAAATAAATTCTATACAAATGGATATTTTCCCTTACACGAACCAGTTTTACGATACTCTTCGATATCACATGCACCGGAAATTTCTATATTATCTGGTTTAATTTTACCATTGCCGTTTTTCTTAAGTTTCGCTAAATGCGGAACTCCTCTAACGCCATGTTTTGCCGCGACATCCATCCATTCGGTAGGATTTCCTTTTTCATCGTCTACTTTTAATAGTTCGATTTTACCATCTTTAATTTCTTTAGCAAAATCCTTTTTGAACTGAACACAGTGCCCACATTTATTCGAGACAAACGCCCCGAGAATTTCTTCTTCGCTAACCATAGATTATCACTTCATTGAACCTTTTAATAAGTTCGAAAATGTACATTTTAACATATCTTGTTTAGCACTTTTTTTCGTATTTTCTGCATGTTCTATTTTAGTATCAATACCCGAAGTTTCGCATTTTTCGGCACCAGATGCCATACATTCTGATTCCTTTTCTGCCTTTTCGCGGCGCAATCTATTTAATTCGAAATCAGCATTCATCATCGAATTTACTGGAGAATCACAATTTTTAAATATCGTCATTATTGCACCGCCGTTTTTTTCTTAACAATTATATCAAGAGTACTATTTACTACTGTACTTTCTATAGAATCCACATCTATAGGTTCAGGCAACGGACAACTTTTCTTCCAACGAGGGGACGTAATAAATAATCCATTTTCAGTAGGGTAAATAGTTATAGTACTTTCGTGTATGTCTCCAATTTCCATAGTTATATTATATTCTACACTAGTTTCTATAACATCTACCTTAGGCGCAGGTTGAATTTCTCTACCGGTATATCCAGGAAGTGAATTAGGGTTTGGACGTCTATAATCATCAATATAAAACTCATCATCTTCGCCGCTATCATTAGCGTCATTGTTCGCTATCATATTACCATTCTCGTCTATACTAAACGAGAAACTATAAAAAGTAGGCTGTCCAAATTTAATATCTCTCATGTTGCCGAACATATTTTCAATCATTCGGCGCATGTATTCTTCAACGTCATTATTGCGTTTTTTCTTCATCTAGTAACTATCATGAACGATAATAGTATAAAATGTTTTCTAATCATTTACATCCCAATAATTTATCAGTATGTTTATATATTAATTAGAACACGTAAGAATTAATATGGCATGGTACTGGTCGTGCAACTATGCAGAGTGGGCAAGCGATTGGAAAGATACCGGCGTTATATGTCGATCTAGGTCCAAACGAGGATTTGTCTATAGAATTTGTAACTATACGGAACGAAAGATAAATTAGTAAATGCAGAATCCAACCAACCACTTTTCTCCGGCGATTTTGAATTAAATAATACATTAATTCATACTCGTTGGATAGGCAATCGTGCAGAATGTAGTAACTATGAAAGATAGAATCTATGGTACGGAAGTTCTATTATGTGAAACTGAAACAGATAAACTAATGCATGATTTAGATATGCAGGAATCAGAAGACGATATTATAGTTATCGATTTTTTATTCTCCATATGAAAAGGCCATCTCCTACAACTTTTGTTCCGTAAACCCCTTTATATTTATCGGCGATCATAACTCTAATCGATAGTATTTGTGATTTACTTATCTCACTAACTTTTAGTTCTTTCTTAAATGAAAGATTTTCTAGAGATTTCCGTAAATTTGCATATTTTCCTCTTCCTTGTATGGGAATTCCTTCTATTGTATCAATTTTTATATGTCCGCCGCCACGGTCCAATTTAATCGAGCGTTTCGATGATATATTACATTCGAGAATGCGATTGGATTCAGTCAGTTGCTCTTCCTCTGATAGAATACTTTCTTTGCATAAAACACCTTGTTTATTTGTGTATGATAACTTTCTTCCATCAAAATCTATACCGGCAATCATTATCTTTGCATATTCGTTTTCTGTTTTATCATTTAATATGCATTTAATTGTATTATTTTTCTGCAGCGAACAATCAATAGAAGTTATTTTTGTCATAACATTTCCAGTTCTATTTTTTAAACATTCCTTTAGAACCATTTCTATTTTCGAATTCTATATCGATATGTTCGCCAACAATCTCAACAAAATCGTATTCAGGTTCTTCTGAAGACTCTGATATCATTTAACCACTATTAAATATCCAAATAGTATTTAAAGTTAATCTATAATTTCACGAAGACGTTTCCATCCTATCAATTTCCTCATTTCTTACATTTAGTACATATTAAATGATTTTTATGTACTGGTTTAAAAAATCTATCACAATAAATACATTGTTTCTGTTCACGTTCTTTAACTATCCATTTATACTTGAAAAAATCAATTGGGCACGGACCTATAAATTCTAAGAACTTTTTGGTATGTCTCCTAGCAATTTCAACTAAAGGATATGTATTACCAGTCTTTTCGCTATATTGCCAGTAAAGAGTACTTTTAATTTCAAATCGTGCTAATAATTTAATTAATCTACGTACCTCTTCCTCGGTAAAACAATTCGTCGCCAGTTTTATAACGTTTGCATCTCCGCCTTCATTGTAAATGTTTCCATCTGAAATGTATTCCCATAACCACATTACAGAACTATTCGTCAAATCTTCTGGAACTATTTTTATATTATCTTTATACCATCGTTTCCTCATTTGTCCGAATTCTAGAGTTGTATTAGTTCTAGCAGTATAGGTTTTTCCTCTTTCATTACAAGATTCATAAATTTTTGCCGCAATTCCTCGTTTTAACAAGATATTTAATATTCCTTCTGCGTATTCTTTTTTAGTAGTACCCAATGAAAACGCAGCAGTTATATCACTTTCTGCGCGAAGATGACCATCTCCCAGTAGCATTCCATCGAAAAAATCAATATCATCATCTGTTAGTGGAATACTGATATTTTTCGCGGCACGAACTGCCTCTATTAGAGTTGGTTTTTCAAGTCCATAATAATCACATAAACTCGCTACAGTAGAGTTATCAACTTCTAATATTTCTGCAATTTTATTCACCGAATGATATTGGTTCAACATTTGTTGTAAATTTTCTTTTGAAACTTTACTTCTTAATGAATTTTCATCGCACCAAGTATCTCGCGCCTCTTTAACAGTAGGTAATTTAACACCGGCTTTCTTATATGCTTTAGATATGACTGTAGTTGACAAATTAAACGTTCTGCTTATTGAATCTCTGTTTTTATACTGAATAAGAATTGATTCTAATTCTTCTGGAGTTTTTGAATAGAATTCCTTTACCTCTTTAGTTATTTTTACTGGACGATTAATGCCTAATTTATCTAGTCGTCTCATTGTGGTTATATAAGTCCACCCGAGTTTATCCGATAATGCTTGAATTGTACCACATTCATTTAGTAAAGTTTCTAACTCTTCTTTCGAAACAGTATCCATCTATATGCCTAGTATAACACGTTGTATATTATGATTTTGAAAATTTATTATTCAGAAGATTATATATTAATGAAGAAATATTAATAAATGAGTGAAATAAAATGCCTTTCAATATTGGCGACGTTGTGCAAACTATTTCGAGTGATAGACCAGAGGCACTAATACGTATTCTCCGTGTAGGTCGATTTAATTTACATATTCGAGAAGGAGGAAACGTCTCCGCGAATGGTGGTATTCGCGGTCCTACTGAAGAAAACAGCCTTAACCCCCCCAAGTCAGAATTAATTGAAGTCATTGGAGTTGGATTCGATTGTGGTTTAAATTATCTGAGATTGACTCTACGACAACCTTCTAGTGTGATTCAATTAGGTACTAGCAGAAATCCAACCGGCGGTATCATAACTTCAATGGATTCGCCTAGAAATAATCCTTTGCCAATAAGTTTCTTTATAGCATATGAACGCCAGATAGCGACGGAATTCCTCAACAACCACGACCAAGCGTTACGTCCAACGCTTCGATACGTAGGATACCGCTACGAAATAGAATATCTAGGAACTGCCGAAATTGACCGCATAAAACAACTAAATATTCCAATTCACAAAATTTCTTACTCTGGTTTCCGCAGTTAAACTACGATTCGCAATTTTTTATTCTTTTCTATCACTTTACATTCATCACACCTAACGTCAGTACTCCTAGTAGGAGTAAATACAATTTTGCAATTTTTACACTCATATTTAGGTACCTTTTTCCACTTATACTCGAAAAATTCACAGGGACATTCACCTAAGAATTCTATAAATTTCTTAGCGTCTTTATAAATACGTATTAGAAATTGGTTTTTTACACCGACTCTCATCGCACGTCCATCGGCACCATGTTCTTTTAACAAAGATATTAGAAAAAGCACTTCTTCATAAGTAAAACAATTAGTAGCCAACGTTATCGTCCAATTCATTTTTTTCTTGATTTGAAGATTACCATCACAAACGTAAACTATTTTCCACATTAAATTCGTATTTTTTATATCCCGCGGCACAATCTTTATATTTTTATATCTTTCACCGGGTTTACCATCACGGTACCATCGTTTAAAATGATTTAACATATTTTTATAATATGGAGTCGATACAGTATACTGAATATAAAACCTATCATATCGTTCATCATAGCACTCATGTTCGTAAATTTTTACTTCAAATCCATATTTTTTAAGAGATTCACTAACGAATTCTGCATATGGTTTGAAAGGAGTTCCTAAAGCAATTTTTGCTGCAACTCCACTAGCACTCATATATCCATCGCCAAGCATCAATCCATCAATAAATTCTATTGCTTCTCCCAACAATGGAATTGAACGCCCGGTTTCTTCATCGGATATTTCTATATCGCTATTTTCTGCCCGTTTAACGTGATAATCTAATGTCGATTTATTAATTCCTAATTTTTTTGCCGCACCTCTAATCGAACCCTTACATTCTATAATAGTTTTTTTAATTAACTCATCGTCCATTACTCTCCCAGTTTTAGTTCTACTCTGTAGAATTCTATTGCACTTCTCGGAACAAGTTTTACCAAATTTACGTTGATAATGCGATTCTGTTTTCCATTCTTGATTACACACTTCACATTTTTTTGTTATAATTATTTTTCTACTTTCGTTATAGCAATCTGAAGAACAAAATCGCTTTGAATACGAAATCGATTTCCCACAATATCTGCAACGCATACTTATTTCTATGTTAGTGCAACACACTATTAAATATTTTTATATCTACCAGAACAAATAAAATACAAAAACTCATATAGATGATATTGATGACTGAAAACAAATCGAACGCGGAAGGAGTTCAACCGGTTCAAGTCCAAGGGAATGTAACTGTTACAAATACCGCACAATACTGGGACCCAATAAGCGGGCGGCTCTGGGTTGATACTAACGCGGGCGGGTACGTTCACCGACAGATTCGTGGCGCAGTAACCAATTCTACAAGTGGCGGTACTACTGATTTAGGTTCATTTACTGCAGGAAGTCGCGATGAAGTACTTGTCGATTTCGAAGCATTTATTGGACATTCTAATACAGTCCCTACTTCTACTGCCCCTGGTTCCGGATTCGTTATTATCGACCAAGCCGGTACAATTCTAAGAGAATTCTACCTTGATGCTACGATTGATGCTTCGGGAGGCGGTTCTGGTAGTCTCAGAAGAATACACATTACCGCACCAAGTCAGCGCGAACCTATAGCGAAACTCGATGCGGGAACAGTTTGTAACATTCGCTACGTTAGCATAAATAGCACAAGTGCTACGATTAATGTCAACTTTTCCGGAAATTCCCTCGCAATGGATTCAACAACTGTTGGACCAGGAATTATTTAGAAACGCAAACCACGTTTCAGAAATATTTATATACATTGTATATTAATTTACATTGTATGTCACATCCAAAAGACTATACAAGCCAAACAATAGGATATTTAAAAATCATCCGTCGTAGTGGTTCGATAAAAGAATCCGGAGGATTATCCGCTGCATGGGAATGTCAATGTCAATGCGGTAAAACTGTAACCGTTTCTTCTTACTATCTAAAAACAAGAAAAACTCCTTCTTGTGGGTGTACCTACAAAAATCAACCAAGAAACTTAACTGGTCAAAAATTCGGACGCTGGACGGTAATCGGAGAAGTATTAAAAGATGAATTAAATTATATTAACAAGAAATGGTTGTGTGAATGCAGTTGCGAAAAGAAAACCAAGAAAAATGTTACACAACATAACTTAATTACTGGTATATCGACTAGTTGTGGTTGTTATAATCGCGAACAAACAATTAACAGAAATAAGAAACCATTAAAAATTAATCAAAGAATTGGAACATTAACAGTAATATCGGAAGCCGGACGCAACGAATATGGATTCTTGTACAATTTTAAATGCGATTGTGGCGTCATAATAACAATTAACCGGGCTAAAATAGGCATGGGACAAAAGACCTGTGGTAACAATCATGCCGAGAATATTATTGGAAAAAAATTTAATCGTCTAACTGCTAAGCAATTCATTAAAATTAAACAAAGACAACACTATTGGTTATTTGAATGTGAATGTGGAAAAGAAAAAATTATACAAAAAAGTGCGGTAGTATCCGGATACACCAAAAGTTGCGGTTGTTTAGCAAAAGAAATAAGTTCGTTATTGAGCACAAAAGAAATATTACCGGGAACTACATTTGGACGTTTAAAAGTAATTAAAAAACATTGTAAATCAAAATCAACACATCGGCAATTCGTAACGTATCTGTGCGAATGTGAATGTGGCAATACGAAAGTTGTTGAAAGTTCAAGTCTCCGAAGCGGTTCGGTAAAATCGTGCGGATGTCTAGTAAAAGAATTACAACAAAACGTATGGAAATACGGCGTAAAACACGGTCTTTCAAAAACAAAAGAATACAAAGCATGGAAATGCAAACGACGGCGAGAATGGAAAATATTATCAAATGAAGCACACAAATGGACATACGAAATGGAATTATTAATTTATGATACTTTTAAAGCATGTGTAATATGTGGACGACCAGATGAATTAGAGATAGATCACGTTTTACCATTATCATCTTTAAAACCACTAGAACCGGGAAACGCTACGGTACTTTGTTGTGGGTGCAATTCGTGGAAAGGCAATAAATCATTACGGGAACTACCAAAGTGGATTTCAAATAAAATAATTAAAACATCGAAGCAATTTGAATATGCATGGGCAGCACGTCAATTACCAATTAATTTAGATGACAATATAAAAAATCCTTAAATAGTATAAAGTTACTAAATACAAGTACTATGGAAACGAATTGGTGAAAACATATTGTATTCCGCGAAATCTAACAAATCTTTTCAATCCAATATGGATTTCTTCCTGGTCCAAACTTAATTTTCACTCTGTCGAAATATTTTCTCGCTTGAAATTTAGTTCTAAAGTAACGCCGACGCTTCATTCCATTTTTCCTAACTATAAAACACTTACTCTGCTGCATAAATATATAAGGATGATTTATATATTTAAACCCTGTGTCAAAAGCCGAACTAAAAATATATCCAAAAGTATCGGAAATTCGATGCTGGTCACTTAATATTAGTCGGGAAAGTGGGGCATTCGACCGCCGCCGCGCAGCCGGATTACCAGACCGCAAAATTAGACACTGTACTCTATTCAAATCGACAAGAAAAATTCACGGTATGTTGACAGAAATGATAGAGGCAGATGTTTGGCAATTTGAAGACGAATTATTAGAAATAAATGGCGAGCCGCCATATTCATGTACTGTCCAAAAATCTACAATAGAATTACACAGAAAACCAAGTAAATTGGCGAAAATGTTTCCACCCGGAACAGTAAAAAATATCGTAGACGTTATCGAAACAACATCATTAGTTTGTAACGGAAAGAAAAGAGAATTTACTCCGATAATTAAAGAATACCCAGCGGGAATTTTAACTACGTGGAAAAGGAAATAATATGCCAAAGAAAGTTATTCAAAACGGTTCTTGTAAAGAAGGACGTATTGAAATTCCCGGTGAATCATTTCTAGATTATTTTCGAGATTATTACAGTTTTACCAATAGTCCGACAATAACAATAGACATAATCAGAACTAGAGAAGAATTTACAAGACAAGGAAATACACGATTACTTTATAAAAAATTGTGTCAAATTACAAAAGAATGTAAAATTAAAAAAATACTTTCTTCCACACGGTCTAAAACAATCGTCAATTCTCAATTTAATGTTTTTCCGAATACAAGTATGCACGCAGCAAATAAACGCATTTTTACACTGAATGATTTTAAAAAGTATAATGAACAATATCCAACGGAATTTGTAGATTTAGAATCCGATGTAGGAGGATGCGATGAAAAGACGATTTAAAATCGAAAATGAAGAAGAAGACGAGTCAATTTCCCAACAGTGGGAAGCACCAACAGATGAAGGATTCTGGTACCGTTGTTATAATATTGCTAGAGAATCTAAGAATAAAAAAAATTATTGGGTTTTTGGTAAACATGGTGTTGTAGATAAAATAGTTGCTAAAAACGATAAAGAAGCAATACAAATATTAGATGAGAAGATTAATAGATACAAACAACCAGATTGTGACGCACAAGACAACGCTAATAAACACGGCGATAGAGTTATTTTTACAGACGAAGAATTAAAACTACAGAAAAAAATTAAATTACTGCGGGATTTTAGATGACATGTAAAATTCCAAAACTACCAGAAATCGAATGGTTAGATAAGTGTGCGACAAGAAATGATTCTGAATTTAAATTCAACATAAACTGTGAAAAAGAAAGAGGTTTAGTAAACGAAAGATTAAAGAAATTATTTGTGAAGAATGTAGTTAAATTTAACAAAAAATGTGGAAGTTTTCGATGTGTATATTTGTCAAAAAAATGTGCAATTAAAGTAGCCGAAGATTATTATGGAATTACTTCTAATAGAAAAGAGGCCGATACATGGGAATTGGTTAAAAATACTCCACTACAGGAAGTTTTCACACCAGTTGATGATTCGACTCAAAGTAGTGTAATAATAACAATGCCTCGTGTACAAACAAACTTCACAGAATTGGATAAATATAAAATAATCGATGAAATTAAAGAT
>C687J35021_10001093_pt1 | contig 20517 bp, 27 predicted proteins | sample RifCSPhighO2_12_FD_35021 | JGI IMG/M metagenome (IMG submission 35021)
CAGGCGATAGTAAGGCGGTTATCGTCAAGCCTGTCACCAGAAGCAGTAACATAATATAGCTGGCCTTTCGAATCATAATGAGGGGAGCAACCAAGACAAGAACCCCATTTCGCAGAATAGTGCGAAACGTAACCTCTGATTGACTTACCCGCTTTCCAGACACCTGCCTGTTCTTGGTGGGCGTTTGTGCCATCTTGTTCAAAGGTTCCATTGCCCTTAACCACAGATATTGCTGATAAGTTCGGGATTGAATCCCCATTACCTTTGGATATTGCCCTTTCGGGCTTTGTATCGTCTGGGTCATCTTCCTCCTGTATTTCTTCGGTTTTTGCGACATACGGCTGTTGGTATGTTACTTGGTGCGATATAACCTTGGCACAAAAGAAAAAGCAAAATATAGTATCAATCATTAAACAATAACTTTTCTTGTACTAATTACCCGTACTTTATCGTTTGTTAATTGCCTACGATAAAAATCAATTGCCTTCTCAATATCTTCAAACTTTTTATAAGCTACACTATTTGTGGCATCGTCTTTAAAAGCCACAATTGTAATTATTTTTTTCATAAACCCCTAAAGATGGGCGGGTACGTTCGGGTCAAAAAGCTGGGCTTTCTCCCCTTGTACTTCGGTTTTGATAACCAGTAACATCAACCCCATACCCGACCAACTTTAACTGCCTATTTCCTTTTCCTGTCTAAAATCTTGGCTATACAGAATCCTGCTAAGAATATTGTAATTACCATTGAAAGATAGCCATAGATTAAGGCGAACTTGTTTAGGTTTGAAAGGTCAACTACCTGTAGGACGGCTGATGTTGTTGCATTTTCCATATAAAATCACCCCCTAAAATATCCTCTCCAAAAGTAAACTAATTACATATACAGACCAGAATATAGCACCGATAGCGGCGATGGTGGCAAGTCCTGTAATGATGTCTTTTTTCATTTAACCTTTATCCTATTCGGTGTAGTCGGTTTGGGCTGTTCCCAGATATCAGGATTGATTAAGAGTTCATTTATTGTATAAGCATTTATGAAAATTGTATTCTTTTCCATCCATCTTGCCCTTGTTAAGGCTTCGGTTAAGGTCTTATCGACTATGGCTTTTGTAGTCTTGTATTTTTTATGTTTCATTATGAAAATCCTCATTTAAAGCCTTTATTGTCTTGATCCGAAAACCACGACATAACTTTTACAATGTCATATCTTTTAAGCCCGCCTATTCGTACAACCGGCATACCTTGTTTTTCCCATTTAAGGATAGTGGTACGGGACTTTACCTCAAGAATAGACATTAAGTGTTGTCTGGTTATTAAGTTATTTGTTATGTTTGTCATGTACGTGTTTGTAATATGCCTTTAATGTCAAAAAAGTAATCTTACAAGTTAAACATATTGCTTTCATAATTCCCTCAGATGGCGGGTCTACCTGCCTGCAAACCCGCCAGCTCAGTTAATTGGGCATTAAGTAACTGCTTTTGACACCTCGTCAATAAACTTTTCCTTACCGAAAGGATCACCGCCTGAAAACAATTGCTCAAGGTCAATTTCCATGTCCTTGTAATCATTCAAAAGTGCTTTGCTTAAAGGTTTTGGCGGAGCGGGCTGGACGTTATATCTTGTTTCCAGCTTTTGCCCAGTCTTAAAAACAATAATATCGTAATTTAAAGGCGATCCCCAGTCCTTTGATCTTTCCAAAGCCCTAATTGATTTAAGAATTGACTTTTGGGTTATCTCAAGAATTTGTATCTTTTCTTCTTGGTAGTTATAAACCGGCATAGCCCAAAAGTGTTTTGGTATCTCGTCCCCTTCAAGTTCCTCAACTGGTAAATCCTCATCCATGCGTTTTCTAATTGGTTTTCTTGATCCGTCCTTATTCGTTACCCAATACTCATACCCCATTGCCGGTTTGTCTAAGATACGGAACTTGTTTTCATCCTCGTCAAAACGCATATAGTTTCCGGCTTTCTGCGGTACTTCGTAATTTGGGTCTAAAAAGTCGCTCATTTCTCCTCCTTTCCTTTGGTTTTAATAGCAACATATTCAGTTTTGTCAACCTCAAGTCCCGCCAGTTCCCTTTTATCTTTGGCAAGCATCCTAAAAACTAAATTCATTCGGGGGTGGAATACCACTTCGGTTTCATAAGGTATGTTTTCGGCCTCTAAGCCCGCTTTTAAGGTGTTAAAATTGGTAACGTGGGGAGTTAGGCGTTTCCCCCTATAAAGGGTGTATTTGCCGGTTTTCATGGTGTAGAGGTCAAAACCCTGCATAGCTTTTAAGAGTTCAGTTCTTAATTGCTCACGTTTTTCTTTTATAGTCTTATATTGCAATTCAATTTCGGCAAATTGAGTTATTTTGTCTATGGGAAGTTTTTGTACTGCCGGTTTATTCATATATCGCCTCGTCTTGGCCTATTTTCTCCGTTTTTCTTAAAACAATGTCCATGCCCCGTGTCTTACCTAGTTTAAAAGCTATCTTCATGTAGGTTTTAATTAATTTTTCCCTTTGGCCGTCTGAGGTCATATAGTTAAGGTTGCAGAGTTCTTTTATCAATTCGTTTAATCTTTCAGTTGGATAATCCATGATCCTCCTGCTCAAGTGCCATATCAGCAGACCATTCCGGCCCCGTTGGCCCGTCATATTCCAATTCGGTTTCGTGAGTTAAGCACCAGACATATATTCCTTTGTCGTCTATGTCGGTTTCTATGTCGCAGTTTTCGTTTCGGTGGACTGAAAGTGTGTTAAGCATTTATACCTTCTTGGTCTTTAATGTACCACTATGAACATTGGTTGTCAAGCCCCCAATTCCAATTGGCCTATTAAGCCTTCAATGATAGCTTGGTAATCTATTTTTTCATAAGCTAAAGCCATTCTTCTAAGTTCGTTATATTCTTCTTCGCCTATGTGATATTTGATAAAGTTTTCCCACTCGATAGGATGATATGTAAAATACATATGGCATTTGGCACAAAGGCATTTTGCGTTTCTCGGATTCCAGCGAATTGTATAATAGCCCCTTGTGAAGATATGGGCGGTTTGCAAGTGAAATGTTGAACCGCATTTAAAACATTTACCGGCTTTTCTTATAAGTTCCGAAAAAAGCTGGTCGGCCTGTTTTTTTGTATATTTAGGTTTCTTTAGTTTGAGCATCTAAAATACCTCGTATTTGTGAAAAACTTATAGTTTTGTCATGAGGAAAATCATCTAAGTTGGGATATCTCTGAGCAAGCAAAATAGCCGTACCTAGATCATAAGGATCAATTCCTATAGCATAAGCAAGTTTATCTAATTTTCCTTCTACGACTTCGTTATTTTCCAGAAGCAACCGGCCCATTAAATGAAACATTGAGATTCTAACCATGCGGGAGTTATAGGAAAGTTCGGTATAGATATTCTGACATTCTTCCTTAAGATCAGGGTAGGTCATTTTTCAGGTAACATTTCTTCTATTTCTAAACATTTTTGACAAAATACAAAATCTACAATATCGGTAGCATATTTAGAGTCTATTTCTGGTTTTTTAATTATTTTAAAAGGGAACCAGAAATGTTCACATTTTGTTTTTTTCATCAATCTCACCTCCTAAAATGGTAATTGTTCATCCACACTTTCTTGTTCATTACTATAGGGGGACAAAAACTCCCCAGTGTGTACAGTCATTTTATCTTCTTCATGCCTAGTACCCACTAAAAAGTCATTGAATTCTCCTCTAATTTCATAACCAGTTGGGATAGTTCCACCATCTGTTTGATGTTTTTTTAATATTTTGAGATAAGTAAGTTCATCTAAAAGCCTTCTTGCGGTCTTCTTTGATTTTTCAAAGTCTTCAGATTCAGCCAATATTTTGGCTGTTATTGTTCCTCCCATGTTAATAATCACTCTTAATGCCTGTGATCTATCTGCTGGCATTGAGGATATGACTACTTCTTTAATAATATTCATTTCCTCTTGAGTTATTTCTTCTTTATTTGATACATACGCAAGATATTGGGCTAAAAGAATAAGTTGTTGGATTGCTCTAAAAGGATGTTCTATCTGTACTTCTTGGAGTTCGTAATAACTAATTTTTTCTCCTTCTTTATTCTCAAAAGTTGCCGCATTCATAATGACAATACCTCTGCCTCTTGCCATTAGTCGTGAAGCAATCCTAAATTTTTGTTTATATTCATCATCAATCTCTTTTAAATTAGGACTATTAAGAGATAATAAATCTATATAAGCGGAAACTAATTGAGATAATTCTTTTTCCGTTTTTCTTCTATCCTTTTGTGAGAATATATTTTTAAAACCTTGTTCTTCCTGTTCATCTGTCAAATCCGGCATTGTATAAAAAATAAATCTAGGGCCAACCATATTAAGATAATTTGTATGTCTATTAAGAGTTGCCGGAGTTATTGCACCTAATTGTGAAAAATAAGAATCATAGGTAATTTGACCTCTACGAGAAGAAAATTTGGTTAGTTCCTCATCATAAGAGCCAACCATATCGCCTAGAACCTTTTTTGTCATTCTTTCATCTAAAGAAAAAACTACTGTCCAATCTTTAATTATTAAACATTTATTATTTACTTGAGGTAATAAATCATAAACTTTTGCTTTATCAGTTTCTCTTTCACCTGATATAAAAGCATTTAAAGTAAAACTATCTAAAAAATATACACAATCTGCGTGTTTAAATAATCTTAATATTTCTGTTTTACCTGAACTTGGTGCGCCTACGAATAATAACCATAGCATAACTTTTTGCCTAAAATTACTAGAGGCTATAATAGCAAGGGCAATTTTCAAAGTAACTGTTGAATTAGGAATATACTCCTCTACTGCTTTTTGAACCTGAGCAAATGTTAGACTCCCTAAATTTTCTCCATTTATGCGCACACCCGTGGGAGTTTTTGTCCCACTATAGTTTTCTCCTACAGGCTTCCTTTTTACCAATTCCTCGGTAATTTTTTGTCTTAACTCTATTTCCTGAATATCTTTAGATTCTTCAATGGTTCTAAAAAGAGCTTCTAGGGTGTCATTCTCAACATCTTTTAAATCTCTATTTAAAAAATATTCTATCTGGTGTTTTTGTAAACTAGACTTAATTTCCTCTTGAGGAATAGCTAATTTCTTAGCTTCATCTATAATTGTCATTTTGGTTCCTTTGCCCATTCATACCTCGCAAATCTTTCTTTCATCTCATAAAGATAACGGGGATTTTTAAGAATATCTCCTACACGCACAAAAGAGGCCGTAGTTTGGGTGTCCGAAGACCTACGACCCCTTGTACCCGTGTATGAAATGTTTTTTTGGACACCCATATAACCAGTAAAAACCTATTTTAGATCTCTGTCAATATACCAACATTTAGCCATAAATAAGCTCCTAGCCGACTTATATGATTAAAATGCGTTAGGAGCTTAATTTACTGTCTTAAACTTGGAAGACTTACTCTGCTTTAGCTTCTTCGCCATCAGCAGGAGTTTCTTCTTCATCCCCATCAACTGTTTTTTCTTCGTCATCTATCAAGTTTGCCTCACCACCTTTCTAAAAAGAATAATATATTTTACCACTTCTCAATACAAAGGCTAAGGTAGTTTGCTATAATCAATATGATAACCGAAGTACCACATATCTCCTATAGTCTTTTCCTTAGTCTTTGTCAGACCAACACAATACCAAGGTATTGTGCCTTTATTTATTTCCAATCTTATTAACTAGCGTATTGGCTGTTCCCATGCCTAAACTTGCTACAATACCCGCTTCAATACTTTCTAATCCGAAAACCTGTAAATATCCAAACACAACACCTAAGGCTAAACTAAGTCCCCATGCGTAAATTCCTGAAACTTGGGGAACTTTTGATTTTAAGCCTCCTACAAGCCCGTAGATTACAACCGCACCCATTACTATACCTGTCTCCATTTACCTCACCACCCTTCCATAAAATCCAACAAAGGTTTTTCAGTAAAAATATTAAGGGCAAATATAACATCTTCTTTATTTGTATATTCTCCTTCATTGCGTTTATCTTTCCCATAAAGTACGGAAATATAGTATTTTGACGCTGGACTAGCCTCGATCAGATCAATAACTCGGCTTTTTACCTGTCTGCGGTATGTTTGGGGCTTCAGATCAATTCCTGAGGTTTTAAGGACGTATCCTAGTCTGAATTTTCTATTGGTATGCCTTTTCATTTTTTAAACCATTTTATAAACAAAGACCAAACCTTTTTAAACGTTTGCGAAATAAATATATCGAAAGTAGAAACAGATAAAACAGGTTTAGGAATATCAGGGGGGCTATCCCGTAAAACAACTGTTGTGCTACTGTCACTTCCGTTGCTATTACTCCCACCAATAGGATCGACAGGAACACTAGGTTGTACTTCTTCTCCTCCGATTGTTGCTTCAACTGCTGTAACTTCAGGCGTAGGTTCAATTTGTGGCTCAATGACTGCCTCACTAGGTGGGGTTTGCGGGGGTTCGGACGTGGTAGTTTCTGGTCCAGTAACAGGGATTATAACATCTTTTGGCAATTGTTTCGGTCTTAGCCATCCTAATACTCCTTTATAAGAATGAACTTGGAAATGGCACTTAGAATTTATCGGGAAGTTCTGGTCGAACGAAGTAAAGTTAATAACATCACCTGCGTAAAAAACCGCTATATGTCCATAAGGCCCGATTATCGTCCCCCATATAATTACATCGCCTTCCTGTGGGATATTAGTTGGAGTATTTGGAATTCTTGTATAGAAATTATTATCATATTTATTCCAGACATCTTTGGCGGCAGGAGCAGGATAGTTTTTAGAACCTATACATTCTTTATCGTATTGGTGGTACAAATCCATACATTGGAATCCATACCAATTATCCCAATCAATACCTCTGCCGTTCCATTTGTCAAAAAATCCTCTTACAGTCATATCTTATTCATACTACTTTTGTCCATTTACTTCAACTACAAGCAAATCTTTCATCTTAACGTGCTGGCCTTCGTGGAAATTTATGGCATTTCTAAAGTAAACTTCCCCTGAAAAGAATCCGTCATTTTTTAGTTCGGCTGCCTTTCTTATCTTGTAAATGGTACTTTCGGGGATATCCGCCGTGTACCAATCCCCGCTATCCAACTGTATCCAAGCATCAAAGTATCTTTCCATCATATAGTTCACGCTCGCCCATGTTTGGGCCTTCTCCTGATTTTAACGTCTGGTATGGATTCCAGCTTTCTAATATCGGCAAGTGTTTGTTGGGGATCAACGGGCGTTTCAACTGGTTGCACACCCATATCGGGTATTCCTTTTCGGTGGCTTATTTTATCTCTCCATATTTTTTGTATTATCCTGTCAGCCCGCTGATCTGGTGTTAGTCTATTATAGGAATTAGTTTCTTTCATTTAAGCAAAGCTATTAAAGCGATTATCAAGGCCGTAAAGCTAACAAATACTCCACTTATAGTTGCCAATGTATTCTTTTCTAAAAGCCGTTCTATGGACGCTAATAAGCCTTCGGAATTAAGTTGTGATTCAAGTAATTTTTGTTGGTAGTCGGTCATATTCTTATCAGATAGGCTAAAAAACCTACCAAAAGCAACGCTCCTACGTTAATTGCGGTCATTACAGTCACCCGTGTTTTTAAGGCGGTTAAACTTTCATGGATATGGGGCAGGTCATTAGTTAGCAGAATATCCAGTTTATCATCCAGTCTGGTATAGTTTCGTTCCAACTGTTCGACTCTATATGTAAGTGTACCGTTTTTCATTTAACCTCTCTTTTTATACAATTTCCCCGTAGGGAATTTGGGTATTTTAAAACTAGGCAGTTTTTGCACTTTGCCTAATTTAACAAACTTAGCTTTGCCCTTATTACTTATTGCCAATGCACTTGCAAATGATAGTCGTTTTCTTTTAGCCATTTAAAGTTCACCTCGTTTTCTTAATTCAATAAGTTGTTTTTCAACATCTTTTGTAAGAATTTTCGCCTCTCTTAACTTTTTAATATATTCATTCTTTTCTTCGGAAGTCTTTAGTTTTTTAATTTCACTAGCAATAGCATAAGCCCGATTGCCATTTTCAACTCCTAAATTACCTATTTTGGCATCTTTAGCAGTTATACCTAACTTTTCTTGTCGCATCAACTTTTGTATATCTGAATACAGTTGCGGACTGTTATTTTTTATAACACCCAAATATTTGTTAGCTTGTTCCCGATCTAGCTTTTTAAGTTCCTTATATGATCTTAATGCATTAGTTCCATAAAGAAATACTTTTTTATTTTGTTCATTTTCGTTTGCTATTCTAGCTGGCGAAAAAGCATTTATTAAACGATTTTGTTGTTTTAATGACTCACCTTCTGGACCACGTTTAACTGGTAGTTGTTGTGAAAAACCCGGAATTTGCATGGCAATATACTGCATCTGTTTAGTTAAAATATCTCCTGTTGGATCAACCTTTCTTTGATATGGATCAACTAAACGGTTTGCCCAACTTGCTAAAGCTCTAAATGGGATTAATTGACTTGGGTAATTTGCCAAATATCTTGCCGGTCCTGAAAGATCACCCTTAGTTGAAGCTATAAAGTCACCAATGTTTTTAACATAAGACTGATCTGCAAAAAACTGCATTGATTGAGCAAGTGAGGTCATAATAACTGTTGCATCACTATCTGTTATTTTCCGTCTGTCCAATGCGTCTTTAGTTGCCGCAACTATCGCAAAATTAAAAGCAATTGCCGGATGTAATTTAGCATAAGATATCCATTTATCACCTATTTTTACCGAATAAGGTTGTAACCCTGCATTATCAAAGGCTTGTGCATTTTTAGAATCAGATGGTTTTGCCCAAGTTAAACGATTACTACCCAAAAGAATTGCTGTTCCCATTCCAGCCATTGATCCAAGTAATGCTTTATTCAATTGCTCCATTTTATTGGCACTTCCCGGTAAAGTTGCTAGCCCTGTAGGTGAGTATTCAACTCCCTGTTTTAGAATATTCATTGGAGTTTTTATAAATGGAATTGTGAATTTAGCAATTGTCGAAACAATCGGATTACTATTATTTCTTAATTGAAAAAGAACATTTGTTACTGAATCTATGGCATTTAATAAATGTCCCTGCCCTTCTGGGTTCAATTCTCCTCTAAAAAGCCGTCCTGCGGCCTTTAATGACGCCTGAACCTCTAAATTTTTAACTGGTGTTCCTTTTGCCTGACGATAAAGTAATCCTTGAGTTTCCCCCGCGCGAGCTAAAGTTTGAATAAATTGATCTTCTGCTTCTAAAAACCTTAAAGGTAAAGAAAGTATATTTTCTACCCCCCGTTTAAAGCCCTTAGTCGTAAGTGGAATATTTCTAATATCGGGATTTTTATTTAAGGCTTTGCCGGTCATAACATCTGCAAAGTTATGTGATGCCTGTTTTATATTAGAAAGAAAACCTCTTAAATAAGCACCACTTTCACCTACATAATATCGTCTTTGTTTCCCCGTAACTGTTGAAGAAAGAAAATCTAAAACTCCTAAACTCGCCTTTTCAATCGGTGCAACCAAACTTGCTCCCTGAATATTAGAAGCAGTATTTATAATATGTGTATTTGGTGATGAAAGCATTGAATTATATCTTAAAAGATCAATCCACTCGGAGGCTTTAGGTGCAATAAATTGTCGATAAAATTGTGTAGCCTGTTTAATATCATTAAAATTAACACCTTTTGAAGCTGTTAATATCTCATCTGCATTTGTTCCTGCATCAAGAACGGCCTGTAAAATAGCTTGTTTTGCCGTAACCATTTGTGGATCAGCATCAATTCCCAATGATTGCAATTTTCTGGCAATATCCGTACTTTGTGTCTTAACTACCAAAAGATTATCTAAAAAGTCTTTTGTTAACGCTCCATCCTGAGCTTGCGCCGCAAGTGTCTGTCTGGTTTTTAACATTGCCGCTTCCCATGCTTTTGTTTGTTCCTGTGGGATTGCCCGTCTTAAAACTTTTGCACTGTTATTGGCAAAATCTACAATTTCCTGATTACTCAATTTACCACCTGTTATTGCCTCAATCTGTACCTTGGAATCGGCAACAACTTTATCAACCGCCTTTTGTGCTTCGGGCGAGATATTTAATCTTTTAGAATTAAAATAGGGTGTTTGGTTGACTACTGGTGATATACTTTTAGTGGATGAAACAACCTTTGGTGAAATCGGTATTTGAGTTTTTAGGCTTGCTTCTTGGGATATTTTTTGTTTTAAGTCTCCTGTGGGGCTTTTTTGTAGGGGTTGACCTTTAACCGGAAGGTTTTTGTTTATATCTCTAGTCCCAAACCCTAAATTAAGTTTTGGTTGATTTACTTTATCGTGTAAAAAATTAGCAAGTGTTCTGCGATATTTATCAGGATCGGTTCCTGCCAACTTTTGAACCTCTTTATTTTTGAATATTTGCGGAATATATTTACTTGCAAGTTCTTCTAAATTATTAGAATATCTTAACCGATTTTCTGTACTTAAATTTTCATAAGCATTAGGTCTTAAATGGGCAATAAGAGTCCGACCCACTTTTTCTAAATCTTGTTTAGGAATTGGTTTCCCGGATAATTTATGGGTAATACCAATCATTAAAGGTAATTCTGCGATATTACCAATCATCTGACCTTTAGGGTCAGTCGTTAATGCCTCCCCTAACCCAATAGGTTTACTACCTGTAACACTTTTAACTCCGCTTACCTGAGATTGTAAAAAGTTTTCGCCTCTTAATTGTCCTGCTCTTTGTCCTTTCATATAGTCATAACCTAAAAATCCGGCCAACCAAGGAGAAGGGATTGCTGAAAATGCCGCTCCTGCAACATTTAACCCTGCCGCTCCTAATTTAACTGGTCTTTTCCAATTTGGGGTAGAAGGAGCAACAGCTTGTCTTACATCTCTTGTTGCTGATTGTAATGGTTGAGTTATTCGATTTTGAGTGTAAGATTGTCCAATTCCTGTTAATTGTCCAAATGGCCCCAAAATATTAGGCTGACTTGCCCGTTGTGGTATTGATCGAACATATTGTCTAACTGGCGTAGGTACTTTTTGAACAGTTTGTTTAATTGGTTGCTGAAAAGACTGGCTTGTAGGATAAAAAAACTGACTTGGGTTTTGTCTTACTTGTGTTGAAACTCTTTGCATCCCCTGTTGGAAAGTAGGTTTTGCAAGCGCTATGGCAGACCTTGCCTGATTCACTACATTAAAACGTGAATTTACAAGATCGTCTTTCTTTCTGCGAAAGTCATTTATTCTATCGTCAAACCAGCCCATATCAGAACTTTAAGTTTCCGTCTTCTTCTTCTTTATCTGTCGGTATTCCACCAAAAAGCTGTGTACCGTTATAACCGGGTGCAATCTGCTGAATACTGAATATCTTTTGCGATTTAGATAATTGCGGATTACTCAGTATCTGATTTATTGCATTTACCGTATCCGGACCAAGTTGCTGATTAGACTGAAATGCCGCATTGCTTGCCAATGTTGCCGACTTCTCCCTTTCAAACTGGTCTATAGCCCTCGCATAAGCTGTATTTGCCTGTTCTATCTGAAAAGCCTGCTGTTGGGCCTGTTGTAACAGTTCGAGTCTTGCAGACGCTTTGGCGGACTCATTCTGCGCCCTCATTTGGTTAATCTGCATCAATCCTGCCCTGAATTCCTTTTGGACATTACGAATAGCTTCCTCTTTTTGCTGTGCAAGATCGGTTCTTTTTTGTGCCGCAAACTTTGTAATAACTCCCCGTTCCTCGTCAATTGCCGTTCTGCCCAATGTTGCCTGCTGGCTTACGTCACCGAATGTTTTAGCGGTCTGTCTGCCTAATACCTCGGAAGCTGCTGGCCCCGCTGAAGAACCCGTACCATACAAAGAAACATTTCTTTGCTGTAATTCGTTGTAAACCTGTCTTGCCTGTGCCAAGGCGTTCTGCTCGGACGTATTTACAGTACCCTCCATTTTATTCTGACTTGCCAATTGGGTTTGCTCCTGTTCGTTAATAGGTGTTAACCCCCGTTCGTAAGATGCACCAACATCAGCCTCTGCCTGTGGCTGTTGTGCAGTATATTCCGATTCCATCTGGTTAAGAAAATCACGAATAGGGTTATAGATAGCATCTACATCAGCCTGACCACCTCCTGAAGTTCCACTAGTTCCACTTGTGACTACTTCTCGATTACCGGTATTACGATTGCCTGTATTTGCACCCAACACTCCTGCGTTTCCTGCCGCTGATATATTAAATGGCAGATTAGGTATTCCTCCACCTCCTGTACCATATTTTCCATAAGGTGCAACATTTGTAGATTGATTTAATATTCCTCCTTGCTGAACTGGTGCATTCCATCCTGATTGTCCATAAATATCTGTAGGAGTATTTTCAGAAGCATACACATTTTTTGGAGTTAATAAATTTTTACCAGCATTAAATAAATCTACTGGACCAAAAATTAGTTTCATTGCTCTTTTAGTTTTTCCTTCAAAGGAATAATCATCGGCAAATTGATTTATGTGTCCTAAATTCATATTTTCCTCACCTCCTTTAAATTCATATTAAAAAAGTCCTTCTCCTGATAGGTCATCAGAACCACCACCTAGTGTATAATCAATAACCAACTTAGGCCGTTTTGTAGTTGCCGCATCGTCTGTCGAATAGTAGTCCAGTTCATCATTATTTTCAGTATCAACCTTAAGAAGAAAACCGTTATTTGTAAATGACCCTCCTGTCAGCATTTGTTGGACTTGGGAAGCAGTTAAGGTAATTGCATATTCCGTATCAAGTGTAGGACTTGCAGGAACCGCGACTGTACCAATGTCAGTTGCTTCTCGATCGTCTGTAGTATCCGAACAACCTGCACTTGTCCAATTATTGCCCGTTGAGTAAATATTCCAAGTTGCCTGATTAGCAACCCAAGCCCGTTTAACCCTATAAACACTTAAAGTCCGGGCATTATCAGATGAGTCAGATACAAAAGTTAATGTTAAAACTGCACTATTTATTGTCGATCCTGCTGGAATTGATGAAATATCAAATTTAACAAGACCTCTATAAACCGCAGCTATAGTATTAGACTCCCCTACCCAAATATGGGTATTTCCTTCATAATTAGTCGTAGGCGCACTACTGTCAATTGAAACATCAGTAACTCCCGATCCTTGTACTGTTAAAGTTGAAATGTTAATCCACCTCTTTCATCGTATATTTAAAATTATGACCCCAAATAATATCTTGAGGTTTTTTCTTTCCAAAAGTAATAAAATAGTGACAACCCATACAAAGTGTTCGACAATTATCCATATTAAATCGTTGATCTACATATTCTGCCCAAGATTGAATATGATCTACTTGTAAATAACCGCCATATTTTTTGCATATTTGACACGTGTAATTATCTCTTTTAAGAACAAGTTTTTGAATAGTCTTTCTAAACTTAACTCGTGCTAAATGATCTAAAGATTGCGTTCCACCTTTCCAATTCCAAGCATTTGCACCACTAATTCTTTGTATATATTCAATACTTCTTTTCCTCCCTACTTGGGCTTCGTGATAACATTTTTGAGAACAATATTTTGTGGGTTTTTCTCTGATAGGAAGAAATTTACTATTACAAAATTCACAAATCCGTTCTTTTCTATTTGTTGTCCCCTTGTTTGGAGGAGAAGGCATAATACCCGTCAAACCTTTATTCCAAGGAATTAGTCCTTTTTTAAATCGTCCTGCACAATTACCACACCTTTTAGCATAATAATTTTTTATTTGCCCGCTACATTGTGTACAAACACGAATCATTTATGTCCTTTCCGTCACCTTAAACTGCATCATCAATTCTCCCGCTCCCTGCGGTGCAAGTATTTCAGGTTTCAGAATTGATCCCGATGCGATAGACGTATAGGCAATAACTGCCGCTGCTGCCGCTGTATCAGTCGAATATTCTCCTACATCAATGGTCGGCTTGGTCGAAAACATAGTTGTCGGCAAACTGGTCGGTGTCGAATAGAACATAACGTTAAACTGTGCAACCCCCAAAGACGGTGCTGACATAACACCTGCATAGAAATTGTTAATAGTTAAATTCTTGACCGTTCTGACCCAACCCATTTGTCCTGTTTGCGAACTTGTAACCAAAGACGTTGCCAATGCACCAGTTTTTTGAAAGAATATCTGTCCTTTAACACCTTTGTTAATGTTGTCGGCAATTAAAGTCCCAACCTGAATTTGGGCAATTGATGCCTGAGATGCCACCCGTATCTGTTGGAATTCGGCAAGTCCGGTAATAGTCGGGTTTGCCATAATATGCGCACCCGTTGCCAAATGCTCACCTGCAATAATGTCAACAAGATCATCATATTGAATTACATCCAAAATAGCCTCAACCAATGCCCCGTCTGGATGTGATTGTGCGGTAGATCCTGCAAAACCCCGTGTAACCGTAGTTACTGTCGAACCTGAAACTCCCGTAAATGAAATATATTCACGGGCAGATGGTGTATCTGCACCGGCACTGTCCTGTCTGTCGATAACCAAAACACCGTTTTTATTCTGAAGTCCCGTTACCGAATTTAAGGTAATAGTCTGAACTGTATCATTTATTGACCCGTTTAAAGTTGTCGAAAATGCGTTTAATGTCGGCGGATAATAAAAGCTTGAAATTTTAAATCACTTCCTTTCTTTTATTCATTTGCGTCTTAAATAAGCTTGTTGGTACAATACCATTACGATGCCAATCAATGCTTGTCAAATCTGTAATAAATCTTTTTATGCGAACCCAAGTCATGTAAGAAATGGTTGGGGTAAATACTGTTCTAAAAAATGTTGTGACATTGCTTTTAGGACTACTTGGATACAAAAAGGTTCGGCTCATTGGCGTTGGAAAGAACCTATTAAGAAAAATTGTCTTAATTGTGGGAAAGAAATGTTGGTAAAGCCCCACAGGATTGCTCAGGGTCGAGGTCGATATTGCTCTCGTTATTGTAGAAGTTATCATACTTCTCTTGGTCGAAAACTTTCGGAATCTGCTAAACAAAAACTTAGAGAACAAAGAATTGGTAAAGGTAATCCTGCCTACATTCATGGGAATCATGCTTATGCTATTAGATATAAAGCTGGTTTTACTGGAACGCTTAGAAAAAAAATAAAAGAGAGAGATAATAACGAGTGCCAAAAATGTTACTCCAAAGATAAATTGCATATCCATCATATTGACTCGAATCCACTCAACAATATTGAGAAAAATCTGATTACTTGGTGTATTTCCTGTCATCTCTCCTATCATGCCTATCGGAGGCACGCCAGCGATGCGCCAACTTGAGGGCCTGAACCCCTTGCTCTGCGGTTTCGCCTCAATATGAAAACCCAATAATTCATACTTATCGTTTCTGTTTGATGTTTGTACCTCAAGCTGCATTGATCGTGCGCTTTTGTTTAATCGTGCCTGTCTGACTAATTCATTTGCCTCTGCCGTACCGCCTACATTATTAGTGTCGCCCCACATAGCCAAACCCCACGCATCCGTTCCCCAGCCTGCCGCACCCGCCGCCGCCGAAACACTAAACGATTTAGCGGTTGTAGTTTCACCATCACGCCTTTCAAGCCTGATATTAACTGAAAACGTACCCAAAACATTTCTAAAGGTCGAAAAAACATTTTCAATATTCTTAAAAATAGTCCAATTGCCAAAATCTTCTTTTTTTGTCCTTAAAAAGGTTGTAATAGTTGATCCTTTATCGTCATATAAAGTGTCGGAAAATTGGGAAACGTAAGTATCCGTGCCGTCTGCCGCCAACCAAACTTCCGATCCCCCCGATTCAACATATTTAATCCAGTTACGGGGGTCAAAGGAAATTGACCACGGCCCCATGAAACAATTGCGTTCACGGTCAAAACAAAGCGTTTGTCCTTTACCGGGGAATGAAAGAATGTATTTATTGTCAATGTATGCCGCCGCTGCATTCTGAAGATGTGACTGTGTTAGACCCCGAATAAAAGGCCGTACTTTTACGGAAAGTTCATTAGTCCTTAAAACATCACCTAAAATTCCCGGTTCATTACCCAAAACATAAACACCTTTCCTGCCGCAAAACAAAAGGTCGTTTTCAACAGGGACTATTGATCTATGACTGGAACAGCCCTGTGATGCCGTAATTAATTGATATTGCGGATCAAGAATTGAAAAATTACCAACTTCAATCGATTCTAGTTTGATCTGCCATATTGAATTTTCCTTAAAAACAATAATTTTTTCCTGATGTATCGCAAGCCCCGTAATATCATCACCCGTATCGGGATCAACATTTACAAACCCCCCACCTACCGACCAATGAAACCGTTCGTGGTTTGGAATACGGCCTGAAATCATTACTTTGGTGGGTTCACCATCCAATCCCGCCACGATCAATCTGTCTTTATGACGAATAATATATTTGGCATTAGGACCGCCCGTGGTATCTGCCGTTGGAGTTGTGGTTAAAATTGAAGATGGTTGTCCATGATCGTCATACCTTAAAACATCAGGCCCGACAAAAGAAACCAAAGTCTCATCGCCCGGTATTCCCCGATAAACATTATATCCTTTAAGTACACCTGATGCGGCCGAAACCGCCGACCAATTAACATAAATTAAGGTATCCGTTAAACTCTGCGGCAGGGAGGCCAAAGAAACGGCAGTTGATGCCAAAGTCTCCCCAACCTGACTTTCTGCGGAAATCCGCCAAGACCAAGTGCTTTTACCTGTCGCACCACTAAAATTTGTAGCTGTAAGCCCGCTAGGAGTCGCCAGTGTCGCATAACCAACCAAATCCGATCCGTTATATCTGACCATTTCCCGCTGTCCGTTAACGACATAAACATTATTGTCTAACTGAACCATCTCGGCGTTATAGCCCGATGCCCACGAAGCACCCGTAATCACCGCATACGAAGCACTACTTTTTTTGGTCATATAACCCCAATCGGTTACTGCCAAAAGTTCATTAGTATCCCCGTTGTAATATGGTGTAATTCCTCTTACCGATCCTGTAGCTGCACCAGCCATATGATAATTAGCACTACCCCATCTTTTAGTGGGAACTCCTGATCCGACCAGCATTAAATTATCAGCTTGGGCAAGTTCATCTTTTTTAAGCTCCTGTGGTCTTAAAAGTGTATTTAATCCGCCACGAAAATTATCCCAATCAATCTCTATCCCTTTGGGGGCTTTAAACGGCTGAACTTGTTTTTGAAAAACCGGCATTTAATTTCGGCCTATACGAAAGCCTTGTCTCCTTTCTTGTGTCATAGTTGTATTTAATTGTGAAACTTGTGGGGTATTTTCATTCTCTAACATTTGCTGAAGCGATTGTTCTGCTTTGGCATTAACTAAGGGAAACCTTTCATCGGCCATACTTTCCAAAATATCGGCAATTGTGCCTTGTACTAAATATTCGGGATCAGGGATTCGTGAAACATTGGCAGGCGATGCCAAAGAAGTTGCTATCGAATAGTAAGAAGCGGTAATTGATGCGCCTGATGCTATTGTCCCCGGATTAACCGTAAGATAGAAACCGTCATTATGATTACCTGCAACATAGCAATATTTACTGGTAGTTGAATAAAGTCGTTTTTCGTCACGTTTAATAACGGGATATGCTTCACCATCTGAAACTCCCGTTGACCAAAAAACAACTTCCGAACCTAATCGGTTAAAATCAACAGGTAAGGCAAGTGACGCTTGGGAAACTCCCGTTACGACAAATCTTGCCTCCTGCCGTAAGGCCTCCCAATCATAAGTCCTTGCCCACTGTTCCTGCCTGCGGTTTATGAATTTAAGACGTAAAGTCCAATCAGAATCGCCAGCAGTTACGGCTGTTTCATCCTGATCCAGATAAGCCGCTATTCGTTCTTGAAGTTCCGTGACATCAACCTCGGTCATTAAGCAACTCCTTTACTTACCACTATGTAACCAACTGATTGTCCATTAACACCATTTAACCGAACTGGAATTACGCCCGCATTTTGCGTCTGTGCCGTATTTATAGATGCTGTCGAATAGACCGAACCTCTAAATTCAAAAAAAGCACCTGATGCTACCGAATTGGTTGCAATAATCGTTGCAACTGTTGCGCCTCCTGCGGCTGCTTTTCTAAATTCTGCGGCTGCTCCTGTACCATCTGTGCCTGAATTGATTGCTGTTATAGCAGTTCCGGTTGTTGATGTATTTTCAAGTGTTAATGCTGAATTTGTGTCATCGGATATAATTCCTCGATCACTTTCGGCATATAAATTTACTGTATCTTTTGCCATATTATTTGTACTAAATTAATCATTTAGTAATTAGTTTCACCTCCAATCCTCCATCCGCAAATAGCCACTAAAAAACCCACCCGTTTTATTGGTGGGTTTCTAGCGTATATTCGCTTTGAAACTTATTTAATTGATTATACTAAATTACTTCCCTTTAAACAATTCCTGTAGCTCTAAAACCGCCTCCGCAGATTCAATGCCCCACTTCTCCTGCCCGTCAAACAATTGTTTCAAAAGGGCAGTCTCGGCAGGGGTAAACTCTATCTCTTTATCGGAGTATTCGGTAAAGACTACACTTTCATCTCCTACCTTTTGGGTAGTGTTTTTTGAACCTTCAAGAATTTTCTTATAAGCGGAAGCGGCCGTTTGTAAATTTATAAACGTAAATTGTTTCGGTTTCGCTATGGGAAAACCCTTTTCATCAAATGAAATATCAAAAAAGAGCCTCGATAACACTGCTTTTAATGTTGCCTTTTTAAGATGCATACTTAACAACCATCACCTTTCTACGTATTTCATTACTAATATATTAACTGCATTATAACATATATTCATTTCCATGATATAATTATGGCATGAAAAAAACCCCTGAACAACTTAGGAAACAAGCTGAATATATGAGAAATTACTTTCGCACGCACCCTGAGCAACGGAAAAGGCATAATGAATCTTATACGAAATGGCGAAAAAACCATCGCAAAAAAGTTAACGCACATAATCGTAACTACTACCATACTCATCCTGAGATTAGAATTAAAAAAAAAGAGCTTGCTCGTATAAATAGACCTAAATATTATCAAAAATTAAAAAAATTAGTTATTGCTCATTATTCTAATAATACCTTCAAATGTAATTGTTGTAAAGAAACTGAATATTTGTTTTTGACTTTGGATCATATTAATAATGAGGGCTGGAAACATAGAAGAGAATTAAGTGGTAAAAATTGGAAGGCAGGATCAGACAGAACATATGCTTGGCTTAGAAGAAACAATTTCCCCGCTGGTTTCCAAATTCTTTGTCATAACTGTAATTGGGGTAAAAGATATGGTGTTTGTCCTCATAAATTAGTCGCAGACTAATACTGCTTTGTGGGTGGCTTTATTGATTAACATTGACTAAATCATCTCTTTTCTCTATAATAACACTATCGTTAGGCTTGACGAAAATTGCCAATTACCCCGCAAGGGGTTTTTGGTTTCTATATAACATTTGTTCTTCCTATTTCAACCCAATCTCCAATAGTTGAATTATACACAAGTTTTAAATTATCTCTGGGTGCCATTGCATAAGTTGCCGTACTTAATCGTAAATTTGAACTTGCCAAAGTTCCTTGATCCGATAGCGTAATCGTATCTGCCGTATCTACATTCATAATAATCAAAATTTGTCCGTCTTGTCCATTTGCTATAGTCGGTGCGGCAGTAGAAGTTACATTACCAGTTGAGTTTATTTGTATTATGGTGGCATTTGCCAAAATGGCCGTTCCTGCGGCTAAGGTTTGGACGGTAGATGGGGTAAAGGCTGTTCTATCAGCATTACGAATCCCCAGCATATAACCAGTCGCATTTGTTATTGCGGCAATATCAACACCAATGGCATTAGTAATATGGGTATTTGCAGGGTTTTGAAGATGAATACCAATGTAAGTTGCGATAGTTCCTGCTGCCGTACCACCCAAATCTAAATAAGTTATAGATGGAGAAACATCTACTCCTTTCATTGTCGTAACATTAAGAGTTATTGTGCCTGAAGAAGCAAAATTGGTTAGTGCAGGAATTACCCTTGCTCCCGTTAGTGCGGTATAAGTTACTGTCTGTCCAGCAGTTAATTGACCACTATCCACTATAAGTTGAAAATCAAGCCCCCAAGCACTATGTGTTCCTGCACTTACTCCTTTGTGGGTTGTTGCACCCCGAACACCAATAAGATTTTGGCCTGAGGCCGAAAAAGTAACAGCTGAAGAAAAGTTTATACCCCAAAAAGTTGCCGAATTACTAAAATCTGCAGAATAATCAAGCCCCCGATTTGCATTTACTCCTCCTCCTCTCAACCCCAAATTTCCTCCCAGGGCAAGATCATCAGTAATAGTTACATGTGGAGAACTTGTCGCCAAAGTTATCCTGTTTGTCCCGCCCGTATCGGCAATATTGGCAAGTCTGGGGGCGGCAGACCAGGAAATATCCGTGCCGTTAGACCAAAGAACTCTATTGGCCGCTCCTACCACAAGCTCATCCCATTTGGGGGTAGAGTTGCC
>C687J35021_10001095_pt1 | contig 20437 bp, 12 predicted proteins | sample RifCSPhighO2_12_FD_35021 | JGI IMG/M metagenome (IMG submission 35021)
TTCCACCCGCTCTCGCAGCGCTGTGCGCTGCGGGCAGGGGGGCACCACCAGCGCGGCGGGGCGGCCCTTGCGCGGTGGCCGCTGGTCCGGGCCGTGCCCATTGCGTACATGGCATCCGTCCCCACCGCAGTGCATGTTGCGGAAATCCAGCAGCGTGGTTGAAACCTTCCACGGCCAACCCTGTATCCGCCTGCGCGCCGGCAATGGCGACACCGCCCTGGTGGCGCTGCATGGCGCGCAGGTGCTGTCCTGGGTCTCTGGCGGGCGCGAGCGTCTCTACCTGAGCCCGAATGCCGTGTTTGACGGGCATGCCGCCATCCGGGGCGGTATTCCTCTGTGCTTTCCCCAGTTCAACCAGCGCGGGCCCCTGCCCAAGCACGGCTTTGCGCGCAACCTGGCCTGGCGGGCCGACGGCGTGCAGGCCGATACGCAAGCCGCCCGGTTGGCGCTGCACCTCGATGGCGATGAACGCACCCGCGCTTGGTGGCCACAGGCGTTTGCTGCGCGGGTGGATGTGGTGCTCTCCGAAGGTCAGCTGCAGGTCGAATGCACTGTGCACAACACCGGCGGTGTGGCGTGGGATTTCACCATCGCATTGCACAGCTATCTGCGCGTGGATGACATCACACAGGTCCGGGTGCAGGGTCTGGAGGGCTGTGCGCGCTGGGATGCCGTGGCCGACATCCATGGTCTGCAGCGGGGTGACATCACCTTCGCCGGTGAGTACGACAGCGTGCTGGGCGCTGTTCCTGGCCCCTTGTTGCTACATGACGGGGGGCACCGGCTGGAGATCGCCCAGAGCCCCAGCATGGGCCAGACAGTGGTCTGGAACCCTGGCGCGGCGCAGTGCGCACGTCTGCCCGATATGCCTGCAGACGGCTATGCCCATATGCTGTGCGTTGAAGCCGCGCAGATCAATGAACCCGTGCCACTGGTGCCGGGGCAGGGGTGGCAGGGCTGGCAGAGGCTGCGGGCATCATGAAAAGATCATGAACGGGCTCTAGGGGCACGCAGGAAGCGGTTTTCCCTGGTTCACTGCTTCCACCGTAGTCAGCAGCAGGGCCCAATAGCTCGGCAGGGTGGCCCACGGGTTGCCTGTGCGTGTGGCGTAATCGTAGTTGCGGTCGGTGGCGTAAACCATGCCTGCATTGGCCAGCGGCAAGGCAGCAGAACTCACGGCAGCCTGCATGGCCGGGCATGTCGTGACATTGTGCGCCAGCATGGCCTGGGTGCTGTTGACCCGTGCATAGAGCCAGTCTGCCGTCTCGCGGGGGTCGTAGCTGGCGTAGCTGGCCCCTGTGCCCTCAAAGGTCACGAGGGCATCGGTGATGGCGGCATAGCCTTCGACAGGAAACGTGCCGGGGTTGCCCAGCACGCGCAGGCTGGCATCACGGGACTTGATGTGGTTGTATATCTCTCGGTAGAAGTCGATTTTGGCAGTGTCGGCGGCCATCTCGTCCAGAAAAATGCCGCTGATCAGGCCGCGTCCATAGAGGCTCAGATAGCCGTCGATGTTGGCCTTGATATCGGCCAGGGAGCGGGTGCCCGTGCCATAGCGCGTGTAGACATAGCCCAGCAGATGGCCGCCTGCACTGACAAAGTCCTGTGCGGCCTGCATATAGCGTGGCTCGGTACTGCTGAAAATGCCATTGGAGGGGTTGAGGATGGCAGTGATCTTCAGACCAGGATGGGCCTGCATGCTGGCGCTCAGTCTTGTCCAGTCAGAGCCACCGGCCGAAGGATAAAAATAGGCTGGCACCAAAATCTCCAGCGGTGCAGGCGTTGGGCGCAAATACACGGTTTGTGTTGCTGAGGCATTGGTACCCGAGAGCGTGGTGCTTGCCGTGAGTGTCTGTTTGCCTGTTGCTGTGCCGTTCAGCACCGTGCTGGCCGTACCGCCACGCGTCAAGGCACTGGTGGGTGTAAATCGGCCTGCCGGAGAGCTGAAGTTGACGGTGGCGCCATCCGGAGCCGCATGGGTGTCCACCATGACGCGCGCACTCACTGCCACGGCATCCTGAAGGTTGAAGACCTCGTTGGCACTGGCCGGTGTCGTAAGACTGATGCTGAGTGCGGGCGCTGGTGTATCACTCCCACCGCCGCAGGCAGAGAGCAGTGCCGCCAGGCAGAGCGTGACGGCTGGCGCGCGGAAAGGATATTGTGGGTGCATACCGGATGACTTTACTGCAAGGGGCATGCTTATTGCAGCATGAAGGTTTCGTATTCGAGCCGGTTGAACTGGCGCGTGAGCAGGGCCAGGCCGGTGCACAGCGTGATCAGCATGGCCAGCGCAAAGCCATAGCCATACAACGCGGCACCAAAATACTGGGTGCAAGCGGTGAAGGCAATGTTCAGCACGACCGCCTGGGCACACAGGAACAGCACGATGCGGCGCTGGTCCAGGTAGAAGAACACGTTGAGGATGGCCATCAGGCCCACTTGCAGGCCTGCACCAATCACCTGGACCTGCAGCAGTGGCAGGTAGAGCTGCGAAATGCCCAGTGCATTGAGCAGTGAAGGGCCCGCAACAAAGGTCATGAGTACGGCCAGTGTCTGAATCTTGGCGATCTCGCTCAGGCCTTGCTGGGTCGAATACACCATTTCATCGCGCATGGACTCGATGTATTCAAGTGATCCGCCGCTGCGCACGGCATCGTAGAACTTGTCGTAATACTCTACGAAGTCTGTTTCGATGCGGACCAGGAACACGGCCATGCCGGGAATGATGGAGAGGTAGGACAGGAACACCGGAAGGTCATAGATCAGCGATGCGCGCAAGCCACCGATGATCGCTTCGGAGGTGGGTGCGAAGTACCAGAACATGAACTTGTCCACCCAGATGCCGAAGTTATAGAGAAAACCCACGGCGATCAGGGAGGGGTAGAGCATGCTGCGCTGCGCGAAGTCAAAGGCGATCAGGCGGCCTTCGGGGTTGAATTCACGCACGATGAGCAGCCACATGCCCATGAGCAGCACCAGATTGCCCAGCACAAAGCCCCCCAGCAGTCCTGCCAGCCCCCAGGGGCGCATCAGCAGAGAGGTCGCAACGATCAGCACGTAGGCGATGCCGAAGAGTGCGGTGATGGCCTTGTAGCGCTTCATGCCGGACAACAGGATGGTGAGAATCCAGACGCCGCACATGATCGAGAACCCCGCCAGCATCAGCAGGCGGTACATCAGGCCTTCGCCCGGAAGCAGCAGAAACAGCGCGAGCGTGCCGAGCCCTGCAGCAGCAGTGAGCACAACCAGCAAGAGCCCGTGCAGATTGGGCAGGATGAGATCTTTGCGTTTCTCAAACAGCCGGTCGGAGACGAAGCGTGTGAAGGCCAGTTGAACGAAGCCAGTCAGAATCAGGCTGCAGGCCACGAGGTAGGTGACCGACGTCTGAAACTGCGTGACCAGGTGGGATGGCACCACCACGCTGGCACTGAAAATACCCACCAGCAGGATGCCGATGATCGAGAACACCCACGGTCCTGAGCCGATCACGCCCGCGTAGGCGTAGGCCTCGATGAGCCCCACCAATGTGTTTTTGCGCAGCAGGCGGCGCAGTTCGAAACCAATACCGGCCATCAGCCAGGCTCCTTCTGGCCCTGGAGGGCTTTTTCGTACACCGCGCGGTAACGGTCAAACATCATGGTGTCGGTGTAGTAGCGTTCCACCCGGGCCACTGCAGCGGCGCTGGCGCTGTTCCAGGCGCTCGTGTCCGAGAGCAGGGCGATAGAGGCATCGGCCAACGCTTGGGGGTCTGCGATGTGGACCACGGCACCGCTGCTTCCCAGGGCCCGGTCATCATCGTCCAGACCTTCGATCAGTTGCCGGCACGAACCCACGTCGGTGGAGACCGCGGGTACGCCAGCCGCGTAGCCTTCCAGAATCACCAGGGGCAGGGCCTCGCTGATGGAGGAAAGCACCACCAGGCCGATCTGCGGCATGAGGTTCTCGACGCGCTGGAAACCCAGGAACTTGACATGTTCCTGCAGGCCCAGGCTTTGCACCAGATTCTGACATTCCTGCGCATATTGCGGGTCTTCCTCGGCAGGGCCGGCAATCCAGCCCTGGGCGGCGGGCATCTGGTTCACCACGCGGCGCATCGCACGAATGAAGGTCTTGACGTCCTTGATGGGCACCACACGGCCGATCAGGCACAGCACCGGTGGGGGCGTATCAGGGCGCTGATGGCGCAGCGGAGCAAAGCGTGCAAGGTTGATTCCGTTGGGAATGTTGAAGGTACGCGATGCCTCGGCCCCATCATGGATCTGGCGCAGGCGATTGGCCTCGTAGAGAGCAATGATCGGGTCTGCTGCGTCATAGCAGTAGCGGCCCATCCACTCAAAAAAGCGGATCCACATTTGCCGGAAGTACGACAGCTCCGTGGGGTCGCGCTGGAAGACGTTGCGGTTGTCCCGGATCCACTCACTTTTGAGCAGATCGATCTGTCGCTCCTTGGTGTAGATGCCATGCTCCGACAGCACAAGGGGCAGCCCGCGGGCTTCGTGCAGCAGTGCACCCAGGAAACCGGCATAGCCGGTTGATGCGGTGTGCAGCATGCGTACGGGCAGCAACTGGTGTGCCACGCGTGCCAGCATCCACAGGGGCTGGAACATGATGCGCACGGTCCAGAAATAGTCCACAAAGGAGGGATCGGTGCAATAGCGGCGGTAGGTATCGCACAGCAGTTCCCATGAGCGCTCGCTGTAAAGAAAATCGTCGATCTGGAGCCGGCCACCCGGCATCATTTCGTGTGTGAGGCTGCGCAGCGTTTGCAGTGTCTGCGCAGTGCTGGCTTCGCCGTTGCGCAAGCAATCCACCAAGGTGTTGGCCATGGTGAATGCGAAGTCATCACCTTTCCGTGCGCCGGGCAGTCCGTGTGCGTTGAGATCATCGTAGAGGAAGTGCTCTTCAAAGTGCACCACATTCCGGGGCAGCTCGTACTTGAAACCATGGTAATCCGAGCGGCGGCTGCCGAGGAAGATGATGGCGTAGCGGTACTCGGGGTAGGCGCGGATGATCTGGTTGATCCAACTGGAGACACCACCGCTGACATAAGGAAAGGTTCCTTCGAGGATCAGCGCAATGTCCGCCTCCTGGGCCTGGGGGCGCTGGGGGGGTGGAGTCATCGTGCGCTCCAGTAGTCGATGATAGGTCGCAGCCTTGGAAGTGCGCTCCACTGATCCAGTCGCTGCATCAGTTCGCGTGTGTGGGTGAAGTCACGGCGTGCAAAACTGAGCTCGGCCTGGTAGGGCAGGACGCGCGTTGCGGGCAGTCCCAGTGCATGCGCTGTTTCATAGGCCAGTGCGGCTTGGTCTAATTGTCCAAGTGCATGCAGCAGGAGTCCTTGGCGCAAGCACAACTGGGCGTTGTCGGGCTCAAGCGCCAGCGCCTGTTCGCAATAACGCAGCGATTCACGGCTGGCGTAGTCGCGCAGATCCCCCTGGGCAAGGTCCTGATAAATGAACTCCCAGTAAAGATCCGACAGGTTCTGCACGGCTTTGAGGGTCAATGCTCCGGGCTGCTCCAGGCCCTCGACGATCTGGGCTGTGTGCAAGGCTTTGAGTTCGTGGTCCACTGCACGGCTGATGCGTTGCTCCAGTGTGTCCAGCATGCCGTAGGCCAGCAAGCGCAGATCTTCGCTGGGGTCGTTCAGCACATTCCGCAGCAAGGGAGAGGCCACGCGGCCAGAGACATGCTGCAAAGACACCATGGCGCGCATTCGGTCTTTCTTGGGCACCTCTGGATTGCCCAGGAAAGAGCGCAAACCCGTCTGGCGGAAACTTCCCTTGATGCGCTGGTGCTGATCGAATTCAGGCAGTTGCAGTGACTCAAAGGTGCTGTGAATGCTGGGTGAGCGGTAGTAGCGCAGTACCAATGCTCCCGCCAGCATGCCCAGAAATCCGGCAATGGGTACCGCATAGATCCACAGCGTCAGCAGGATGAGGATTGGAAGGCGTGGCCGTGATTGTGTTGCGCGCAGCAGCGGCAGGACGAACAGGGAGAGCAATGCGCTGGCAAGGGCATGGGCCAGCAGGTAGCTGGCCAGGGCGGAGTCGGAGTTTTCTTGCAGCAGCAGTGGGCCGCCCCAGGCGGTCAGTTCCATGAAAACGGCCGAAATGCCGATTTTTGCGTTAAGCATGCGCGATTCCGTGCAGGCGCTGCAACGTGGCCAGAGGCGACGTATCTCCCAAGGGCAGCTGGTGCGGGAAAACACCAGCATCGGCGAGTGAGGAACCTTCCTTCTGGTGAATCCAGTTTTCCAGCCGGGCCAGAAAACCCTCGGCGGTGGATGCATCGCCCAGTGGCATGAGAACGGCCAGCACCTGTCGGGTGGGGCCGGTGATCAGCCAGGTCTCATCCATCAGCCTTCGCAGACGCTGCATTTGCTGCGGCAGGTCGCGCTCAACGGCGACCGGAGAGAACTCCAGTGCGACGATGATGCTGGGAACTCCCGCCTTCTGGTGCATGCGCCAAAGACGCTGCGTTTCAAATGCAAATTCAGGCGGGCAGGTGGGGAGTTCCTTCTGCAGCGGCCGGGCCAAGGCCTGGGTGGACAGCCCGTCGGTGTAATACCCCAGGAGCAGATTGATGGTCTGCAGGTTTTCTTCCTGTACTGAGAAGAATGGCATTTCATCGACCAGCAATATCCCGTAGATATCGCCACCCAGGTCCAGCAGCGGGGCTGCTACGAGATAGCGGCTGATCTGTTGTTCCGCAGTTGCCTGGACGACATGACAGAGCTTGCCAGTTTCCATGGCCTGCCGCACCAGTGGGTCGTCACCGTGCAGTTCAATAGGTTCCCCGATGCGGGCCAGGGGGGCGATTTCCAGCTGCTCGTTGTCCGTACGGTAGAGTGCCGCCGCACTGATCTGGCAGTACTGTGCCAGAAGGCGCAGCAAGGTTTGTGCGTCGGTTTGCACGCTGCCCAGGCCGCGCAGGGTCTTGAGTGCATCGCGCATTGACATGGGGCGCCCAATCAACTCCTGTTCCAGCCGGTCATGCGACAGGCGCAGCAGGTAGTACTGGCGAATCAGGTGATCCATGCGCTGGCTCAGGTAGTGTTGCACGGTTTCCGCGCGGCGGGTACGGGCCATCCACAGGCTGGAGAACTCGCCCACCAGCATGACGATGATCAGACCTCCCAGGAAAAAAACCTGGGGAAATTGGTCGTAATGCCCCCGGTTGAATGCCAGCCAGCCCAGCAGAAGCACCCCAGCGGCACCCAATCCGGTCAGTGGTCCATAGCGAAGTGCCACGATCACCGGTGCAAGCCATGCCCAATGGAAGTCCGCATGGATCCATAGAGGATCTTCCGGGTTGAGTGTGTAGCCGATGGCCAGGGCGGCCAGCGGGATCAACAAGGTTTCGAGCAGGACAATCCATGACGGAACGCCGGTGGCCGTCAGTTTGCCCAGCGGGGCACCCGTGAAACCTGTGTTGTGGAGCGTCCTTGGCAGGTGCTGGGGTTCCGGGGCGCTGTGCTGATCCCTGGTAGTCGCAGTGGGCATGACGAAGGGTCTGTTCTTCAGCGTGCGCCGGCCAGGCCGGATTGCAGCAGTTCACGGATGAGTTTTTGTGCCACGGCGGAAAGCGCCTCACGGCTCCAGCCACTCTTGCCGCCCGCGCCGCTCCAGAGGGTCTCGCCCGTGGTCACGTCAATGATCTGCAGGGTGATGCCCGCTGCAGGCTCGCCGTCCACCCCCACTTTGTAGCGCCACTCATCCACGGCGCCAACGAGGGCGTAGCGCACCTTCTGTTCACGGGCCCAGACCAGCGCCTCCTCCAGTCGTTTGGGCGTTCCTGCATCGAACAAGGCTTCCTGCTGCGTGTTGCCCTGATAGCGCTTGACGCGCCCCACCCCCTGCGCATGCAGGAGTGCCTCGGCAATGGCCTCGGCGCGGTTGCCCGCCAGGGGCGTTTCGGTATGGTTGGCAAAAGGAAGAACGGCCCAGGTGGCATCGCGCTCCAGGGTGGGGGACTTGCCACGATCCACCGTGGAGCAGGCCGCCAGCAAGGTCAGCAGCACAGTGCAGGCGAAAATTTTCAGGCAGGGAAGGAGGCGGGACGGGTGGCGCATGGTGATTTACCTCGGATCGTTGTCAGTAATGGTTGCGGTAGTTCAACTGGATTTCGCGGGTCAGACCGGGGGACTGTGCCCCCGATTTGCCCAGACTCCAGATCAGGCTCAGGTGGTCCGTGCCCAGCAGGCTGCCTGCGAGTCCCAGGCGCAGGCTGTAGCCGGGACCTTGGCGGCTGTGCCAAGTACGGGCAATGCCTGCAAAGGGGCGCAGCGTGCGTGTGTAATCCCGCTCGAAACGCATGTTGGTGGTGAACTGGACGCCATAGAAGCGGAAGTTGTCTGGCAAAAAATAGCCTGCTCCCACCGGGAAGGACTGGGGGGGCAGATAGCGCATGAAGGCCAAATCTGCACCGGCCAGCACCGCCGGGTCATTGCGGCGGTAGGCATGGCTGGACCAGAAGGCGCCAATGTCCACTGTGGGGGCGTCGAGCCGGTAGGTATGCGTGTAACTGAGTGCGGTGTGGCGACCACTGCCGACAGAGCCGCCGGTCTGCAACTGGTATTTGTCGTGCCAGTGCTCGACCACGAACTGGTCCAGCCGTGTGGGCTGGTAACGCAGACTGGTGCCCAGACGGTTCTTCATTCCGCCCATGCGTAGCACGAGGCTTTCCTGGGTCGGCAACTGCGTGCCCAGGTCCAGGCGCAGCGTCAGCCGGTTGTCCAGGCGCAGTTCCTGTTCGACCTGCAGAGGGTTGAAACCGGTCAGGCTCTCTCTGCGCGCGATGCGAACCAGGGTGCTGCCCTGGGCGTACTGCCAACGCAGTTCTGCCTGCAAGGCGTCTTCGTGAGAGGGGTTGTAAACGGTCTGGGGAAAACGCACCCGCCGGTCGATATGCAGGAGCCGCAAATCCAGGAACAGCCGGGGCGTGAGTGCCAGGTGCAGTTGTGCGCTGGATTCGATCTCGTCGATGCTGTCGAGCTGGCGAGAGGCCGCCTCGGCGCCTGCATGGTCGCTGAACGCAAGCAGGTTTTCTGTCAGCTGAAGGTGGATGGGATTGTCGTCGGGCTGATCGCCCTGGGTCTCGAAGGCAGCGGTCTGCGCCCGCCGGATGTCACCCACGGCGACGGCGGCGTTGATGCGGTCATAGCGCGGCAAGCGCTCGTCAAAGGTTTCCAGCAACTGGCCCGTTGCAGCCTTGTCCTTTTCAGCCAGTGCCACGGTGATTTCGGCCCACAGGGGGCGGTTGGACCTCAGGCTGTGGCTGCGCGCATACTGGTGCCACAGGAAACCGCGCTCAGCGGAGTATTCACCTGCATCCTGTAGCCAGCCGATGGCCGTTTCAGCCGCTGCATTCGAGAAACCTCCGCGTGCATCGCGGTCCAGCCGCAGCAGTTCGCGCAGCGTCTCCAGGCCCGCGTCACCCGGGCGCTGCATGAGTTGCAGGCGGGTGCGGGCCAGGCGCCGCACTTCATCCAGGCCCTCCTCGGTGAGCCAGCGGGCGCGGGCCTGCGCGTGGCTCAGGCGGGGGCCTCCATCGTTTTGGCGGGCCTTTTGCCATTCGGCGGATAGCAAATGCCTGCGCAGCCGCCACGCGCGATCGGATTGCTGGTTCTGGTCCAGCGCGTCAGCATAGTTCATGAGCCACAGGAGGTCGGTCTGGTGTGATGCGATCCGTGGCTGGAGGTAGCGCTCCAGCGCTACCGTGGGCAGAGAGAGTGCCTGATAGGCGGAAGCGAGGGCATCGTGGACCTCTTCGTCCTGACTCCATGCGGGTTCGTGCAGGGCCAGCAGTTCGCGCAAGGCCACGGTGTCGTTGCTGTCGATGAACAACCACAGCAAGGCATGGCGCATGGCAGATGACTGGGGCGACGCCCGCAGTCCCGCTTCGTAATACTGCCGTGCCTGCTGGTGCTGGCCCGTGTTCTGGTAATACGTGCCAGCCAGCCGCAGAAATTCGGGTTCCTTGCGCAGGCGTACCAGTGCATGGCGGCTGGCCAGAGGAGCCGGGTCAAGCTGGCCCAGCAGCCGCCGGACGTCGGCCCACTGGCTGCGGCTGACATACAGCGTCAGGGCCTGAACCAGATGCCGTGGTTCGTCAAAGCGATCCCATGCCAGGGTCGCGACGGTGGCGGCTTCCAGCGGCAGATCGGACTGAAGGATGCGGATCAAGGCATCGAAATCGCCGATATCTGCATTCTCTGTGCTCAGCAGCTCGCGGTAAGCCAGCATGGCCAGGGTGTCCTTCTGCTGTCTTTCGGCGAGTTGGGCGGTGAAACGCCAGAAGTCCGGTGCATTCTCGGTCTCGGGCGTGACTTTGCCCTGGGCGGCTTCCAGCCATGCCAGCCCTTGGGGGCCTTGTCCGCGCAGCAGCGCCAGGATGGCCGCACGCATGGCGAGTTCGGGCGTGATGCGGGACGGATCCTGGAGCAGCAGTCGCCAGCTCTCAAAGGCTGTATCCAGGTCCCCGGCCCGCTGGGCCAGCTCGGCCAGCATTTCGAGCGTGCGCGGCGTGCGCGGTTGCAGACGCAGGAAGTCGATGGCGGGCAGGGGTGTGCCGATGCGCTCGTAGGCCGCCACCAGTTCTCCCAGCAAGGGCTCATTTCCGGGCTTGCGCTTGAGTTCGAAGCGCAGGGCATCGATGAGTGCCGCATCGTCAAACTGTCCCGGTGCCAGCCGCAAAACGGCCTGCCAGGCGGACTCCTTGTGGGTGCGCCGCGCCAGCACAAGCCAGTGCTCCAGCGCCACTTCGAGGCGCAGGGTCCACTCCGAAACCTGGGCCAGACGTTCACGCCATGCCATGTCGCCGGGCGATTGCTGTACGGCGGCGCGGGCTACCCGCCAGGCGTCTTCCAGATTCCTGTTTTCCAGGAAAACGGCGTAGCCCAGGGCGTAAGTCTTTTCGTCAAAGGGCAGTCCGGGGCCGGCTTTGGTGTCTGCAGACCTGTTCTGGGCGGTGGGGATGACATGCGCATCGCCCTCAAAGGGCCTGTCCGAAGGGGGACGCAGCAGCGCGGGATCCAGCAGGTAGGCCCGGTCTTCGTAGAGCGATGGTGCTGTGGGGGAGGCTTGCTCTGCCACGGCGGGCTGAAGGGACATGGGCTTGGGTGGTGGGGCCTGGGCAAGCACATTGCGTTGCCACTGCATCAAAAGTGCCAGGCGCAGGAGTTGCTTGACATAGCGCTCGGCAATGTCGGGTCGGCCTGCGGAGCGCGCCAGTTGCACCAGCATGCGCAGAACCTCGGGGTCGTCATGAAGTTCGCCCAGCGTGCGCTCTGCCAGATCCAGCGCGGCGGCGACCTGCCCACTCGATTGCATTGCCGCCACGGCCGACAGGTAGTGGCTTTTGGCGGTCCCGGTATCGGAGGCCGACTGGCGGGCCAGTAGATACAGTTCGGCGCTTAGCGGATAGTTGGAAACCGCCATGGCTTCGCGTGCCGCACTTTCATACAGCAGAGCTGCCTTGCCGGGTTGTTTCTCACGCGAAGCCAGGCCTCGCAGCAGTGCAATGCCTTCAGCACGCGCCCCCAGCAAGAAGGCTTGCTGTGTGAGTCGCTGATGTTGTGCCAGGGGCCAGTCCTCCTGTAGCAGAGCGGTGAGCTGGCGCACCAGATCCTTGTGCAATGCGTTGCGGGCCGCCTCGTCCGTGGAGGGCGTTTTTTGGTATTTGTTGTAGGTGGCATCCCAGAGGGTCCAGACGGCATCGCGATGCAGTCGCAGATCGGTCGATTCGGTGGCGGGCTGCAATGTCTTGCGCACCTGCTCCAGTTCGCCTTCTGCGGCCTGGCGCTGGGCCAGCAGCAGCCGCAACTGCGGATTGTCGGGGTCGCTTCGCAGCAGGTTGTTCAGGTAAGCGATGGACAGTGCGGAGTTGTCCTGGGTGCTGGCCAGCCGCCGCTCCAGATCCTGGCGTGGATACAGCAGCCATAGCCCGCTGCCAACCATCCCGGCCAGCAGGATCGTTAACCAGTGGGGTGCCAGGACAGGGCGCTCAAGCGGCAGGGCAGAGGATCTGGATGTGCGCGGAAGCATCGGGCAGCTGGAAGGACTGTACGTCGGTACGCGCTGTGGGGGGCGTGCGAACGGGTGAAAGTGCGCGCCCGTTGGCGCGCACCTGGCATGCACGGGATGTGATTGCCAGGCCAAATTGCAGCGGGACATGGCCCTTGAGCGTGAACTCTGTGCGTGTGCCATCGGCGCTGCTCTGCCAGTTCAGAACGCGGGCGTTGGCTTCATGCAGATAGGTGCGCTGCGGGGTGGATTCCTTCTCTTGCGTCCTGAACCAGGCGTGGCCACCGGTCAGGTGCAGGTAAGTGCCTTCCACGCCCGCGCGGTAGCCCGCAACGTTCTGGCTGTCTGCCATGGCGGGGACGCCCCAGTGGGCGGGCAGCCGCAGGGTGCGCAGTTCGCCCGTGCCGCGCACGCGCCAGCCCTGTCCGTCGCGCGCAATCGAGTAGCCATAAAAATCCTGCACCTTGCGGATGTATTCCGAGGAGAACACCGGGTGCAGGGGTTGTGACAGCGCCCAGCGATAGACCTTGTGCAGTGCGTTCAGGCCGGCCCGCTTGCTGGCGGAGTAGGTGTGGTAGTAGATATCCACCGCCTTGATGCGGCGGGGGCTGTCGGTCATCTCGAAGGTTTCGATGACCCGCTCGAAGCCGTAGAAAGGCCCTTGCCAGAGATTGGTGTAGATGTTCTCGTTGGTGATCGGGGCGTAGACCTGCAGATGCCCACCCTTGTGGATGCCATGGCTGCGCACCAGCGTGAGCGAGGGGTGGGTGCGCGAGATAAAGGTGTCGCCACCGTTCATATTGAGCAGCCCGGCGCGGCTGGCAATCGCCAGGGCCTCGGCGCTGGGCGCTGTGTCTCCCGTCCACAGCATGATGCCCACCGGCTTGCCGGCTGGCGCCAGGCGCTGGCGGATGTAATCCACCGAGCCCACGATTTCACGCTCCAGATTGAAGGTGTAGCCGGGCAGGTCGAGGTGGTAGTCCTTCTGGGTATCTTCCAGAAACATGCCGTGCTTGGCGCTCTGGTCCCACAGGTAGGGGTGGGAGTAGCTGTGGCTGGCGATCTCGATGTGGGGCAGGCGGAACATGCGCCGGGCGATCTCTTCGAGCTGTGCGCTTTCCTTGGGGTACAGGCCATGTGGTGCAACCTCGGCCTCAATGACCGACATGGTTTGGGGAATGCGGTATTTCTCGAAAACTTCCTTGAGCAGAACTTCGGAGGCCAAGGGGCTGCCGGCCATTTCGGCGCGCGAGGGAAAACCGTCGCCATCCACATGGGCCATCAGCAGGCGCCGGCCATTTTCGGTCGTCACGTCGGGCACCGGCATGGGCTGCAGGCGCAGCGCCTGGGTGAGGAAAGCAAAGGGGTCGAGCACCCAGCGCTGCTGTTCCACGCCCGGCAGTTCGGACATGACGAAAGGATCCAGCGCAAACCCACCCCAGGGCATGAGGGCGCCACCCACGAACATCTGGCCGCGCGTATCCTGCAACTCCACCAGCGGCTTGGCCTGTGCGGCCATGGCGCCAGCCAGTCGAACTGGGGCGTAGTCGCGGTTGGGCACGGGCGTGGTGATTTCGAAGCCCATCATGGGGTGCTGGCGCACAGTGCGCAGTGCCCCCTGGGGTTCGACGTTGGTGGTCTGGAGGCCCAATTGCACAGCCCAGTCGCGGTCGGGCTGGAAACCGAAGTCATCCACGATGGCCAGGTGCATGCCCTCGGCCACCCGGGCCAGGAGCCAGCGGCTCAGTTCCTTGCTTTTTTGCGGGGGGACAAAGCCCGAGAACCACGTGGCGATGCCGGCGTAGCGGTCGCCGTAGATGCCATCGGGCAGCGGTTCGCTTGTGTCGGCGTAGTCCACGACATAGCCCATGTGGTTCAGCGGCATCTGCAGGTAGCGGTGTGGATTGGCGTAGTTCAGGGCGACTGCCTCTGCGCCGTTGTAAACCACCAGGATGCGCCGGGGCACGACCTCGATGCTGCCCACGCCCAGGGTGTGCAACTGGCTGTCGCCGACCCAGGGAATGAACCCATGGGTTTGGATGCGCCGGGCGGTCTCGCGCGCCAGGGCGCGGTCGTGGGGCGGCACGTAGTCGATGGCCAGCACGGGCAGGCGGTCGCGCTCCTGGATGGTGCGCAACTGGGCCAGAAGCCAGGCACGGTCCTCTGCCTTGACCTCCTCGTAGCGCTGGTTGCCCGCGTTCCAGCCCCGGTACAACGATTCGGCCGCCACCATCTCGATCTTGTCGCGCACCCTTGGAATGATTTCAAAGCCCCGGTTGACAATCAAGCGGATGCCTGGGAAGCGGCGGTGCAGGGTTTCAATGACCCGTACCAGGCCATTTTGCTGGGCGGCTTCATCGAACTTTTCCGCCAGGCGGTAGGAGTCCAGGGTGTCGAGAAAGAGGCCCTTGTAGCCCCGCTCCCACAGGGGGGCCACCACCCGGTCGGCAAAAAAATCCGGCCACGCCTCAGGGGTCTGGTCGAGTACCTCCGAGTTCCAGTGACCATTGCGCGCCATCTTCCAGGTGGAGGGGATGTCTGCGTAGTATGGGCGTGAGGACTGAACCTCGGCGACCGATACATAGGCATAGAGTTCGCTGCCGCTGCCGCTGCCGCTGCCGCTGCCGCTGCCGCTGCCGCTGCCGCTGCCGCTGCCGCTGCCGCTGCCGCTGCCGCTGCCGCTGCCGCTGCCGCTGGCGCGGTGGTGCACCGGATCATGGCCGTGGCCGGGCTCGACCACCACAATGTCAAAGGTTCTGAACTCCTCCAGCGGAATGCTATGGCCGTAGTGCAGTGCGACGGCTGGTGTGGCCTGCGCCGCTTGCGGCAGGAGCAGCAGGCAAATGGTCAAGCCCATGAGGAACGAGCCCAAGCAACCCAGGGTGGCAACGGAGAATCGAGCGGACATTGGAAGAGGTGTCGGGAGCCGGGGGTGGTGTTTCCGTGTTCAGTTCCGGCACTCGCACAGGAAAAGCGGCGTTTGCCGAAGATGCATCCTTGCGTATTGCGGGGTATCAAAATGTGTCTTTTCATTGTATGGACAAGACAATTAAAAAAACAAACTGAAATTTTTATTTCAATAGGTATTTACTTTTTCATGGCGGCTAGACTTTTGCATCGCAAGGGTGAAATGCCCTGGAACATGGGAGCAATCATTTGATTCTTGTCACAGGTGGAGCCGGCTTCATTGGTTCGCATACATGCACGGCGCTGGCAGCCGCGGGCAAAGCTTTTCTGGTGCTCGACAACTTCTGCAACAGCCGACGCTCGGTGCTGGAGCGGATGGCGCGCATCCAGGGGCGCGCTCCGTTGTGCGTGGAGGGCGATGTGCGCGATGCGGCGTTTCTTGAACGGGTGTTTGCAGAGCACTCCATTGATGCCGTCATCCATTTCGCCGCATTGAAATCTGTCGGGGAATCGGTGCGCGAGCCGCTGCGCTATTTCGACAACAACGTGGCGGGCACGGTCACACTCTTGCGCACCATGCAGCGCGCCGGGGTGCGCACCCTTGTCTTCTCATCGTCGGCCACGGTGTATGGTGAGCCCGCCGCGCTGCCCATCCGCGAAGACTTTCCGCTATCGGCCACCAACCCCTATGGTGGGAGCAAGCTCATGATGGAGCAGGTGCTGGCCGATGTGGATGCTGCCGAACCCGGGCAGTGGCGCATTGCAAGGTTGCGCTACTTCAACCCCGTGGGCGCGCACGAGAGCGGACTGATCGGCGAAGACCCGCAGGATGTGCCCAACAACCTGCTGCCCTATGTGGCGCAGGTGGCGGCCGGGCAGCGCGAGCGCCTGAGCGTCTATGGCAACGACTACCCCACGCCCGATGGCACCGGGGTGCGCGACTATATCCACGTCTGCGACCTGGCCGAGGGCCATGTGGCCGCGCTGCGCTATCTGGAGCAGCACCCGGGGCTGCTGACCGTGAACCTGGGCACGGGCACACCGGTTTCGGTGCTCGAGATGGTGCGGGCCTTCGAGCAGGCCAGTGGCCGCCCCGTGCCCTACCAGGTGGTGCCCCGCCGACCAGGCGACGTAGCCCAGTGTTGGGCCGACCCTTCCCTGGCGCAGCGCCTGCTGGGCTGGCGTGCGCAGCACGGTGTGGAGCGCATGTGCCAGGATGCCTGGCGCTGGCAGAACGGCATGGCGCGCCAGCTGGATTGATGCTCTTGTATTGATAGCTGCCTGCGCTTTTTGTGATTTATTTTCAAGGTTTAAAGTGCCTGAAAGTCAATGAATTAAAGCGCCAGGTGCTCACCTTTCAGTAGTGGATCAGCCTGCCTTTCTGCCCCGGGGCGCCTGCGTGGTATCTTGCGGGCCTTGTCCTCAACAGCCAGATTTCCAGCGCCATGCTTGCCAAACGCATCATTCCCTGCCTTGACGTGACCGGTGGCCGCGTCGTCAAGGGCGTCAACTTTGTCGAACTGCGCGATGCCGGCGACCCCGTGGAGATCGCCGCGCGCTACAACGCGCAGGGCGCCGACGAGCTCACCTTCCTTGACATCACCGCCACCAGCGACGGGCGCGACCTGATCCTGCACATCATCGAGGCCGTGGCCAGCCAGGTGTTCATTCCGCTGACCGTGGGCGGGGGCGTGCGCACCGTGGACGATGTGCGCCGTCTGCTCAACGCCGGGGCCGACAAGACCAGCTTCAACTCCGCCGCCATCGCCAACCCCGATGTCATCAACGCCGCCTCGGCCAAGTACGGCGCGCAGTGCATCGTTGTGGCCATCGACGCCAAGCGCCGCAATGCCGAGGAGCAGACGCGTTTGGGGCTGGACGGCCAGCCCGTGGGCGCGGGCTGGGACGTGTTCAGTCACGGCGGCCGCAAGAACACGGGCCTGGACGCCGTGGCGTGGGCCACCGAGATGGCGCGGCGCGGCGCGGGCGAGATACTGCTCACCAGCATGGACCGCGACGGCACCAAGGCCGGTTTCGACCTGGCTCTCACGCGCGCTGTGAGTGACGCGGTGGACGTGCCCGTGATCGCCTCGGGCGGCGTGGGCGACCTGGACCACCTGGCCGATGGCATCCAGATCGGCGGCGCTGATGCGGTGCTTGCGGCGAGCATCTTCCACTACGGCGAATACACGGTGGAGCAGGCCAAGCGGCATATGCGGGAGCGGGGGATTCCGGTGCGGCTGTGAGTTTTTTGATTGATTTGAGGGCGGGAGCCGGGGTGTGCGCCCGGCGGCGCAGTAACTTTCTTTTGCTTCGCCAAAAGAAAGTCACCAAAGAAAAGGCGACCCTGCTGCCTGCGTCCCTGCGCTGCGCTCCGGGCAACCTGGGGTGCTCGGATGCGGGGTGCGCCGCGTAACTCACTGCGCGCCTGCGGCGCTCCGTTCGAACAAACGCGGCGAGTCAGTTGACGAAGCGCGGGTGTGTCCTGCGGCACACCCGCGCCACCCCGCATCCTGCGCGCCCCAGGCGCACACAGAAGGGAGGGTGGCAGCCCAACAGCCCAACAGCCCAACAGCCATACGGGCCATCGCAGCGCTCGGCCCTGTCTTCGCGGGCGCAAGCGCCTCGCGCTGCGCCCCTCGGGGCCGAGCGCAGCGATGGCCCGTGTGGATGTTTCATCCCCAACCCCTTGCTGGCTGCGCAAGCGCCCCGACGCAGGTTTGCCCCGGAGCGCAGCGCAGGGGTCGCAGACTGAGGGTCGCCCTTTCTTTGCTTACTTTCTTTCGGCGAAGCGAAAGAAAGTGAGTCGGCCGCCGGGCCGAGACCCGGCCTCCACCCTCAAAAAAAGCACACCAAAAACTACGAAAACAATAGCTGCCCACGCTTACCCCAAAAGCGCTAAAGCCAAAAAACACCTAAAAAATCAATCTCGCGTCACCCGCAGCACTTCCTCGCGGCTCGTGATGCCCGCCGCGATCAAGCGCTCGCCATCGTCCCGCATCAGCGTCATGCCATCCGCCAGCGCAGCAGCGCGAATATCCGCCTCGGAGGTCTGGTTGTGGATCTGCGCGCGGATGGCGTCGTTGGTTACCAGCAGCTCGAAAACCCCCGTGCGGCCCGCGTAACCCGTGTGGCCGCAGGCATCGCACCCCTTGCTGGCGCAGTGGGTGCACACCTTGCGCACCAGGCGCTGGGCCAGCACGCCCAGCAGGGAGGAAGACAGCAGAAACGGCTCCACGCCCATGTCCGTCAGGCGGGTGACGGCGCTGGCGGCGTCGTTGGTGTGCAGTGTGGCCAGCACCAGGTGGCCGGTGAGTGAGGCCTGGATGGCGATTTGGGCGGTCTCGAAGTCGCGAATTTCACCGATCATGATGATGTCCGGGTCCTGGCGCAGGATGGCGCGCAAGGCCTTGGCAAACGTCAGGTCGATCTTGCTGTTGACCTGCGTCTGGCCGACGCCGGGCAGCTCGTACTCGATCGGGTCCTCCACCGTCATGATGTTGTTGCGCGTGGCGTCGAGCCGGCTCAGCGCCGCGTACAGCGTGGTGGTTTTGCCCGAGCCCGTGGGGCCGGTGACGAGCACGATGCCGTGCGGCTGCGCGATCAGGCCGGTGAAGCGGCGCAGCGTCTCGCCCTGCATGCCCACGGCCTCCAGGCTGATCTTGCTCTCGCTCTTGTCCAAGAGGCGCAGCACGGCGCGTTCGCCGTGGGCGCTTGGCAGGGTGGAGACGCGCACGTCGATGGCGCGCGTGCCCAGGCGCAGGCTGATGCGGCCGTCCTGCGGCAGGCGTTTTTCCGAGATATCGAGGTCGGCCATGATCTTCAGGCGGCTGATCAACGCAGCGTGCAGTGCGCGGTTGGGCTGCACCACCTCGCGCAGCGTGCCGTCCACGCGAAAGCGCACGCTGCTGTGGCGCTCGTAGGGCTCGATGTGGATGTCGCTCGCGCCGTCGCGCGCAGCCTGCGTGAGCAGGGCGTTGAGCATGCGGATGATGGGCGCGTCGTCGGCGGCCTCCAGCAGGTCCTCTACGGCGGGCAGCTCCTGCATCATGCGCGAGAGGTCGGCATCGGACTCGACCTCGCTCACCACCGTGGCCGCGCTTGATTCGCCCTGTGCATAGGCGGCGCTGATGCGCTGAGCCAGCGTGTGTGCGTCGAGCGGCAGCAACTGGCGAACCGCATGCTTGCGCAGCACCTCGCTCAGCAGCGCGGTGTCGGGTGCGGGGCCGTGCCAGAGCATGAGCTGCTGGCCGTCGTCCTCCAGCAGCAGCTGGGCGGTGCGTGCGAAGGCGTAGGGCAGGGGGTGGCGCATGGGGTGGGTTCTCCGGTGCGCGCTGCTCAGGGCTTGCCGTTGGCTGGGATGTCCTGGACCTGCAGCGGGGCCGGTGGGGCCGAGGGGGCCACGGCACGGGTCAGGGAGGGTACGACAGGCGACTGGGGCACGGCGCGCAGCATGATGTTGGCGTCGGGCTGGTGACCCTCCTGGGTGGCGCGGATCATGTCGTAGCGGTCCAGCGCCAGGGCTTCGCTGCTGGCGGCGTCGCGGATGACGATGGGGCGCAGGAACACCATCAGGTTGGTCTTGTTGCGGCTGCGCGCCTCGCTTTTGAACAGGTTGCCAAACAGGGGAATGTCGCCCAGGCCCGGCACTTTTTCCTGGCCGCCGGAGTATTTGTCCTGCAACAAGCCCCCGAGAACCACGATGGAGCCGTCCTCGACCAGCACATTCGATTCGATCGATCGCTTGCTGGTGGTGGGTCCGTTGAGGTTGTTGATGGTGGAGGCCACCACGTCCGATACCTCCTGGAAGATCGCGAGCTTGACGGTGCCGTTCTCGCTGATCTGCGGGCGCACCCGCAGCGAGAGCCCGACATCCTTGCGCTCGATGGTCTGGAAGGGGTTGACCGAACCGCTGTTGCTGTTGTTGTTGGTGTACTGCCCGGTGATGAAGGGCACGTTCTGCCCGATGATGATCTTGGCTTCCTCGTTGTCGAGGGTAAGCAGGTTGGGCGTGGACAGCACGTTGCCGTCGCCGTTGGTTTCCAGGAAGCGCGCCAGCACGCTGAGCCCGTACTTGCCCCCGAAGTTGTGCCCCAGCCCAAAGTTCAGCCCGCCCCCGGGCCGCACGGTGCCGGGGGTGGCCGTGGCCAGATTGATGATGTTGGCGCCCGCCCCCGAGGCGGCGCTGTAGTTGGTGCCGATCAAACCAATGTTGCTGTCGCCCTTGGCGCCCAGTGCCGTCTGCCACTGGATGCCGAACTCGGCCGCCTTGTCGGCGTTGACTTCGACGATCAGGCTTTCCACCAGTACCTGGGCGCGGCGGCCGTCGAGCTTGTCGATCACGGCACGCAGCTGCCGGTATTGCGGCTCAGGGGCCGTGATGATGAGGGCGTTGGTGGTCGGGTCGGCCTGGATCTGGCCGCCGGTGGAGGGTTGGCTGCTGCCACTGGAGCTGCCGGTGCCCATGCTGGCAGTGGTGGTGCCGGTCAAGCCGTTGTTGCTGGGCG
>C687J35021_10001096_pt1 | contig 20437 bp, 18 predicted proteins | sample RifCSPhighO2_12_FD_35021 | JGI IMG/M metagenome (IMG submission 35021)
GCAGCCTGCAGAGCGGCCAGGTCTACGAGCGCTTTACCCTGCAGTTTCCCTTTGGTGCCATGACCATGGCCCTGGAGCTACGCCACGCCCAGTATGAAGAAAAGCTCGATATCACCTTTATTGGCGCACGCTTCCATCGCATGAGCGGGCTCGAACAGCGCCAGGTCGAACGCTTTGTCTACCAGCTGCAACGCGAGGCAAGGCGCTTCGAAAGCGATGGGTTGTTCTAGGCGTCTGCCGGATTTAACGCTGTCCGACTGCAGGAAAGCCCCACCACCACCCGAGGCAACGCCTGCTAGATCTTGATGCCCAGCGCCGCCAGGCGCGGCAGATCTTCGGGACGGTCGACGTCCCACAGGGTCGGCAGCAGGTGATGGCTCCAGTCCAATTGCAACAAGCGCTCCTGGGTCATCGACAGCACCTGCTCCGTGCCCCAGGGCATTTCGCTGAACAGCGATGAGGTGATGCGGCGCAACCCCAGCAGCACATAGCCGCCATCCTCTGCCGGACCGATGACCACCGACTGGTTCTGCAGGGCCGCGCAGGCACTGCCCAGGTAATCGCCATCCAGCGCTGGGCAGTCATTGCCGATAAGGATCACCCCGTCGCTTCCCGCGAGCCCCAGGGTGGCGATGCGCCGCATGCGCTCACCGAGATCTCCGGCGGGCTGCTCGACCAGGGTCCAGCCCAACTTCTCAGCCAAGACCTGCAGGTGCTTATCCGCCTCATCGTCAAGCCACAGAAAGCGCTCGCTGAAGCCCTCCCCGGGCAGTTGCAGGGCGCGCTCCAGCAGCAGCCGCTGCAGATCGCACGCCCCTTCCCTGCCCAGCGCCGGGATCAGACGCGTCTTCACCCGCCCAGGTACGGGCGCGCGCGCCAGCATGTGCAGGGAAATCGACAGACTCATGGTGGTGCCCCTCGTTGATACTGGCGCGCCAGCTTCTCCGGGCTGACCCCGCAGTAGTAAGCCAGGCGCAAACGCCACATAAGCAACAAGGTACGCCAAATTCCCTGCTGCTCCCAGCGCCGACTTGAGGTGATCAGGGCTGGGCGCAAGCAGCACGGCCAGGCCAAGCGCTTGAGCCGGCGGCAGAGCTCCAGGTCTTCCATCAGGGGAATATCGGCATAGCCGCCGAGCGCCTCGAAGGTCGCCCGGTCGACAAAGATTCCCTGGTCGCCCGAGGCGATGCCGGTCAGGCGCGAACGCAGACTGATCATGCTGCCGATCACCCTGAACATCGAACCACGCGCGGACAGACGCACATCGAAACGCCCCCACAGCGGGCGCTCGATCAGTACATCGAGCAAGCGCCGAATGGCCTCGGGGCTGACCCGGGTATCGGCATGCACAAACCACAGGTATTCGCCGACCGCCGCGGCGGCCCCGGCATTCATCTGCCGCGCCCGCCCGGCGGTACAACTGAGCGACTGGTCGACATGCCCGGCGGCCAGCTCAAGGCTGCCGTCGCTGCTGCCGCCATCGACCAGCAGCAGCTCGGCTCCAGCCTCGCGCAAGGCCGCCAGATCGGCCAGCAACAGGGGCAAGGCCTGGGCCTCGTTACGGGCCGGGATGATCACGCTCAGCAGCAGGCTCATGGCCGCGTCTCGGGCTCACCATCCTGGGCCACAGGCTCATCCTCCGCCGGCGGTTCGCTGTCGTGCATCTGTTCGTGCACCACCTGTTCATCGACCCGCGGATCAAGCGCCGCAGTCAGGGGCGAGCTGGTCGTGCTGTCAGGCATCGGAATATGGTGCAGCGGCGCATCCTCGACCTGATGCAGATGGGTGACCCGCTCCGGCCGCACGCGGATCACCAGGATCATCGCGCAGACACAGACGAAGGCGTAGAGCATATTGGCCCCGAGATAACGCATCAGTACACCTGCCAGCAACGGGCCGATACTGGCCCCCACGCCAAAGGTCACCAATAGCATGGCCGTCAGCGATACCCGCCGCTCGCCCTCGACATGGTCATTGGCCAGGGCCACCGCCAGGGGATAGAGGCTGAACTGCAAGGCGCAAACCAGAAAACCCACGGCAAACAGCAGCGCCAGCGTCGCCTCCGCCAGCAGCGCCAGCGGCAAGGCAGCCAGCACTAGCAAGGCCGCACAGCCGCGGATCAACTGGACGCGATCATGCCGGTCCGACAGCCAGCCCAGCGGCCACTGCACCAGCAACCCGGCGAGGATGCTGCACCCCATAAACAGACCGACCTGTTCGGTGGACAGCCCCATGCGCGTGCCATAGAGCGGGGCCAGGCCATAGAAGGCACCGATCAGCAGGCCGGATACAGCAATGGTGGTCAGCGACAGCGGCACCCGCGAAATAAAGAAGCGCAACTCCAACGGAGCCGGATGCAGGGGGGCCGGGTGCAGCTTGTGAGTCAGGGCCACGGGCACCAGACACAGGGCAAAACACAGGGCCACCAGCATCAGCAGCTCCAGGCCCAGCGCAGGATGCACCACCAGCACCAACTGCCCCAGAATCAGGCCCAGGTAGGAGGCCGCCATATAACCGGCGAACACCTGGCCGCGCTGGTTGATATCAGCCTGCTCGTTAAGCCAGCTCTCGATCACCATGTACTGGCACATCATGCACAGGCCGACCAGCATCCGCAGCAACAGCCAGGCCGGCAGCCAATCACTCAGACCATGAACAAGCACCGCTGCCGTGACCACCCCGGCACAGGCCACATAGGCGCGAATATGACCCACCCGCGCGATCAGCCGATGCCCAAACTTGCCGCCCAGTACCAAGCCCAGGTAGTTCGCCGTCATCAAGGCCCCCACCCACAAGCCGTCGGCGGTTTGCGACAGGCGCAGGCCCAGGTAGGTACTGAGCAGGCCCGAGCCGAGCAGCATCAACAGACTGGCGAAATACAACGAACTGAACGACTTAAAAATCAGACTCATAGGGCGGTATTGGGCTCCGTTAAGGGCCGCCGAAAACATATCCGACGGTAGAACATGGCAGGCGATCGATAGCTCAGCCGGCGTGCCATCGGCCTATACCTGGGCAGCCAGCACCCGGCGCTCCCAGGGCGTGATCTCATCCTGAAAGCTCGCAAGCTCCAGGGTCTTGCTGGCCAGATAGCCGGCGACAAACTCCTCGCCGAACAGCTCCCGCGCCAACTGACTGCGCTTCAGACGCTCGATGGCGGCATGCATGGTACAGGGTAGCGTCAATTCATCCGGCACTTCGAACTCCCCCTGGATCGGCGCACTGGGCTGCAGCTGTCGCTCAATGCCATGCAGGCCTGCCGCCAGGCTGGCGGCCAGGGCCAGATAGGGGTTGGCATCGGCCCCCGGCAGGCGGTTCTCCACCCGCCGCGCCACGGGCGCACTGGCCGGTATCCGCAGGCCGGCGGCGCGATTGTCCTCGGACCAACAGGCATTGTTCGGCGAGGCAAAGGGCTGACACAGACGCTGATAGGAATTCACGTGGGGCGCGAACAACAGGGTGAATTCCGCCAGGGCTGCCTGCTGGCCACCGATAAAGTGATAGAAGGCCGGCGTCGCCTGGCCATCGGCGGCACTGAAGATATTCTGCCCACTGCCCTGCTCCACCACGCTCTGGTGCAGATGCATGGAGCTACCCGCCGTATGCGCCAGGGGCTTGGCCATGCACAGCACATTCAGACCATGTTTGAGACCGACCTCTTTGAGCAGGTGCTTGAACAGAAAGGTCTGATCGGCCAGCAGCAGCGGGTCGCCGTGCAACAGGTTGATTTCGAACTGGCTGACGCCCATCTCGTGCATAAAGGTATCGCGCGGCAGGCCCAGGGCAGCCATGCAGGCGTAAACCTCATTGAAGAACGGCCGCAGGCCATTATTGGAACTGACGCTAAAAGCCGCAGCGCCCTCTTCGCGGCGGCCATCCAGGCCCAGCGGCGGCTGAAATGGCTGGCGCGGATCAGGGTTGGGGGCGCAGACGAAGAACTCCAGCTCGGTCGCCACCACCGCCTGCCAGCCATGTTCGGCATAGCGGGCCAGTACGCGCTTGAGCAGCCCCCGGGTGGACAAGCCAGAGCTGCGTCCGTCCAGTTCATCGGCGTCGCAGATCGCCAGGGCCCGAGGCGTGTCACTCCAGGGCAGTCGGTAAACCTGCCCCGGCGCAGCATTCAGGGCAAGATCGCCGTCGTCGCTGCCATAGAAACGCGGTGCCGGATAACCACCCATGATGCACTGCAGCAGCACGCCGCGCGCCAGCTGCAGACGCCGCCCCTCGAGAAAACCCTCGGCCGTCATCACCTTGCCGCGCGGCACGCCATTGAGATCGGGGGTCACACATTCGATTTCATCGATACCCCGCAGTAATTCGGCCATGGCGGTGCGGTTGAGGGCGTTCATCTGCTGTTGTCCTTATATGCGCAAGAGCCGTATGCGAACGGCGAGGCGTACAAAATACGCAGCGGCCGTTCAGTATTTCAAGCAAAGCCAGGACTCCACTCCAGGCCCCAATCAATCCATCTAATAAATAGATAATAAAGACCCAATAACAAACGCTCCTGCAACCGCCCAAAACAGCCGGACAACCAAGACGAAACACCCGCTCTAGAGAGGAAAAATCCAACTATCAAGCGCGTCGATTATTACCATGCCCAGGCTCGACTTCTTCATCAATTTTTCATCAGTAATATGGGCTCCGTAGTCACTTACCGCCCTCACGAGGAGCCTGAACATGAAAAAGCAAATGATCACCGCACTGTTCCTGACCAGCCTGTCCGCCGGTGCATTCGCCCTGCCACAAGGCAACCCACAACCTCTGCTTGGCGAAGCCCAGGACAGCAGCGTTAAAACGGTTATCGGTTTTGGCAGCACTCCGCTAGCCGAAGGCGGTGCCGAGCGCCTGCAACAGCGCCTGCGCGTCGCCGAAGACGGGGCCGACCGGGTAGGTCCCAACCGTCTCGCCGAAGGGGGGGCCGAGCGTCTGCAACAGCGCCTGCGCGTCGCCGCAGACGGCGCTGACCGGGTAAGCCCTAATCGTCTCGCCGAAGGCGGTGCCGAGCGCACCCCAGGGCAGCGCATTGGCTAACCCCCTGACTGCAGCTACCCCCCCAGCAAAGGTGCCCCAAACGGGCACCTTTGGCGTATCAGGAGGCCTACTCCAGCTGCGCCAGACGTTCCTCAAGGGCAGCCAGCCGGGCCTCCAGGGCGTCCAGACGGCTCTCGTAGTGGGCACTGCTGCTGGCCCGCGCCGGCTCACTCGTCCGGGCCTCGATGGCCGCCTGCAGATCCGCCGGATCACCCAGCACATGCATATAGCGCTCTTCACGCTGCCCCGCCTGGCGCGGTAACTGGCAAACCAGGCCGCGGCTGATCAGGCGCTCCAGATTGTGCTGCACTTGCTCGGCATCCTCGAAGTCATGCATGCGACTGCTGCGTGTCAGCAACTCATTGACCGTCTGCGGCCCCCGCAGCAGCAGCAGGCCGATCAATATCTGCTGAGCTGCAATCAACTCCAGGCCCTTGTCGGCGCGATGCTCCCAGCGATCGGCGCGGCTGCCCATCACCAGCCGCGCCAAGCCGCGGCCTTCGAGGCTGCGCAGGGCCTGGCCGACCTGACCGGGGCTCAGGTTCAGCACTGGTTCGCGACTGGTTTTCTGGTTGCACGCCAACACCAGGGCATTGAGGGTCAGGGGATAGGCCTCCGGGGTGGTGGCCTGTTTTTCGATCAGGCAACCCAGGGTTCTGGCTTCAACTGCCGTCAGGGGCACACTGCCTGATTCATTAACGCTTTCGCTGGACATGACCACCTCACTCACACGGATATGGCGCTAGCCTAGCCTGCCTGGCGACGGCTTGATATCGCCACCCACCGCAACGGCCGAAATCGACCACCGGGCCATCAGGTTGGGCGCATAACGTCCGGGGACAAAACACTGTGCTAAAGTCGCGCGCTATTTTTTGCCGCGCGGCCTTCGCCCCGGCAAAGGCCTGATTCACTGCCACGCAGCCAACGCATCCAGGCGTACCCGCTACGCCACACAAGAGATTGCCGGCTCACCCGCACATTATTGAGATGCATGCCATGACTGCTGCCCAACGCCCGCTCTTGCAGATATTCAACCGCACCAGCCTGGTGCTACAGATTTTTATCGGCCTGCTCGCCGGCATCGCCCTGGTCCTGCTCTGGCCCGAAGCGGCAAACCGTGTCAGTTTCCTCGGCACTGTGTTCGTTTCAGCCCTGAAAGCCGTGGCTCCAGTGCTGGTGTTTATCCTGGTCACCGCCTCGATTGCCAACCACCAACGCGACCAGCAAACCCATATCCGGCCGATTCTGCTGCTCTACCTGTTCGGCACCTTCAGCGCCGCCCTGATTGCCGTCAGCGCCAGTTTCGTCTTCCCCTCGAGCCTGACCCTGGTCAGCAACAGCGCCGACCTGACACCCCCCGGCGGTATCAGCGAGGTGCTGCAGACCCTGCTGCTCAATGTGGTAGACAACCCGGTCAATGCGCTGCTCAAAGGCAACTTTATCGGCATCCTGGCCTGGGCCATCGGCCTCGGCCTGGCATTCCGCCATGCCAGCCCGAGCAGCAAGCTGATGCTCGCCGACCTCTCCACCGGGGTCACCGCCATCGTCAAGCTGGTCATCCACCTGGCTCCTCTGGGGATATTCGGCCTGGTGGCGGCAACCCTGGCCGAATCAGGCATGGCGGCGCTGCTCGACTACCTGCACCTGCTGCTGGTACTGGTCGGCTGCATGCTGTTCGTCGCTCTGGTGGTCAACCCGGCCATCGTCTTCTTCAAGCTGCGCCGCAACCCCTACCCGCTGGTCTTCACCTGCCTGCGCGAAAGCGGCCTGACCGCCTTCTTCACCCGCAGCTCGGCGGCCAATATCCCGGTCAACCTGCAGCTGTGCCAGCGCCTGGGCCTGCATGAGGAAACCTATTCGGTGTCGATCCCCCTGGGGGCCACGATCAATATGGCCGGGGCCGCCATCACCATCAGCGTGCTGACCCTGGCTGCGGTGCATACCCTGGGTATCGCCGTGGACCTGCCCACTGCCCTGCTGCTCAGCCTGCTGGCCTCCATCAGCGCCTGCGGGGCCTCGGGCGTGGCCGGTGGCTCGCTGCTGCTGATTCCGCTGGCCTGCAGCCTGTTCGGCATCCCGAGCGAGGTGGCCATGCAGGTGGTGGCGGTCGGTTTTATCATCGGCATCGTTCAGGATTCGACGGAAACCGCGCTGAACTCCTCCACCGACGTGCTGTTTACCGCCGCAGCCTGCATCAGCGAAGAGCAGCGCCAGGCCTGACAGGCCACCGCAACGAAAAAAGGCTTACGCAATGCGTAAGCCTTTTTATGGTCGCTGTGCGACGTAAAAAATTGCTCCCGGCAATTTTTCAGATTTGGCGTCCCCTGCTGGAATCGAACCAGCATCTAGCCCTTAGGAGGGGCTTGTTCTATCCGTTGAACTAAGGGGACCTGTTCCGGGCCGTTTGTACAAGCCACCGGCCGGGCCGCATCTTAACGAGCCTGCACGCTTTTGTCATGCCGCTGCCATCAAGCCTTGGCCATACTTCTGCTGGATATGCACGGAGATCGCCATGAAACCGCTCAAGCCCTCGCCAGACTCGCCTTTCTCTACCCTCAGTCTGCGCGCCGCCAGCGTCAACGACGCCGCCGCCCTGAGCGCGCTGCTGCAGCAACTGGCCCCACAAGAACCGCGTGCCGACGCCAAGCTGCTGGCCCTGCGCCTGGCCGAGCTGCCGGCCAGCCGCGCGGTACTGGTCGCCGAGCGCAATGGCAAACTGCTGGGCACCTGCACGGTCAACCTGATCGAACACCTGGCGCACAACTTCGCCCGCTCGGCGATCCTTGAGGATGTGGTGGTGGATGCCGACGCCCGCGGCCTGGGCATCGGCCAGGCGCTGCTGAGCAAAGCAGTGGAACGCGCGCGCAGCTGGGGTTGCTACAAGCTGGCGCTGTCCAGCAACCAGAGCCGCGAGGCCGCCCATCGTTTCTATGAACAACAGGGCTTTCAGCTGCATGGCGTCAGCCTGGCACTGAGACTGGAGTGAATGCGCGGGTGGATAAGCTTCGCGTTATCCACCCTACAAGAACCAGCCGCGCCTACGGCCCTGCACTCTGGCCAGACGCAGGTTGGATGGCCACCCCGTGGAAAACCGCACGGGGTTTTCCACCGAACAGTTGCCTCTTTAGAACAAGCCAAGGGTGTGCAGGAACACAATCAGAATGCCCAGCGGCGTCAGCCAGCGCAGCAGCTGCCACCACAAGCCGAACAACTGCGGCTGTTCGATACCCAGGGCCTCCTGCACGGTCTTGCGGCTTAGCGCCCAGCCGGTAAACAGCACGGTACCCAGCCCGCCCAGGGGCATCATCAGGTTGGTGGTCAGGTAGTCCAGGCTGTCAAAGAAGGTCTTGCCGAACAGGGTGATCTCGCTCCAGGCATTGAAGGAAAACACCGTGCCCAGGCTCAGCAGCCACAGCGCCACGCCGCTCAGTAGCACCGCCTTGAAACGACTGATGCCGAACTTCTCCGACAGCCAGGCGATGGTCGGTTCGCTGAGGGAGATCGCCGAAGTCAGGGCGGCGATGGCCAGCATGATAAAGAACAGCCCGCCGACCAGCTGACCCAGGGGCATCTGGCCGAAGGCGATCGGTAGAGTGACGAAGATCAGCCCTGGCCCGGCCCCTGGCTCCAGGCCGTTGGCGAACACCAGCGGAAAGATCGCCAACCCCGCCAGCAACGCCACCAGCGTATCGGCCAGGGCCACCAGCAGCGAGGTGCGGGCAATCGAGGTGCCGGCGGGCAGGTAGGAGCCGTAGACCATCATCGCGCCGCTGGCCAGGCTCAGGGTGAAGAAGGCATGCCCCAGGGCCACCAGCACGCCCTGGCCGCCGAGTTTGCTGAAGTCGGCGTCGAAGAGAAAATGCACGGCCTGCATAAAATGCCCGGTGGTGGCGGCATAGCCCACCAGAATCAGCAACAGGACGAACAGCCCAGGCATCAGAAAGCGCAACGAACGCTCCAGACCCTCGCGCACACCCAGGCCCACGATGCCCAGGGTCAAGGCCAGTACCAGGGAGCCGTAACCGGCCAGCTTCCAGGGGTCCGCCAGCAGCGCGCCGAACAACGCGCCGCTGCTCTCGCCATCCAGGCCGGCAAAGCCACCGCTGAGCGCCGCCGGCGCATAGGCCAGGGCCCAACCGGCCACCACCGCATAGAAACTCAGGATCAGAAAGCCGGTCAGCACCGCCACGGTCCCCAGCCAGCGCCAGTGCCGGCTCGCGCCGGCGACCTTGGCCAATAGCGCAAAAGCCCCTTCCGGGTTGGCCCGGCCCCGTCGCCCGATCATCACCTCGGCCATCAGCAGCGGAATGCCGATCACCAGGATGCAGGCCAGGTAGACCAGCACGAAGGCACCGCCACCGTTCTCCCCGGTGATATAGGGAAACTTCCAGATATTGCCCAGCCCCACCGCCGAGCCGGTGGCGGCGAGAAAGAAGACCCAGCGCGACGACCATAGGCCGCGCCCCTCTGAACTGCTGTTGCCGTCGACGCTGCTGGCGACGGCGATACTGTCTTGACTCATCGATCATGCCCTCTTGTTGTTGTAATGGCTGACATCGGCTGGTGCGCGTCACTCACCGCCGTTGAGGCGTTCCAGGGCCAGGCGGTCGGCGATCTGGGTGGTGCTGCAGCCGTCGGCCGCGGCGCGCTGGAAGATCTGCTGCAGGGTGTCGCCTATGCCTTCGATATGCGCCTTGAGCTGCGCAGCGCTGCCACCGGTGCGCTCGTAGCAGACATCGATAATGCCGCCGGCGTTGATCGCATAATCCGGCGCGTACAGGCACTCGTTGCGACGCAGGGTTTCCGCCAGGCTGGCATCGGCCAGCTGGTTGTTGGCGGCCCCGGCAATAATCGGCGCGCGCAGGACTTCCAGGGTTTGCAGGTTGATGATGCCGCCCATGGCGCACGGCGCGAATACATCCACCTCCAGGGCGAATATCTCCTGCTGAGTCACGGCGGTTGCACCCAGCTGCTCCACCGCGCGGCGCACATTGGCCGGGACTATATCGGTGACCCACAGCTCGGCCCCGGCCTCCTTGAGGTGCCGCGCCAGGCTGAAGCCCACCTGGCCCACGCCCTGGATCGCCACTTTCAGGCCGCGCAGGTCGTCACGGCCCAGACGGTGTTTGACCGCCGCCTGGATGCCGATAAATACCCCGTAGGCCGTGGAAGGCGAAGGGTCGCCATTGCGCACGCCACCCTCGAAGCCTTCGCGCTGTCCAGCCCCGGCCACATGGCGGGTGCGCTCGGCCATGATCTGCATTTCCGCAACGCCGGTGCCCGAATCCGCCGCGGTGATATAGCGGCCGCCCAGGCTGTCGACGAAGTCACCCATGGCCTGGAACAGCGCGGTGCTCTTGCCGCCATGCGGGTCACCCATGATCACCGCCTTGCCGCCACCCAGCGGCAGCCGGGCGAGGGCCGACTTGTAACTCATGCCGCGCGACAGGCGCAGCACATCGCGTAGCGCTTCATCGTCATTGGCGTAGGGCCACATGCGGCAACCGCCGAGGGCCGGGCCGAGATTGCTGTTGTGAATGGCGATAATCGCCTTCAGGCCGCTGGCCTGGTCGTGGCCGTAGACCACCTGCTCATGGTGGTCGAAATCGATATGGGAAAACACGGACATGGGAGCCTCGTTTTTTTGTTGTAAGAGGTCGCCCTCTCCCGGTTAAGAGAGAGGGTGAAGGTTATAAAGTGTCAGGGGGGTTAAGCGGCCGGTTCGAACAGCTGCACCGCTTGGATTTCGCTGACCAACATGCGCGCCTTGAGCTGGCTGCTCTGCTCGCGCACCTTGGCCAGGCTGCGTTCCTTGACGTGGCCATAGCCGCGGATCTGCTCCGGCAGCTCGGCCAGGGCCAACGCCGTGCGGTAGTTGTCGGCGTTGAGTTCCTTGAGCAGGTAGTCCAGGTTCTGCTCATAGTCGTCGATCAGCTCCAACTCCAGCTTGCGCTCGGCGCTGTAGCCGAACAGGTCCAGGGGCGTGCCGCGCAGGAACTTGAACTTGGCCAATACGCCGAAGGCCTTGAGCATCCAGGCACCGAACTGACGCTTGCGCGGCTCGCCGGTGCTGGCATCCGGCTTGCTCAACCAGCTGGGTGCCAGGTGGAATTCCAGACGGTAATCGCCGCTGAACTGCGCTTCCAGCTGACGGATAAAGCTGCCGTCGCTGTAAAGCCGCGCCACTTCGTACTCGTCCTTGTAGGCCAGGAGCTTGAAGTAGTAACGCGCCACGGCCTTGCTCAGGGCTTGGTCGGCGCTCTTGTCGACCTGTTGCACCCGCGCCACTTGCTCGCGGTAGCGCTCGGCGTAGGCGGCGTTCTGGTAGGCGGTCAGGCGTACAACGCGGTCGGCGACTATTTCATCCAGGGTCTGGCAATGGGCGGCTTCGATCACTTCCGGCTTGGCCAGACGCTCCACGGCGACCGCATCATGGGCGGCGCGACGGCCCCAGAGGAATGCCTGCTGATTGAGCTGCACGGCCACGCCGTTAAGCTCGATGGCCTTGTTGATGGCTTCGGCGGATACCGGCACCAGGCCCTTCTGGTAAGCGAAACCGAGCATAAACAGGTTGGTGGCAATGCTGTCACCGAGCAGGCGGGTGGCCAGGCGGCTGGCATCGACAAAGTGGGTCTTGCTCGCCCCCACCGCTTCGATCAGTGCCTCGCGCATGGCCGCGCCGGGCACCTGGGCATCCGGGTTGCGGGTGAATTCGGCGGTGGCCGCCTCATGGCTGTTGACCACCGCGTGGGCGATCTTGTCATTCAGCTTGGCCAGGGCCTCTTCACTGGCTGCCACCACCAGATCGCAACCGAGCAACAGGTCGGTTTCACCGGCGGCGATGCGTACGGCAAAGATGTCGTCCTGCTTGGCGGCGACGCGGATATGGGTGATCACCGGGCCGAACTTCTGCGCCAGACCGGCCTGATCGAGCACGCTGCAGCCCTTGCCCTCGATATGTGCGGCCATGCCGAGCAATGCGCCGACGGTGGTGACACCGCTGCCGCCGACACCCGGCAGGAGAATATTCCAGGGGCGATCCAGCGCGGGTTGGCGCGGCTCCGGCAAGGCAATAAACAGCGCGCTCAAACCCACGGCTTCCGGCTTGCGCAGGCTACCGCCGTGCACGGTGACAAAGCTGGGGCAGAAGCCCTCGACGCAGGAAAAATCCTTGTTGCAGGAGTTCTGATCGATCTCGCGCTTGCGCCCCAGTTCGGTTTCCAGCGGCAGCACCGACAGGCAGTTGGACTTAACGCTGCAATCGCCACAACCCTCGCACACTGCCGGGTTGATAAAGGCGCGCTTTTGCGGGTCGACCAACTTGCCGCGCTTGCGCCGACGGCGCTTCTCGGTGGCGCAGGTCTGGTCATAGATGATCACCGAGCAGCCCTGGAACTCGCGCAGCTCACGCTGCACCGCGTCCAGATCATTGCGATGGTGGAAGGTGACGATGGGCGCGAAGGTGTCACGGGTCGGGTATTTCTCCGGCTCGTCGCTGACCAGGGCGATGCGTTTCACCCCTTCGGCATACACCTGCTGGCTCAGTTGATCGACGCGCAACTCGCCGTCGATGGGCTGGCCGCCGGTCATGGCCACGGCGTCGTTGTAGAGGATCTTGTAGGTGATGTTCACCCCGGCGGCCACGGCTGCGCGCAGGGCCAGCTGGCCGGAATGGAAGTAGGTGCCGTCGCCGAGGTTCTGGAAGATGTGCGGGGTGTCGGTAAAGGGGGCCTGGCCGATCCAGGTCGCACCCTCGCCGCCCATCTGGGTAAAGGTGTCGGTGTTACGGTCCATCCACTGGGTCATGTAGTGGCAACCGATACCGCCCTGGGCGCGGCTGCCTTCCGGCAGTTTGGTCGAGGTGTTGTGCGGGCAGCCGGAACAGAAATGCGGGGTGCGCACGGTACTGTGCTTGGGCGCGGCCAGGGNCGCTTCCTTGGCCGCGAGAAAGGCCAGCCGCTCCTCGATCTGCGGGCTGCTGTAGATCGGNNCGAGGCGCTTGGCGATGGCGCGGGCGATCATCGCCGGGGTCAGTTCGGAGAGGTTGGGCAGCAGNGAATGGCCGGCTTCGTCGAACTCGCCGACCACCACCGGGCGCTTGCCCACCGGCCAGTTGTAGAGCTGCCCGGTAAGCTGGTCTTCGATGATGCTGCGCTTTTCCTCGACNACCAGAATCTCGTCCAGGCCTTCGGCGAANTCATGCACCGANACCGGTTCCAGCGGCCAGCTCATGCCGACTTTAAGCACGCGCAGGCCAACCTGGGCGCACAGCGCTTCATCCAGGCCGAGGTCATCCAGGGCCTGACGCACGTCGAGGTAGGACTTGCCGGTGGTGATAATGCCCAGACGCGGGTTGGGCGAATCGAGCTTGATCTGGTTGAGGTTGTTGGCCCGAGCGAAGGCGCGAGCGGCGTAGATCTTGTAGGTGTTGAGGCGCGCTTCCTGGGCCAGGGGTGGGTCCGGCCAGCGGATATACACGCCGTCTTCCGGCAGCTGGAAGTCCTCGGGAATCTTCACCTGCATACGCAGCGGATCGACCTCCACCACCGCCGAGGAGTCGACGTTCTCGGCGATGGTCTTCAGCGCCACCCAGCAGCCGCTGTAGCGCGACAGCTCCCAGCCGATGATGCCGTAATCGAGAATTTCCTGAACGTTGGCCGGATTCAGCACCGGGATCGAGGCGGCGATAAAGGCATGCTCGCTCTGGTTGGCGATGCTCGAGGACTTGCAGCCATGGTCGTCGCCGGCCAGCAGCAACACGCCGCCATGCTCGGAAACGCCGGCCGAGTTGCCGTGTTTGAACACATCGCCGCAGCGGTCGACGCCCGGGCCCTTGCCGTACCACATGGCGAACACGCCGTCGTAGCGCGCGCCGGGGAACAGACTGGTCTGCTGACTGCCCCACACCGAGGTGGCGGCCAACTCTTCGTTGACCCCCGGCTGGAAGTGGATGTGGTTGTCCTTGAGGTACTGCTTGGCGTCCCACAGGCTCTTGTCGAGGTTGCCCAGGGGAGAGCCACGGTAGCCGGAAATAAAGCACGCGGTATTCAGGCCATGGGCGGCGTCGCGTTGCTTCTGCAGCATGGGCAGGCGGGTCAGCGCCTGGGTGCCGGTGAGGTACAGGTGACCCGTGGCAAGGCGGTACTTGTCATCCAGGCGGATCTCGGCCAGAGACATGCGGTCGCTCCTTTTATTTTTATGGAGAGCAAGGCGGGCAACGGTGAGTGCCAGCCGGGTTCTGTTGCGCCCGGGATCGCCGGGCGCAACGACTGGCTAAAAATATGACTGAGCGGTACTGAGAAATTCTTTCTATTTGCGGGCCGTTTTGCAGATACTGCGCATGATCAATCCAACAAGAACAAAAGAACGGAAATATTCATGCAGGAAAAACTCAGCCCCATCGACCGCAAGATTCTTCGCCTGCTGCAGCACGACGCCGACCTCTCCGCCGCCGAGATCGCCGAGAAGGTGGAATTGTCACAATCACCCTGCTGGCGGCGGATTAACCGCATGCAGGAGGAAGGCCTGATCGAGCGCAAGGTCGCCCTGCTCAACCCCCAGTTGCTGGGCCTGGGCATGACCGTGTTTGTCGATATCAAGCTGTCGGCCCATGGCCGCAAGAATCTGGAAGAATTCGAACAGGCAGTGGTCGGCTACCCCGAGGTGCTGGAGTGCTACACCATGGCCGGCGGCTCGGACTACCTGCTCAAGGTGGTGGCCAAGGACATCGCCGGCTACGAGCGCTTTCTGCGCGACCACCTGCTGCAACGGCCTCATGTACAGGAAGCGCATTCGCATATCGCCATGAGCGAGGTCAAACGCACCACCGAGTTGCCGCTGGATTAAGTGATTTTGTAACCCGGATTTAATCCGGGGCATGGGTGGCACGACTCCCCAGATTGCATTCGGACTGCGGACTGGCCCGCAGGGTATGCGGGGCCGCCTAGGTCGTGCGCAGCAGCGTCTCCTCACCCTCGGTGCGCGCAGCGCACCCTACGCAGAATTAAGACAGCCTCCGCTCCGTAGGGTGCGCCGTGCGCACCAGACCCTCGGCCATACCCGCCCACCACAGCGCCAGCGGCCCTAGCAGCAGTAGCAGGCCCATCAGGGCAAAGGCCGCCCACCAGCCGAGCAGGCTCTTGTCGCCCAATAGATCCAGGCTGACGCCAAACAGCAGCGGGCCGAGAAAGGCACCGCTGAAGCCGGTACAGGAATACAGCGCCATGGCCGCGCCGCGGTGGCTGGCCGGAGCCACGGCGATCAGGCCGGCAGTCAGGGATGACGAATCGGCAGTGACCGTGATGCTGTAGAGCAGCACCAGCACCAGCATCAGCCAGAACGGCAAAGCCGCGCTCAGACCGATAAACAGCGCCAACGCTGTTGAGCTGAGCATCACCGCGATCAACCAGCGCTGCCGACCGAAACGCAGTGCCAGCTCATTACCGAAGATGCTCGCAGGCATGCCGATCAGGGTCACCAGCATCGCCACCCAGGTGCCGGATAGCCAGGGATCGCTGCCCTGTAAGTGCCCGGAAAACACCACAAAGGCCACCACCCAGGCGCGCAACGCAAACAGCTCAAGGTTATGCACCGCATAAGCCAGGCAGTAGGCCGCCACTGCGCGGTTTTTCAACGGAGCCAGGTCCAGCCATTTGCGCGGGACATGCGCCGCCACCGCCTTGGGCTGCAAACCCCAATAGACCATGGCCCAGGCCAGCAAGGCGCAGACGCCGCTAAGCAGAGTCGGCAACTGCCAGCCGCCGAACTTGGCCAGCTCGCCAGCAAGAATGAAGGAGAGCGCCGTGCCCAAACCGAAGCTCGCCGTATAGAAGGCCACCGCGCGGGACTGCGCCACCCCCTCGATGCGTTCGGACAGCGCCTTGAGCCCCGGCATGTAGGTGCCGGCCAAACCAACGCCCGCCAGCACTCGCCAGGCCAGAGCCGACCAAAAGCCATCGGCGAAGACAAAGCCGGCATTGGCCACGGCCGTCAGCAGCATCGCGGCCAGGTAGATCGACCGCGCATCGTATTTGTCNGTGAGCCCGGTAAGGATCGGCACCGCAACCATATAGCCGAGAAAGAACCCGCCNCCNATCCAGCCCGCCTGGGTATTAGTCAGCCCCCACAGTGCCTGAAAGTCCGGCAGCANGGCGGCGAACAGGGCAAAACCCGCCATGCCCAGGGTTTCCGCGCCGCACAGCAGCAGCGTCACACGACGGGCGNTCATAACACCACCAACTCGTAGGCTGGGTTAGCGACGCCGGGCATCGCTCGATAATCCAACTCCGATTGCAGCGCGGTGCGTAACCCACCAAGCAATCGAACGCGTTGCGCCAATGGTGGGTTACGCCGCGTCACAACTCGCGTGACGCCTGGCAAGCTCGGTAGGCGGCTAACCCACCCTACGAACGCTGACAGCCTGCTCATAACACTCGCCCATCAACGGCCAGGCTAACCCCCGCAGGCAAGGCATCGGGGTGTTCCAGCAGCCAGGCGTCGAAGCTGTGGCCGATATGGGTCAACACGGTTTCACTGGGCTGCAGCTGCAGGGCCACTTCCAGCGCGCGGGTCAGGTCGTTGTGGTTGCGCGGCGCGATGGGCTGCGGGGCGGTGGAGCAATCCAGCACCAGCAGATCCAGCGGCTGCTGGCACAGCACCTCGGCGCTGGCGGCCGGTACGCCGAGGGTGTCGGTGAGGTAGCCGATACGTCTGCCGCCGCCCTCCAGCAAGTAGCCAAAAGTCAGCTTGGAATGATTGAGCGGCAGCGCCGTGACGCTCAACTCACCCAGCTGCCGCCGCTCGAAAGCGGTAAACGGTTGGCTGAAATCGAGAATGCCGGGGTGCTTGTACAAATCGGCCAGGCCTTCCGGATCATCCGGGCCATGCACCGGAATAATCAGCCCCTGGCCCCAGCGCAGGTGCAGCAAGCCCTGAGCGTGGTCGGCGTGGTAATGGGTTTGCAGAATGCCGCTGAGGCTATGGGGCGGGAAGCGCTCGCACAGATCGGACAGGCCCGAGTCGATCAGCCAGCGCTGGGTACCNCACTCGATCAAGGCGCAACAGGGCCCACGCCGGCGCGCAGGATTCACNCGGGCGCTGGCGCAGGCCGCGCAACTGCAGTTGTAAACCGGTACCTGGCGCGCATCGCCGGTGCCGAGTAGGGTCAGACGCATGCGCGGGCATCGCTAAGCAGTTGCAGCAGCTGGGTGACAGCCTGGTCGAGCGGGCCGGAGTTGTTGAGAACAAGGGGGTTCTCAGTTGGTGCTGCCGTGGGAGGGGCTTCAGCCGCGACTGTCGCCGCTAAAGCGCCTCCCACAACAAAGCTGCGACTACGCGCCAGGCGCGCCTCGATCTGCTCGGCGCTTTCCCGCCCGCGGGCCTGCAGGCGCTGACGCAGGGCGGCCTCATCCACCTGCAACAGGATTGCCAGCAGCTCGGGATAGCGCTGCCGCGCCTGGGCCAGGTGCCCGCGCGAGCCATTGACCAGGACGTCCTGCCCCGCCGCCAGCCAGTCGTCGATCTGCCGCGGAATGCCATAGGCCAGGCCGTTGGCGCGCCAGCTCAGGGCAAAGGCGCCGGCGGCTTCCTGCACCTCAAATTCGGCGGCCGTCAGGGCAATCGCCTCCTCGCCCACCGCTTCGGCGGAGCGGGTGATGACCCGGCGGGCGATCACACAACCCCGTTCGGCCAGGCGCGCGCGCGCGGCATTCAGCAGGCTGTCCTTGCCCGAGCCCGAAGGCCCCATCAGATAGATCAACCGGCCACTCATCAGAACACCCTTTTCGCTTGGTGCCAGACCTGCTGGATCACCGCCTGGCCCCCGTGAACCTGCGCCTGCACCAGATCGGCCCGCAGGCCGACGCGGATTTCACCGCGATCATCCAGCCCAGCCGCCTGGGCCGGCACGCGACTGACGCAGGCAATCGCCCGCGGCAGATCATAGCCGTTATCCTGCCCGGCCAGCAGCAAAGCGGCCTGCAGCAGGCTGGCCGGGTAGTAGTCGCTGGAGAGGATATCCAGCACACCCTGCTGAGCCAGTTCAGCGGCGGCGATATTGCCCGAGTGGGAGCCGCCACGAACGATATTCGGCGCGCCCATCAGCACCTTCAGGCCCAGCTCGTGGCTGGCTTTGGCCGCTTCGAGGGTGGTGGGGAATTCGGCGATGGACATGCCGAAACCGGCCGACTCCTGCACATGGGCCAGGGTCGCGTCGTCGTGGCTGGCTACGGAAATACCACGGGCCTGACAATCAGCAACAATGCTGCGGCGCTGGCGGTCGCTGTACTGCCGCGAGTTGTCCACCTGCTCCACGATAAAGGCATCCATCTCCGCTTCGCTGAGGTGGTACTTACCCATGTAGTACTCGCGGTATTTGTCTTCCTTGGCGAACTGACGCTGGCCGGGCGCGTGGTCCATCACCGACACCAGTTGCACCAACGGGTGCTCAACCAGATCGCGGAACACCGCCAGGGTCTCGGGGTGGCAGACCTCGCAGCGCAGGTGCAGGCGGTGATCGGCGCGCATATGTCCGGCCGCTGCCGCTTCGGCAATAGCCTCGAGCATCGCCGGCAACTGCTGCATGCGCTTACCGCGCGGGTTGACGTCGCCGATGGCCAGGGCGTCGAACACCGTGGTGATGCCGGCCGAGACGATCTGCGCATCGTGGGTCAGCACCGCCGAGGCCGAGGGCCAATCCACCCCCGGCCGTGGGCTCATGTATTTTTCCAGGTTGTCGGTGTGCAACTCGACCAGGCCGGGCAGCAGGTAATCACCGCCGAGGTTCTGCGCCTGGGGCAGGCCGCTAACGCCCTCTTCCACCTGGGCAATCAGGCCACCGCGCAGCACCACAGTACCGACAAACTCCTGCTCGGCGGTAACGATCCGCGCGTTGGTGAGAATTTGTTCAACCGGCATAGATGTACTCCTGCTGCGCCGCAGCGCTCATATCAAGGTAGCGATCGGCCACAGCCTCACGGGCGGCGCGGTCGTGGAAGATGCCGATCAGCGCTGAACCTGCGGCCTTGGCTTCTTCGATCAGTTCCAGCACCACCTGGCGGTTGGCGTCGTCCAGGGAGGCGGTGGGTTCATCCAGCAGCATCAGCGGCCAGGCGACCATAAAGCCGCGAGCGATATTCACCCGCTGCTGCTCGCCGCCGGAGAAGGTGCCCGGAGCGAGTTGCCAGAGGGCCTGGGGGATATTCAGGCGACTGAGCAGGCTCTTCGCCCGCGCTTCGGCATCGGCCTTGCTCCAGCCACGGGCCAGGGCCGGCTCCATCACCACATCCAGGGTGGCGACCCGGGGAATCACCCGCAGAAACTGGCTGACATAACCCAGAGTCTGCCGACGTACCGCCAGCACCTGACGCGGTTCGGCACCGACCAGCTCCACCCATTCGCCGTCGTGCAACACGCGAATGCTGCCGCCAGCGGCCAGGTAGTTGCCGTACAGGGTGCGCAGTAGGGTCGACTTGCCCGCCCCGGACTGGCCATGCAGCACCAGGCACTCGCCGGCGCGCACGCTGAAATGCAGCCCGTTCAACACATTCAGCACCACGCCATGCTGCTGATGCAGGGTGAAGGTCTTGCTGAGGCCGCTGACCTCGATAAGCGTATTCATATAAACCTCGAGCTTCATGCGTACGGATGGAATCCGGCGCGAGAGTCGTTTCGTAGGGTGGATGGCGCTTTATCCATCCACCGATGGCGGCACGTTGGTGGATGAGAAGAGCGTCATCCACCCTACCCAGCGTCAGGGTTGCAGCACCGACGACACCAGCAACTGCGAATAGGGATGCTGCGGGTCATCGAGAATCTGGTCGGTGAGACCGGCCTCGACCACGTGGGAGCGGCGCATCACCATCAACCGGTCCGCCAGCAGCCGCGCCACCGCCAGGTCGTGGGTGACGATCACCACCGCCAGGTCCAGCTCGCGCACCAGGCCGCGTAGCAAGTCGAGCAAGCGCGCCTGCACCGACACATCGAGGCCGCCGGTGGGTTCGTCCATAAAGATCAGCCGTGGGCTGGAAACCAGGTTGCGGGCGATCTGCAAGCGCTGCTGCATGCCGCCGGAGAAGGTGCGCGGCAGGTCGTCGATGCGCAGGGAGTCGATTTCCACCTGTTGCAGCCAGTCGATGCCGGCCGCGCGTAGCTCGCCGTAATGGCGCACGCCCTGGGCCATCAGCCGCTCGCCGATATTGGCCCCGGCCGACACACCCATGCGCAGGCCGTCACGCGGGTTCTGCTCGACAAAACCCCACTCGGTGCGCAGCAGCGTGCGGCGCTGCGCCTCGCTGGCGCTGTACAGATCGACCCAGCGGCCAGCGGTATCGCGATAACTGACCGTGCCGCGATCCGGCGGGCAGCGCCCGGAGAGCAGACTGAGCAGGGTCGATTTGCCCGACCC
>C687J35021_10001105_pt1 | contig 20336 bp, 28 predicted proteins | sample RifCSPhighO2_12_FD_35021 | JGI IMG/M metagenome (IMG submission 35021)
CAAAGACCAAGAATACAAAGAGGATAAAGTCAAACTCCAAAATGTCATCTTAGAAATGGAAGCCAAAATCGCTATGCTGAAGGGGGCATTGGAGAAGATTACCAAGCACAACGAGTCCATCGAGTACTTTGGATATGAATTTGAGATTGCCAAAGAAACCTTAGCCAAACTAAGAGGTGAGGAATAATGAAGAACTCCAAGGACTATACAATTAAATTCGACATAAGCTCTGATGATAAAAAAATCCTTATCATGCTACGTTCTATAGGAAAGTATCTATACAATAACTGCAATAAGCTCTTAAAGATGCAAGCTAAATCAGAGACTTGGTCTTGGAAATCGTGTAAGAAAACATGGAAACAGAACAAAAGGAGTCACAAATGAGCCTAAAAGATGACTTTGATTCATTTGGAGAAATCACGATTAGCTGTGTGATATTGGTATTAGGCTTATTGGTTTGTAACCTGGCCTATGCTGAGGGAAAGGCAAGTGTGTGGTTTGGCTGGCAACATACGGTCTCTTCTCAGTATGGAGAGTCTTACGTGGCGGGCGGCAGATCTGAAGCTATGGTTTACGAGGGCTTAAGCCTGGCCATCGAATATGAGTACCATGGGCCGACGGCTCATGAATTCAAGGCTGATAACCCAGGTTCCTATGGGGATCTCTCAGGTCATGCGGTGCTTGGGGAGATTATCTACTATCCAAGAATCAAGATAAAGAGCATTCAGCCCTACCTCTTTGGTGGGCTTGGGTGGTCCTGGTGGGAATTTGAGCGTGAGGCAAGCCTTGCAGAAGCTGACATCCAGGTGAAGCTTGGGGATTCATTCGCTAAGAAGGTAGGAGTTGGGATCGAATGGCCACTAGGTAATGGCTGGCTCCTTGGGATGGAATGGTCTTACTTTCATAGCTATGTTCCAAAGGACTCATTTTATGAGGCCGATGGATCTTATGCCAATGTACTCGGGGATGATGCGTCCCACGGCGGTAGAATCAAGGTGGGCCAAGAAGAGACCAACCTTGTGGCAGTCATTAAGAGAACTTTCTGAACGAAAGGAAATGTATGGTAGACAAAAAAATATCCGTTAATAATGAATTGTACGCTGCCCTTGCTTCTGCTGACGAGATCAAGGACGGCTCTGAGTGGTTCGGAAGTCAGTTTGAATCTTTGCAAGCTTCTCGGATGAAGTATCCTGCCGGTAAGACTTTTAGGATTCACCATCACATTTTGAACCCGAGGACGATTAAAAGGACTCAAGAATCTTTTATTGTGATAAGTGGCAGGCTTGCTGTCGATGTTTATGCCAATCCAAAACCTTCTGGCGGGGGTCTTTTTAAAGAACCATTGTTTCTTGGTACTTTAGAAGCCGGGCCGGGTGAAGCTGTATTTATTTATCGCGGGGGTCACGGGATCAGGGTTTTAGAAGATTGCGTGGCTTATGAAGTGAAAGCTGGCCAATTTTCATATGTTTCAGAGGACAAGGAATTTTTGAACGATGTATGAACGCAATACGGTGATAAGGCAGTTTGAAGAGACGATAGCAAAACACTGTGGTGCGCCTTATGGGATTGCGGTCGAGAGTTGTACCGCCGCCTTGTTCCTGTGTTGTCTGTATCTTAAAGTGAAAGAGGTGACGATCCCGAAGAAAACTTATTTCAGCGTCCCAATGAGTATTATCCATGCAGGTGGTTACGTCAAATATGAGGATTTAGATTGGACTGGGGCGTACCAATTAAAGCCATACCCGATCATCGACAGTGCTATGAGATTCAAGAAGAATATGTGTATTCCAGGTACTTTTCACTGCCTATCTTTTCACTACGCCAAGCATATTCCCATCGGCAGGGGTGGGATGATTCTTACGGATGACGAAGTGGCCGCCGCATGGTTCAGGGTAATGCGGAATGACGGTCGGAGAGAGATTCCAAAAGAGAAAGACAATGTAAAACTTTTCGGATGGAACTTTTACATGACTCCAGAACAGGCGGCGCGGGGATTGTCTTTGTACTACTGGAGAATTTTTAATCATAAAGACCCAGAAGATCTTCCAATGACTCACGGCGATATCAGCTATGTTTTCTAAATACGCTCGATATTACGATCTATTTAACCAAAACAAACCCTACAAAAAAGAGATAGAGTTTGTATATCAGTGGGCTAAAAAACCCAGGACTATTTTTGATATTGGACCAGGGACTGGAAATTATTGGAAGTTCTACCCAAAAAAAACAGTCCTTTTCGGGGTTGAGAAGTCAAAGTCTATGGCAGATAGGGCAAATGTTGTCGAAGAAATTGTCTGTGCTGACATAAGGAACTTTAGAATGGAATCTCGATTTGATTGTGCGACTGCTTTGTTTGATGTAATTAACTACATTTCAACAAATGACTGGTGGAAAAATATCCCTGTAAAAAAAGGTGGATATTTTATATTTGATATTTGGGATAAAGAAAAAGTAAATCAAGACGGATTCATTATAAAAGCAAAAGCAAATGGGACTTCCATAAGAATCATTACACCGATCGGCTATGATGGAAAATCTGTGAGGTTGAATATCTCTGTTTTTGAGAATGACCTGCCACAGTTTGAAGAGATCCATCAAATGTATGTTTACAGCCACGAAGATATCCTCCGCTTTTGCGGGAAAGAATTTGAAGTTGCCGAGGTGAAACCCACAGAGCGTTGGCAGGCTTGGTATAAATTGAGGCGTAAATGAAGATCGCTTTGCTTCACCGATACACCCCAGACCGCATAAGCGAGACGAATGCCGCGTATCCGTATCTAGCCGCCAAAGGCATGGACATTTTGACTTTCAAGAAGTTTGATAGATTGTCGAGACTGGGTAAGTTTTGGAAAAGCTTACTTTGGATTTTCTACGCGCCGTTCCTAGTTATTGGTAAAGGCTACGACGTTTTGTATCTCGATGATAGTTATCCTTTCTATCCAGTCCTCGTAAAACTTGCTTCTCCGCGATCTCGTGTCGTCATCCGGCTCGGCGATCTGCATCTTATGTATTACTACTCTGGCTGGCTTTATAATTTCCTTCATTTCTTTGAGGAAATCGGCTGGACGGTTGCGGACAAGATTCTTGTTATCTCTCACGCTATGGCTGAGACTTTAAGAAAAGAAGGCTATCCATGTGAGGTTATTCGTGATCCGGTTGACCCAAAAGACTTCCCGTGGGTTGGCACCAAAGATGACGGAAATACCGTGATGTTTCATGGAGTTATGACTAAAAACAAGAACCTAGACATGCTCCTTGAAGCCGCCAAGCGAATGCCTAAAACGAATTTCTTGATAATCGGCGACGGCCCGGATCTTAATCGGTTGCAAAAGATAGCCCCAAGAAACGTATTTTTTGATGGGTGGACACCATTTAAAGATATTTGGCTTAAGATTGCTTCATGCTCGGTGGGTGTGGCCTTGCGTAGTGATAACCCCGGCAACGAATATGTCGTCACTTCTCCATTTCTTCAATACGGAATTATGGGCAAGCCATGCCTTGTAACGCGCCGGAAGGTGTTCGGAGATTATGAATGGCAGTTTTCTGGCGTGGATGAGCTTGTCGAGAAGATAAAAATACTTATGACTAAGCCAGAAGAAGGCCAGAAGCTTAGAAAATTTGTCTTAGAAAACCACTTGGCAGAGAAAATTGCAGAGCAAATTTTTAGCATTATAAGTAATTGATTAGGGCGAGGCATGGCAAGGCGTGGCGAGGCATGGCAAGGCGCGGCACGGCGTGGCAAGGCATGGCAAGGCAAGGCGAGGCGCGGCGTGGCGAGGTTAATTAAATGACAAATAGGAGATTTAAAAATGAAAACAATAAAAAGAAAAGTGATATTGAATGGTCTTACGCCGATTTTGTTCGATCGCTACTCAGGAAACAACAAGGAGCAGTTGTCGATAATGGAAAAAGCTTATTTCGAGAATCAAAGGATGGTTATACCGTCGACAAACATATTATCATTCTTATCTGCTCAGAACACCGAGAGTGCGCCTCAAAGAGTAGTAGGGCGTGGATGGAAAGCAGTGGCAAAATCAGCGCAAAGTTATGTTCAAATACACCCGTTTATGATTCCTTTTACAAGAAACGGCAAACAGCTAACGCAGGAAAACGCTGATTTAAAAGTCCATTACGCCGTCGCAAAAATTATGAAAGGTAAGTTGGCTATTCCGAACCCAAAAGAGAGGCCGATGCTTGAGACTCCGTGGGAGATTGCTTTTGATTTGGAACTTCTTGAAACGCCTGACCTTAACGAAAACCTGCTCAAGAAATTATTTGAGATTGGTGGCGTAGCCATTGGTCTAGGAACTTTTAGGGGGGTATTTGGAAAATTCAAAGTTACCGAATGGAAATAATCCTTACGCGACCGTCGTAATTTGTACAATGGGCGAACCAAAAAGAGTTCTTGAGTGTCTTAATGCCCAGACTTTTAGAGACTTTGAGGTTATTGTGGCCTCTGAGAAGGGGATCGTGAATGCACTGAATTTAGCTTTAGGTCGCGCTAGAGGTGAGATAACAATTCGCATAGACGACGACGTATATTTGCCACCAAGATGGCTAGAAGAGCTTATAAAGCCCTTTTCTGACCCTTGTGTGGCTGGTGCTACAGGGCCGACATTTGTACCTAGAGAGCTAAGACAGCACAGAGATAGCATAAGGATATGGGAAAATCCAAATAGATTTTTAAAATGGATGACAAAAACTAATTTCAGACCCCCATATAGCAATGAACTTGCACCGGCGGCGATTTATGATTGTGGGATGGTTTCTTACGATTCAAATTATGAAGAAAGATTTTACGAAATAAAAACGATGCCATGTTTTCAGTGTGACCACCTTGAGGGAACGAACTGGGCTATGAGGACTAAGCTCATTCGAGAAGTCGGAGGTTTCAATCCAGCCTTTGATGGGGTGTGTGAGTGGTTCGACACAGACGTGGAGTTTAAAATAAAGAAACTTGGCTATGTCTTGCGGTATTGTCCAAAGGCTTACCTCTGGCACTTGCTTGAATTTAGTCCGAATTACAATGAGCGTTTTGATGGTGTTGGTCGTATAAAGAATTGGATACGATTTCATCGTAGGCACTCAAAGTTTCATTGGAAGATGGTGGTTTATTTGATGGTGTGGGGAGGGTATTTTATAACAAGGAGATTTAAAAAATTATTTTTTCAATACTGAAAAACAAAGAAATCGAAGCAAAAGCTAGGGAGCTTGGCGGTTATTACACTGCTGAATTTGCCACAGGATATATGATGACACACCATCCAATATTATTTATTTTGGATATTTTTATTCCTGTGGTGGTTATCTTAGGAATCTTTTTTATATTTTGCAGATGAAAGTATCAGTCATCATCCCCGCCATGAAAGGTCGCGAGGCCATGCTTGCGAAGCTTCTTTCTACCATCCCAGACAAATACGAAAAGATCGTGGTGGATGATGAGAACCTGCTTTTAGTGGCCAAAAGAAACAAGGGCGCACGACAGGAGAAAGGAGAGTATTTACTTTTTATTGATGATGACAATTATTTGGAGGAGGAGCCAAAACCTATAGAAAACGCCTTAGAAATTATAGAACAATCAGGCATTGGAGTTGTCGGCTTCATAGCCTGCTATTCCGATAAGCCGTGGATAATTGCTGACGGTGGGTCAATGCGAAACTATCTGACAGGGTTTACATCTGGTGTGAATACAAACGCCTCATGGCCGAAGTTGGATAAAACGCCTTACGAGGTGGACGAGGTCGCCAATGCTTTTATGATTCGTCGAGAGCTTTTTGAAGAGACAGGCGGCTTTGACGAAGTGAATTTTCCTATGGATATGAGTGAATCGGATATATGTCTTAGAATTAAGAAAATGGGCTATCGTATAGTTATGAACCCTCGGGCAATTTGTTATCACAAATCACAGACGTATTCTTGTTTTCCTAACTTCCGAAAGGAGATGTATGCGTACTTTCATGGAAACGGTCGCATTTGTTTTGCGCGAAAGCATTATCATGGTTTATGTTATTGGGGCCACATTAGCATTTTCCTTCCTCTATTTCTTTGTTTTTATACAGCATCGCTTCTTTGGAGAAAAAACTTCAAAGTAATTATTCCATTTTTGGAGGGTGTGTTCGATGGACTACGAGGTCGTAGAACGAATAAATATCAACCGCGCTAACTGTATTAAGGTTGGCGCATTTTTGTATGACAAAGAAGTAGACGGGCTTTATCACGAAAGCCATTGGTGGTTCCCCGTCCAAATCGGAATCACGCATGGACTTACCCGGTGCCAAGTCACCCCAATGTTTTTGAAATTGCCATTTTTAATGAAAGGGTGGGTTCAGGAATACATTCTTCTCCGTGAGATCGAACTCCTGAAACTCGCTCTCACAGGAAAAATCCTTATGCACGGCTCATGCTATGACAACACTCTTGTCGTGGGTTTTTCCAATTCAGGAAAGACCTATCAGACCTACAAAGCAGTCTCGGAAGGAGCAAAGCTTATCTCCGAGGAATACACGATCATCTACGATGGGAAAGCCCACCCCTACGAGCGCGTCATGAGGACGTGCTTTTCGGCTCGCACGATGAAAGATTGCGGAATCGAGACTTCATTAAGAGAAAAACTTTGGCTCATGGCGGCGACACTTCGAGCGACTCTTTTTCCGTTCATGTATGAGGCCGTGATTTGGAAGAACATCCCTGTAAGCGGCGAGTCATCCGAAATAAAGAAAATCGTCTACGGCTCCACCGGACGAGAGGTAAAAGACTGGAAGGAGTTCGCTATTCTTTGTGAAAACGAGTTTCCTTTTATGTCGAGTGAGTTTTTGCAGGCGTATGCTCTTGTATCAGGGCTTGATTTGCTTGGAATTCAAGAGACGCAAAGGAATTTAATCAAGAAGTTTGTTGAAAGTGTATACCCGCTATAAGGATTTTATGGAAGAAAAATACGGAAGCATGGAACTTCCAAAAAAGAAGTGCGGACATGAGGTTGGTTATCGGTGTTGTTGCCATCCAAACAAACGAGATTTTATTGAAAAACCAATAGATGCTGTCGAAGAAATTCATAGAAAAAGACGGCGTTAAATGCCGTCTATCCTCCGAACTGGAAGTAAAGGATTCATCGCAAGCGGTCTTGTAGGCGAAGGAATCGACATCAAAGACGGTGTTGATATCTGCACCTACAAAGCCAAGAAAAAATATGACGTGGTAATTCACACGGCGGCCAAAACAAGTGTCGTGGAGTCAGAAAAAAATCCTGCATCTTATTTTGAAACGAACGTTAATGGCACTATGAATATGGTGAAACAACACCCGGAGGCACATTTTATATATTTATCTACCGCCGCCATTTATGGAGAAGGATTAGACCACACGGTAAATTCAATTCCACAATCGTCCTCGACATACGCTTACACCAAATATTTAGGAGAAGGTATTATAAAACGATTTGCGAGGTCGTGGGTGATTCTTCGCTTGACTAATGTTATCGGGGAGGGGGAGCGCGGCGAGCCGAACGTCTATCAGGTTTTTGAAAAGGCCGATGTTCTTCCGATTTATGGCGACGGCCTTCAAACGCGCGACTTCATTCATGTCGATAAAGTCCGTGAAGTTATAATGAAAAGTTTAGAGAAGCGCGGCGTATTCAACGTCGGATCTGGGGTATCAAAAACTATTATTGAAGTTGCGAAAGAATTTAACAAGCCGATGAAATTTTTACCGGCGAGAGACGGGGAAATTAGAAACTTTGGGGTTAAGGATGCTGTCAATTTTAATTCCTAATCATCAAGAGAAAGAGATCCACGAAGTAGTCGATGAAATAGAGAAATTGAATATAGCTCATGAGATTATTATTTCAAAAGATAGCGAAAGTAAAGGCAAGGGGTGGGCGGTCCGAGAAGCTTTAACCCACGCCAAAGGTGATCAAATAGCCATACTCGACGGCGATGCCGAGATCCCGGCACGTATGCTTTTAAGACTTTTGCCGTTCCTTCAAGATTTTGACGTGGTGGTTGGCAGTAAGAGAATCACCCGCGCTCCGCTTCGGCGTAAAATAATGACGCATGTTACCAGAATATGGTTTAGATTTCTATTCGGGGTTTTCGTGGACACACAGACGGGAATAAAACTTTTCAGGCGGTCGGCACTGAAAGCGTTGGATTATAATTGGGAAAGTAACGGTTTCGTGTTTGATTTGGAAATAATATCACGGTTGCAAAAAAAAGGTTTCAAGATGGTTGAAGTGCCGATTGAGTGCGAAATAAAAAGGCAGTTGGCATTCAAGACAATATTTAAAATAGCGGGAGAGAGTATTTGGTTATGGTTTCGATTATTATTCCGACAAAAATAATAGACACCTACGCCAAGCGGTGTATTGAATCTTGCGAGAAACTTCCGGAGGATAAGGAAATCCTCGTTATCACAGACGAGATTTGTCCAGGTTTCCCGGCAGGAAAAAGAAACTACGCAATGCAAATAGCAAAAGGAGATATCTATGCCTTCATCGACTCAGATGCGTACCCTTCTAAAGACTGGCTCAAAAAAGCGCTATACTGGCTCCAATGCTACCCGGCGGTATGCGGCCCAGGCATTCTCCCGCCGTGTGCGCCTTTTTCTGAAAGAGTCGCCGATCAAGTGCACAAATGGGTGTTTTGCCCTTATCGCGTCACCTCAAGACATCCGCAAATTGTTCCCTGGCACCCGACGTTCAATCTTCTCGTCAGAAAAGATGTGGCGAATGTTTTTGACAGTTATCTTACGGGCGAGGATGATCGCTTCTGTGAAAAAATAAAAGAAGGGATTTTTTACCATCCTTCGATCTTGGTTTACCACAACCGCCGGGGAGCTTTCAGGCCGCTTTGGAAGCAGTTCGGAACCTACGCGCGGCACAAAGGGGCGTTTCAGGGGATGGCGTTCGTGGCATGGGTCACGACGCTTTGGGTGTATGCGGTTAATTGGGTGAAGGGGTTTGTGAGGAGGAGACCCAATTGAGAGGCGTTGGTGGAAAGGTTGAAAAAACTCTCTACCATTGTGAATGGTGCAATAAGGAAATTTACGAATGGAGATGGGAAAAATGCCGAAAGCGCTCATAACCGGCTCTTGGGGTCTCGTCGGGACAGAAGCCACAAAATATTATTTGAATGAAGCTTGGGAGGTGGTTGGAATTGATAATGATATGAGAAAGCATATGTTTGGCCCAGACGCTTCGGTGGTTAAAAACAGAATTGACCACAGAAATTATAGACATCATGGAATTGATATTTCAAAAATTGAGCCAATTATTGAAGCTGAAAAACCAGATTTGATTATCCATTGTGCCGCAGCGCCGTCCCACGATTGGTCAGCGACAAATCCGCTTCTGGACTTCGGGATTAACGCTTATTCGACGCTCATGCTGTTGGAAATGACACGAAAGCACACGCCGGAGGCGGTTTTTGTTTACCTTTCTACGAATAAGGTTTATGGGGACTGGCCGAATAGGGCTGGATTCCATGAGTACGGAACTCGATATGAACCCATCCATCTTGATGATATGAACCCCGGATTTGATGAAAAAGTGTCTATAGATAATTCAACTCATTCTCCATTTGGTGTTTCCAAGCTCGCGGGCGACCTCTACACCCAAGAATACGCCCGCTATTTCGGCCTGAAAACGGGAGTCTTCCGTTGTGGCTGTATCACCGGCGCGGCTCATGCGGGAGCAGAGCTTCACGGATTTCTTGCCTACATGGCAAAATGTAAGAAACAAAATATCCCTTACAAAGTTTATGGCTATAAAGGCAAGCAAGTGCGCGATCAGATTCACGCCCACGATCTCGTTAGAGCGATTGATTGCTTTGTGCGGAACCCGAAGCCGGGAGAAGTTTATAATATGGGCGGCGGCCGCCATTCTAACGTGTCAGTGTTGGAGGCGCTAAATTGGATGAAAATAAAAGATTGGGAATATGTCGACGAGCCACGTAAGGGCGATCATATTTGGTATATTTCGGACGTTTCAAAATTCAAGGGACATTATCCAGAGTGGGACTACAAATACAACTTGTGGGCTATCATGGAGGATTTAATGAGATGAGCGATAATCAAAAATGGTTTTTAATTGGTGGAATTGTTAGTGCTGTCTCTTGTATGTTGATTGTTCTCGGTTTCATTTGGTTTCATTTATGAGATACCTTTTCCCTCTTAATCCCTACAACCAACAACGTCAATTTCAGAAGCCAGTCTGGGTCTACCCAGCTCATTTGGCGATGTATGCGACTTATTTGAGGAATGAGGGGCATGAGGTTGTTTGGGATAGCGAAGTATCAAAAGACATGGGATTTGATTTGTTGTTAGAACGCAACGATAAGAGAATAGCAAAAATAATCCAAGATGATTTTCAAATAGACGTTCCTTTTGAGGAGCTACCATTCCCAGACCGCATATTTACTGATGCTAAGAACAAACGCTGGCAGTCATACGGAAATTATAAATACCATCCGGCTACCCACATGATGGCTTCAAACCTTTGTTGGTGGGGAAAATGTACGTTTTGTATTGATACCGCCAAACTTCAGGCAGGGGAGAAGCGCGGCATCCGATCGGTCGATCACGTCATGGAAGAAATAGATGATCTCATAATAAATGGATATCGCGAGGTCTTTGATGATTCAGGGACTTTCCCTATTGGTGATTGGCTGAACGAATTTTGCCGAAAGATGATTAAGAGCGGTCGCAATAAACAAATTGTTTGGGGTTGCAATATGAAACCAATCGCCGAGAAAGTGGTGCCTTTTAAACTGATGAAAGAAGCTGGGTGTCGGTTCATGTTAGTCGGAGTTGAATCAGCGAATCAAAAGACTATTGATATCATAAAGAAAGGTCAGGAGTCTCACAAGGTTATCGAGAACATGAAAGCCATGAATGACGCTGGCCTAGAGGTCCACCTGACTTCGATGTTTGGATATTCTTGGGAAATGTATGAGGACAATATGCGGACAGTAAATCTTGTCCATTATCTTTTGAGAAAAGGATATGTCAAAACCGCCCAAGCTTCTGTCTACATGTCGCCTCGCACGGCTCCTGATCCAAACTCGCCAGCGCAGAAATACATCCAAAAAGTTTACGATATCTATAAAGACCCCCGGTATTGGCTCAGGAAGATTTTAGATTTAAGACGTTGGGAGGATGTGACGTATTTATTAAAAAGGATCGGGCATGTCAAACACGCTAAATAACCAATGGGGAAGCTTTGAAACAGCATTTGATTGAACTGGGAGAAAAGGAGTCAGATTTTGAACCAGTTTGAATTTATTTGGTGGATCATCATCAAACACGCAGAATAGGGGGTAGTTTATGTATATTTTGCAATTTGTAATGAGCGGTGGAGGCCACGTTAATTTTCCATGCTGTAACATGGAAATTTTAAAGATTCATATTAATAATTTTCTTGAAGCGGTTAGAAGCACGAGCCCAAATGAAATTGAGGCAGTTATTTTTGCTGATGATGCTTTTGGAAATCATATTGGGATGGTTAGGTGTAAGTATTGTCTCGGTTACAATGTGTTTGATTTATCACAGGACAAGCAAACAGAACTTATAGAATCAAATAAAAAAATGGCGGACGCTATTACCAAAAGTATTATGTCCGGCGAGGGATGGAAAAATAATGAGTAATTATATCTTTTGGATCATAATCGTTAATCTAGCTCTTTACTTAAAAACGCTTCGTTATAAATTTGTTTCAGATGACTTCTCCTGTTGGAAAAACCCGCCAGTCGCAAAGAATGCCTGGAACCGTCTTTGGCTTCAAATCACCGGCCAGATGAAAATCTACGCCAAGAGCGTTCAGTTTGTCCGCGCCAATGGGAAGCTCTTTATGGTGATTGTGAGGAAAGAAGAAATGGAGCACCTTTTGGCTTTGACGCTTCACATCGCTATTTGCCTCTCTATCTATTTTGCGTTTGGCGCGTCATGGGTGTTATTTGTGGCTGCCATACTTTATTCAGTGAATCCTGTAAATAATCAAGGCACGATCTGGCCGTCAGGACGTGGGTATGTGTTTCCGATTCTTGGGATTACTCTTTCCATGGCTATACCTTTTCTTTCGCCTTTATTTCTTTTTGCTGGTACATGGTACACGGCCGGGTTTTTGGCTCCGCTCGCGCTTATTGGATCAAAGTGGTGGTACCTACTGGCCTTCATGCCTATTATTTGGTGGATTCACTCAAAGAAGTTTACGAAGGCCGTAAAAAACAAGCAAGTTTCGGAAACTTTTACTGAAGATAAGATTGTCCATCCTAAAAAACTTATTCTTGGTATAAAGACTTTTGGATTCTATCTATTTCTTTGTATTATCCCTTTTCGGATTACGTTCTACCATAATTTCCTTCAGTCCTCTGCTGGGAGCATGAAACATAAGAATTACACCCTTTGCAGGTATTTTTGGTTTGGTTTTACAGCCATTGCCATATGGGTCTATTTTGCTATTACAAGCCCGTGGTCAACACTTCTTTGGGCGTTTCTAGCCTTCTTCATTACCATAGCACCATTCACGAATGTCGTTAGGGCGAACCAAGAGATCGCGGAACGCTTCGCGGCACTTCCGAACGTATTTTTGATGTACGCTCTAGCGCAGATTATAGCACCCTATAGCATTTTATGCACAGCGTTCGTAGTCTTTTACGCCACCAGAACATTTTATACTTTAAAAATGTATCAAGACGAATATTACATAACCGAGGTTGCGATTATTGAAGATGAGGGTTCTTGGTGGGCTTGGCACTGCCGCGCCATGAAGCGATGGGATACTCAAAGCTATAAAGAGGCATTAATCCTTTGGGTGAGGGCTATGTTAATTTCTAAAAATGAATTTAAGGTTTTGATTAATATTGCCACTTGCCTGCGGTTATTAAAAAATGATGCCGAAGCTGACCATTATCTTGTGTTAGCAGAACAGAACGTTGTTCCAGGACAAGAAAAGGAAGCAAAACAATTTATAGAAGATCATAGACGTGGTAAACTACCAATATTGCTTTAAAGAATACTTGCTTTAAAAAAAGTCAAGTGATATTATCATAGTAGTGGGAGATTCGACATGCCAACACCATTTGAAAAAAGGCCTTTCAGCATGTTTTCTGTTTCTGATGAAATCACTGTCAATCGAGTCGGGAAGAGAGTGACGATCAAAGGGCGGGACGGTACGTTTACGGATTCGGATTCAGTTGAGGCGAATTTACTTTTTGAAATACTTAAGGTGCTGAAAAAGAAATAGTTACTATTTTAATATGAGGTTTTTATGGCCGGAGTGAAAGGGAAAAGCGGAAGACGAAGCAACGCGAATGAAGATTTACGTCTTCGTGTACTCGATAAAGCCTGGGTTCTTATGGAAAGAGATCTTGATGATCCTGATTTAGACCCTATTGAAAAGCGAGAATTATATAAAGCCCTTTGTACTCGTAATGTTCCTCAACATGTTCAAGGTAATTTTAAACACGAAGTAACCGAAATGCCCGCGATCCAGAAAGAATATTCTGGTGAGGCCAATAATACCAACCGCATAGCGGAGTATTTCATTGGCTCGTCTCCTCCTCCCACAGATACTTGATATCCCCGACAAGATTTTACCTCTTGTTGATCCTGATAACTTTAACAAGTATCGCTATTTCATTATCAAGGGCGGTCGCGGCGGCGGTAAGTCTCAAGGGGTGGCGAGGTTTGTTTTATACCTAAACGAGAAGTATAACCTTCGCACCGTCTGTGGCCGTGAGACGCAGAACTCAATATCTGAATCAGTCTATTCCCTTCTTTCAGATTTAATCCTCCAGTATCAATTGAATTTCGAAGTGGCCGCTTCTAAAATCTCATCCAGGGAAAAGTCAAGTGAATTGAATTTTAGAGGGTTTAGACAGCAGGGGGCGTGGAATATCCAAGGGCTTGAAGGGGTTGACCTTGTTTGGATTGATGAATCACAAGCTCTCACAAAGCCAACGCTCGACGTTCTTATTCCCACCATTCGTAAAGAAAACGCCAAGATCATATTCACCATGAATCCCCACGTTCATAATGATCCTGTTATCGTCATGCTCGGCAAGCGCAAGGACTGTCTTGTTATAGACATCAATTACCTTGACAATCAGTTTTGCACCAATGCCCTTATCAATGAAGCCAATGAATGTAAAAAGCTATCCGAGAAAGATTATAAGCATATTTGGCTTGGGGAGCCTCTGGATCAGTCCGAGGACGCTCTTTATTCATTGGCTGACTTTGAATACGGCAAGAAGATGGCTCACTTACTCGCTCCGGGTTATGGGGTGAGGGTTGCCGGGTTTGACATTGCAAGGTTTGGGGATGATAAATGCGCCGCCTTCATCTTTCAACAAATGGGAGCATTGCACTGGGAAGAGATATTTTGTGATGAGTGGGACCATAAAGACTTAAACTACACCACAGGCCGGATACTTATGATCTGCAATGAGCAGGGTGTCAACATGGCTGCCATTGATGAGGACGGAATAGGCTCTGGTCCCTTCGACACGCTCTCCAAAGGCCGTGGGCTTGAATACTTTGTTGGGTTTCGTAACCCAGGACTTAGTTATCAAGATAACAAGTCTTTCGGGAACACACGCACCTTAAACGCCTACAAGCTTAAAGACGGCCTTGTGAACGGCCATAGGCACGTAAAGAGTCAAAGAGCCATTGATGAGTGTTTAACTATTAAGTATACCTTCGATCATAATCAAAGACGCATTCTCGTATCGAAAGAAAAAATGAGAAAAGATGGGTTTAAATCTCCCAACATCGCGGACGCAATGATAATGGCCGAGAGTTTAATCGGTCAAGTTAAACAAAAACAGGATAGACAATACGAACCAAACATGCAACAATACGCGCATGAGGATAATCTTTTTAAAATAGCAGGAGTGAGATAAATGGCACTTGGAACAACAGCGACAGTATTACTCGCTTTAGGCGCAGGTGGCGCGGCAGGATTTGGTGTTTCAAAGCTTATTTCAACTGGTGTTGGTAGTAAACTATCTTCACCAACGCCTTTACCTCAACCGCCAAGCGTAGAAGCCGCCGCTGGTAAAGCGGAGGAAGTGACCAGAAAGAAACGCGCCGCCATGACTCAAAGCATTTACACCTCGCCTCTTGGAGTGGCGGGTGAAGCGCAAATAGCTCGCAAAACGCTTCTTGGACAGTGAGGGTTGAAACCTATTCCGACCGTTATTTCCTAGATGTGGTTAAGCTCGTTGAGAACTTCCACCACGAGGCAGTCGGAGAGTATGATGATTTACTTGACCCTGATTCCGTGATTGAGACGATTAAATCATCCGATCACGAAAACGCCTTTCTTCTTACTATTGAAGGTGCTTGCCAGGGCATTCTATTCGGTGTGACGTTCAAATCTCTGATAAACGGCGGGACGGTATTCCAAGAGATCATTTGGTACGTGAACGAACCATTCAGACGATACGGCGTAAGATTGCTTCACGAAGTGGAAAAGTTATTGAAATCTCGCGGAGTTAGTATTATGATAATGGCGGTGCTTGAAAACTCAAAGACCGAGAAGCTCAAAAGCTTTTATGAACTTCTTGGGTTTAAAAAGATGGAAACGCATTACGTGAGGTCACTTTAATCGGATATGCTGAACGGTGTAACCCTAACAGCGAATGGAACAAGAAACGCGCACTAAATATGTCCTCAAACGTAGCATCTCCAATTTCAAATAGTCCAATAAAACAGGTGTTGATTCCGGCCTCGCCGGATGAGCCTATGGTCATAGAGATAACCCCTAGAAGCGTTTTTGGCTTCTTTAAGGAGTTCTTATGCCGTATGCTCAGACTGAATCGAAGCCGGTTTCAAAGCCCCGCGCCGACGAGTTAATCCAGCAATACGAACAAGAATTAAGTAAACGCCGTAACTTTGAGAGTTACTGGCAGACCCTCCATGACTATTTTTACATCGAATCAGCCGATGTAAACAACACCTATTCGATTGGCAACGAAATTGACCCGTCCATGCTTTGGGATTCCACGACCCTCGAAGCGTCGGATGTATTCGCATCCGGGTTTATGAACTATCTCACGCCTCCGACCTCCAAATGGTCAAGACTCCGTTCTAGAGATCCGGCGCTTCAATCAAACGAAGCGGTCAACGTGTTCCTTGAAGACGTGATGGCCGAAGTCAATTACGCTCTTAACCGTTCTAACTTTTATGATCAGATGTTCCCGGCTTATAAGTCAAGCGGAGTGTATGGCACTACCTGTCTTTTTGAAGAAGAAGATGTCGAGGACGACATTCGTTTCTACAATATGCCACTTAAGCAGTGCGTGATTGTAGAGGACGCAAGAGGGAGAGTATGCAAATTTTACATTGAGTTTGAGTACACCTCAGAACAAGCCGCAGGCAAGTGGGGCGAAGATGCTTTATCCTCCGAGATGAAGCAGGAAATTAGGGAAGGAAAAGGCCAATCCGTTAAGCATAAATTCCTTCTTTTTATAGCGGATCGTTACGTGCGGGAAATCCAAAAAGAAGACAAGCGAAACCTCCCAATCGAGGCCGTATGGATTGACGTTAAAGGACGTATGATCGTGGATGAGTCAGGGTACAACGAGTTTCCAGCGTTCGCGCATCGTTTTGACAGGAGGCCTTTTGTTCCTTGGGGTTTCTCTCCAGCTATGAAAGCACTGCCTTTCGCGAGGCTTTTAAACGCTATTGCCAAGACCAATCTTCGCACTATGATGAAACACACCGACCCCCCGATTGCCGTGCCTCACAACGCCTTTTTAGCACCTTTTAACATGAATCCAAGAGCGATCAACACCTATAGAAAAGAGCAGATGAAAAGTGGTAAAGACATCTTCGCCTTCGGGAACTTCGGCGATCCTGGTATTGGCCTTCAAGCAGTCGAATATTATGCAGGGAAAGTAAAAGTCCTGATGTACCACGATGTGTTTCTTGCTTTCTCGAACATCACCAAAGACATGAATAACCCAGAGATCATGGAGCGAATCAACGAGAAAATGACGATGTTGGGGCCCGCGGTAGGCAGGTATTTGGATGAGGTCATAAGTCCAATTATTCAAAGAACCGTCGGAATCTTAGCGCGTCGCGGAAAGCTCCCCGATCCACCCATTGAGTTTCTTATGAGTTCGGGTTATGAGATTGACTTTGTTGGGGTTCTCGCGCAAGCCCAGCGCAGGGCCGAACTTAATACCCTCGTCACAGGACTCACGATGATAGGGAATATGGCGCAGTTCTCACCTGAAGTCTTGGATAAGATTGACCCGGACAAGGTGACAGACGAAGTTTGGAGCATTACAGGCGCACCGGTGAAGGTTTTAAGGGATGACGATGAAGTACGTCAGATTAGGGAGGGACGAGCGGAGGCGGCCTTAAAACAGCAGGAAATGGCCGAGATTCACGCAGGGTCAGAGATAGCAAAGAACGCCGGAGCCGCCGAGGCTGGATTTGCAAAGGCGAAGGAAACGAATAAATGAATATCACTTTCAATTTTGAAATAGGCGATATCGTGAAGCTTCCAATCGGTGGAATTGGCAGAGTTCTAGGACAGCGTTCTTTCGGCCAAGGCTCCGAATATAATGTCAGATATTTCAATAACGGTGATGAGAAGTCTGTATGGTTTTTTGAAGATGAGATTGAATTAAAAGAACGAAAAAATGACAAACCTTAAAAACATCGACGATGTCAAAGCCCTTCAATCTAATCTCCGTGCTTCACTTGATACGCCTCAAGGCAAAGAGGTTGTTACCTTCTTAGAGGAAATATGTGGTTGGTATGACTTTGAGGAGAGCGACCCAAACAAGATTTTAATCGCTCATGGCAAGAGACAAATTTTGGCAACACTGAAAACTCTGCTCAGACTACCGGCAGAGCAAATCGTAACGATAGCACAAAAAGGAGAATACAATGGATAATCCCGATCCGGCAGCACCGCCGATAAATCCCGACCCAGCAGCACCACCCGTAACACCACAGGCACCAGCAGCATTTAATTGGAAGGCGAGTTTAGCTCCAGACTTGGCTAATGCGCCTTCAATGAAGAAGTTTGAAGACACAAAAGAAGGTTTTAACGAAGCCGTTAAAAGCCACCTTCTTTTGGAAAAACTCTTGGGGTATGAGAAAGTCCCTATCCCAAAAAGCAAGGATGATACGGTGGCATGGGAGATTTTCTCAAAAGCAATGGGTATCCCCGTCAAACCAGATGGATATGGGCTGCCTGACGTTGAGATCCCCGCGACAATGAAGGGACTGACATTTGATAAGGCGAAGTTCTCGGAAATCGTCCATCAGAATAAGCTTACTCCAGATGCCGCGAAAGGCTTGTGGGGGGCTTATACCGATATGACAAAACAAGCCTACGCCAAGGCTATGAAAGATCAGCAAGACAAAATAACTGGTCTTATCAATCAGCTTAAAGGCGAATGGGGAGACGCCTATCAGTCAAAGGTTGAGCTTGGTCAAATGGTCATAAATAAATTCTCAAGCGATCAAGAAACCAATGATTTTGTCACGGCGACTCTTTCGTCAGATCCGCGCGGTGTGAAATTTCTAGCGCTGATCGGAGATCAGTTCGCAGAGAATAAGATCGGGGAATTTAAGTATCAGAGGCATTCATTAACGCCTGACGAAGCGCAAGCCGAGATTGATTCGATCCGTAGGGATATGAATCATCCGTACAACAACGCGAAATCTTCTCAGGCTGAAAGAGATCGAGCGATTGATTTTGTAAACTCGCTTATCGGAGTAGCAAGAAGACCCAAAGGATAAGCTTTAAGCCCCCGAAGGTTTAAGTGATTGGCCAGATAACTTGAAATAGCCTGGCAAGGTTCGCGCAAGATGCGACCCTCTTTGTTAGAGGACAATCAAATCCCAAGCTTGGTTTAACTTTAACAAGGAGAATCACAATGGCAGACACACAAGCCAACGTATTTGCGCAAGCGTATGCCGCGAATATAATGCAGTTGGCGCAACAGAAGTATTCCAAACTCCTGCCCATCGTGTACATGAAACCAAACGTCAAGGCGAAGGTCTTTTTCCAAGACCAGATTGGCCAATGGGAAATGTCCACAAAGGGTAGCCGCAACGTGCAAACCCCGAACAACGATCCGAACCTCGGTCGCCGCAGGGGTACGATGGTTGATTTCCACGACAATCGAATGCTCGACCGTGGGGATGAGCTAAGGATGTTGTCCGATCCACGTTCAGCCTACACAATCGCCGCAGCGCAGTCTCTTGGAAGACAGATTGATACTGTCATCGCCGAGAAGATTCTGGCTACGGCGAATACTGGTGAAACCGGATCTAGCACAATCACACTTGGGACGACCGCTATTGCGGCGCACTTAAACCCAACCGGTGGCTTAACGCAAGGAACGGCGGCAACGTTGACGTTCGCTCGCGTTCGGGCAGTCAAGAGGGTTTTGGACTTGGAGGATGTCGAAGAAGAAGACCGCTTTTTCGTCATCACGCCTCAAGGTTTGGACGCTCTCTTAAATACCACCCAAGCGACATCCTCGGACTACGTGGCTATCAAGGCACTTGTCAGAGGTGACATCGACACTTGGATGGGTTTCAAGTGGATCGTCTCAAATCAGCTCTCGTCCTCTGGGACTGTAACGAGCTGCTTTGCCATGCAGAGGTATGGTCTCTGTTTGGCGATGGGCGCTGAGCCGATGGTTAGGACAGATGAACGTACTGACTTGTCTTATTCTTGGCAGGTCTACTACGAGTTGAACATCGGAGCGGTTCGTTTGGAAGAAGCCCGCGTTTGCGAAGTTCAGTTAACGAGTGAATAATCCCTATAGGGGAGAGGAGTAAGTCATGGCAGAAGCAAGCAATGTAGCAAAGTATACCGCAGGCGGTAGTGGCGATAACGTCATCGCTGACGGATATATCAAAACCGTGGAGAAGGTGTGGATCGATTCTTATACAATCGCATTCACGAATACCAACACCACGATTGATATTGCCGTGTTGCCGCTCAACAAGAAGATCACCAGTATTGATGTTGAAATTGAAACGAGCATAACCCAGACCTCTGGGACTGTTTCGGTAGGTTTCAGCACTGACGCTTCGGTTGATACCTTCATGGCGCCGCATACGTTCACCCATAATCTGACGAGAACCGGCATTCAGCTCCCACGCGGGGGCGGGTATATCGGGCCTACGACGACGGGTGTTTCGGTTGCGTTTCATGGGGCTTTCGACGGTTATCAGTTTGTGACGACGGGGACGCAAGTCACCGTCTCGGTCAAGCTGAATAACTGGATCATGACGACTGGAACTTTAAAGTCAGTCGTGCGGTACACGTAACAAATAAAGATCGGCGGGGGGCGTCCAAAAGACGCTCT
>C687J35021_10001108_pt1 | contig 20320 bp, 17 predicted proteins | sample RifCSPhighO2_12_FD_35021 | JGI IMG/M metagenome (IMG submission 35021)
CCGCTTCACCGCACTCGGAACACCCGTTACGCAACGCGCAGGATAGGTCTGTCCAAGGGAAGGGGCACTCCGACCTTCAGGGGATTTGCGCAACAAAGCCGGTCAGAGATACCAGATATACCAGTCGCGCAGCGCGTCGCCTTCGAGGGTGGCGGTTTTGGCGACTTCGGCGTGTTTCATGTAGAGGTGGTTGGCAACGAGGTCTGCGCCTACGGCATTGGTCAGGGTGGTGTCGGCGGCGAGGTCTTGCAGCGCTTCGGTCAGGGTGGCGGCGGTGCCGTGGGGGGCGTCGTTGCTGGTGAAGCCGTCGCCGGTTTCCATGGGTTGCAGGGGGTAGTTGCCGGTGTAGCCCAGAAGGGCGGCTTGCAGGACGGTGGCTGTGGCAGTGTAGGGGTTGGCGGTGGCGTCGGCCATGCGGTGTTCAAGGCGGGCCTTCTTGCCGCCTTCGGCGCTGACGCGGACGGTGACGTTGCGGTTATCGCCGCCCCAGTTGCACCAGTAGCCAGACAGGCTGGCGGGTTGCAGGCGGGCGTAGGAGAGGGCGTTGGGGGCGATCAGGCCCGCCATGGCCTTGTGGTGCTGCATCCATCCGGCGATGCAGCCGCGGGCAAGAGCGTTCAGGTTCGACGGATCGCCGTGGGGGCCGTTGGCCAAGGCGTTTGCCCCGTCCTTGTCAGTAAAGGACAGGTTGATGTGCATGCCGTTGCCGCCTTTGCCAGCGATGGGTTTGGGCAGGAAGGTCAGGAGGACGCCGTGATCCCACGCCACTTCGCGCGCCATCTGGCGGAACAGGACCACGGTATCGACGTGTTCCACCGCTGTGTCGAAGGTGAGGGTAAATTCATACTGCGGGGTGTCATATTCGGCGGTGATCAAGTCCAGCGGCAGGCCGATTTCCTGCGCTTTGGCCCAGATGGCATCGGTAAAGCGGCGCGGGTCGGTGAAGTTGCCGGTGCCATAGACCACGCCGCCGGGGGTGTCATAGGGCGAAAGGCTGCCATCGGGGTTGCGGGTGAAGGCGTAAGCCTCAAGCTCGATCCCTATTTTCGGGGTCAGGCCGTGCTTTTCCCATGCCGCGACCGCCCGTTTCAGCGCCCCGCGCGGGCAGAGCGGCAGCGGCGCGCCATCGCCGCCGTAGAGGTCGCCTGTGACAACGCGGGTGTTCGGCTCCCATCCTTGGCGGATTTCGGCACCTTTCCAGCGCAGGGCCATATCGGGCAGGCCTTGCAGACACATCGTGCCGGGGGCTTCGATCAGCAGGTCTTTATCGTAATGGACGGAAAAGGTCGGGCGGGCAAAGCGGCTTTCGTCATCCTGCATCTTGGAGGCCGGCAGGTATTTGCCGCGCATGATCGACAGGTGATCGCAAAACATCGCGCGCAGGCGCGGGGCTGGTTCGGACATGGTAACTCCCTGATGCGGTCTGACGCCGCTTATTGCAGTGTAACGGTCACGGGCAGCGATTTAAGGCCGCCCACGAAATTCGAGCGTAGAAACTTTTGATCCCCCGCAGGTTCGATGCTGCGGATGCGTTTGGCAAGCTCTTCGAACAGCACGCGGACCTCTAGGCGGGCCAGCCACATGCCAAGGCAGACATGCGGACCGCCTTGGCCGAAAGACACATGGCGGTTGTTCTGGCGGGCGAAATCGACGCGCATGGGGTTGGTGAAGGCGCTCTCGTCCCTGTTGCCCGAGATCCACCAGTAAACCACCTTCTGACCGGCCTTGATCTGCTTGCCGTGATAGTCGAAATCGCGGGTGGCGGTGCGGCGGAAATATTGCGTGGCGGAGCCCCAGCGGATCATCTCGTCCGGTGCAGAATCCCAGACGGTGTTGGTTTGCAGCAAGGGCAGCAGTTCGGGCTGATGCGCCAGCGCCTGAAGCCCCGCGGCGATGGAATAGCGGGTGGTATCGTTTCCGGCGGCGACTAGCAGGCAGAAAAAGTTGCGGAATTCATGTTCCGGCATGGTGGAACCATCGGGCGCGGGCGCAAGGATCAGCGGCAGGATGCCCGATGTATCGCCAGAGGCGGCCTTTTTCGCCAGCAAGTCCTTGGCATAGACGAAAAGTTCCGCCCCCGCAGGCGAGTTGAAGGGCATCATGCGGAATTCGTCCGTCGTCATTTTATCAAGGACATGGGACGTAAATTCGGGGTCGGTGTTGGCGATCAGGCTATCGCCCTTTTCCACCAGCCACGGCAAATCCTCGTCCGGTGTGCCGATGATGCGACCCAGCATCCGCATCGGAAGCTGGCGGGCGATGTCGGTGGTGGCGTCAAAGCTGCCCTTTTCGAGCGTTTTATCCAGAATATCGACGCAGATTTCGCGGATCACGTCTTCGAATTGCGCGATGACGGGGCGGGAAAAGGCTTTGGCGACGCGGATGCGGGTGGCCATATGCTCGGCCCCGTCCATCTCCTGAAAGGTGCGGCGGGCAAGGTATTCCTCATAGGTCTGATCCTCGATGCGGATACCACGGGCGGAGGACAAGAGGTCAGTCTGGCGGTTCAGTTCCAGAATGTCGGCGTGGCGGGTGACGGACCAGTAGTTTTCGCCCTGCGCGTAATCGGTCCAGTGCATCGGATCGTCGCGGCGCAGGCGGGCAAAGGTGTTGTGCGGCGCGCCGTTCACAAAGCTGTCGTGGCTGGAAAGATCGGCATAGCCGTCGTCGGTGGGAGTCCAGACCGTCATGATTCCTCGCTTGCCGTATCGGTGATTTCTAAATATACTAAACAGGTTCATAAATATGTAAAGCGGAAGATCATGCATATTGCGGTTCTGATGGCGAACACGGATGAAAGCGAATTTGCCCAAGGCCACCCCAAGGATGGCAGCAAGTTCGAGGCGCTGCTGCAGGAGGTGCGGCCGGATTGGCGTGTCAGCGTCTATTCGGTGAAGGACGGGCAGTTTCCGGCGGCGGGGGCGCGCTATGATGGCTGGATCATCACGGGCAGTCCGGCCTCGGTGCATGATGGCGATGCTTGGGTGGGGCAGTTGTTCGGGCTGATCCGGCAGATCGTGGCCGATGGTGTGCCGCTGTTTGGGGCGTGCTTTGGGCATCAGGCGATTGCCAAGGCGCTTGGCGGGGTGGTTGGCTTTAATCCGGGGGGCTGGGTGTTCGGACTGACCGAAACCGAGATGGAGGGCCAGCGGTTGCGGCTTTATGCGGCGCATAAAGAGCAGGTGTTGGCGCTGCCGGAGGGGGCGGTTGTGGTGGGCGGGAACGCGGACTGTCCGGTGGGCAGTTTTGCGATTGGCCGCCACGTGCTGACGACGCAATATCACCCCGAAATGACGCCGGAGTTTATCGCGGCGCTTGTGCAGGAAATGCGCGGGCAGTTGCCGGATGCGGTGGTTGACAGTGCGGCGCGGTCCTTGGACCACGTGGCAGACCGGGCAGCGATTGCAGCGCGGATCGTGCGGTTCTTTGAAGGCGCTTAGGCGATTACGGCGGTGATGGCCGCGATCCAGAAGCCCGTGCCAAGCAGGACTGATGGGAGCAACCACCAGCCCGACGGAAGCTGCATCTGGCGCTTGTGGGTGTGCGGGGCAAGGCTGGTTGAGTGGGTTGCGGCGCGCATGGTGAAGCCTCTGGGTCAGTCGTTCGACCCTTGGAACTAAAACACCATCGCAGGCGAGTCGCAGCATATCTTAGGGCGAGCAAGGCCCGCCCTAAGATACAGGCCTAACCTAAAGCACATGCACCAGACGCAGGGCGTCATAGATTGCGGCGTGGGTGTTGCGGGCCTCGACCGCGTCACCGATGCGGAACAGTTGGAACCCAGCAGGACCGCCGTTCAGCGTTTGCGGTTGGCTGGCGATCAGGGCCTCGTAATCCACCGCGCCAAGGTTTTGCGACTGCGGTTTCAGATCGAAATACAGATCGGCCAGCGGCTGGGTGCCGTGGTTGACCACCACCTGATCATACAGCGCAGTTTTCGCCAATGGCATGTAATCGGACCCGACGGTGGCCTTGATCTGGTTGCCCTCACGCTCCACCGAGGTCAGGCGGTAGGTGACGGTGAAAGTCACGTCCTTGTCCTGCAAAGCGCGCATATAGGGGACAAGGTTCATCGCCATGACATCGGGGGCGAAGGTGCGGTCGGGGGTCATGATTTCCACCTTTGCACCCGCTTCGGTCAGGGTTTGCGCGGCCTGAAGCGCGGCGTGGTCGCCTGCGTCATCATAGAGCAGCACGTTTGTGCCGGGTTTCACATCGCCCGACAGGATATCCCACGCGGAAACTGTCAGATCATTGCCGCCCTGGAGAATATCCTTTTCCGGCATGCCGCCGGTGGCGATGATGACGACATCGGGCGACAAGGCCAGCACGTCCGACGCCTCGGCCCATGTATTGAAGCGGAATTCAACGTCGCGGGCGGCGCATTGGGCCATGCGCCAGTCGATGATGCCGATCATCTCGGCGCGGCGCTTGGTCTGGGCGGTCAGGCGGACTTGGCCACCGGCCTGCGGGGCGGCTTCGAACACCGTCACCTTGTGGCCACGCTCGGCGGCGACACGGGCGGCTTCAAGGCCCGCAGGCCCAGCGCCGACGACCACCACTTTGCGCGACACGGCGGCGGGGGTGATGGTGTGGGGCATGGTTTCTTCGCGGCCCGTGGCGGGGTTGTGGATGCAAAGCGCCATGCCACCCTGATAGATCCGGTCAAGGCAGTAGGTGGCCCCGACGCAGGGGCGGATATCCTCTTCGCGGCCCTCGGTGATCTTTTGCACGATATGCGGATCGGCCATATGCGCCCGCGTCATGCCGACCATATCCAACTGGCCCGAGGCAATCGCATGGCGCGCGGTGGCAACATCGGGGATGCGGGCAGCGTGGAAGGTGGGCAGGCCGACCTGATGCCGGATGCGGCCCGCGAAATCCAGATGCGGTGCGGATTTCATGCCCTGAATCGGGATCACGTCTGTCATCGCGGGATCGGTGTGGATACGGCCACGGATGATATTCACGAAATCGACCAGACCCGAATCCTTGAACCGCTGCGCCATCGCAACGCCTTCGTCTTCGGTGATGCCGCCCGGTTCGGATTCATCCGCCGTATAGCGCATGCCCAGCAGGAATTTCTCGCCCACGCGGTCGCGGCAGGCCTGCAGCACGTCCATCGCAAAGCGGATGCGGTTGTCGAAATTGCCGCCATAGGGGGCGTCCAGCTCGTTGGTGAAGGGCGACATGAACTGGTCCATCAGGTGACCGTAGCATTCAAATTCCACCCCATCGACGCCCGCCGCGTGCATGCGCTCGGCGGCATCCGCGTAGTCCTTGATGATGCGGGAAATATCCCAATCCTCGATCACCTTGGGGAAAGCGCGGTGCGAGGGTTCCCGCGATTTGCTGGCGGATACCACCGGCAGCCAGTCACCCTTGTCCCAGCGGGTGCGGCGGCCAAGGTGAGTCAACTGGATCATCACGGCGGCGCCTGCCTCGTGGCAATCATCGGTCAGCTTTTTCATCCAGCCGACGACCTCATCCTTATAGGCAAGGATGTTGTTGAAGACGGGCGGGCTGTCTTTGGACACGGCCGCCGACCCTGCGGTCATGGTCAGCGCCACGCCTGCCTTGGCACGCTCAAGGTGGTAAAGCCGGTAGCGATCCTTCGGCATCCCGTCTTCGGGATAGGCCGGCTCATGGCTGGTGGTCATGATGCGGTTGCGAAGGGTCAGGTGTTTCAACTGGTAGGGTTGCAACAGGGGATCGGTGGACATGGCGACTCCGTGGGGTGTTCTAGGGGATGTTTTTTGCAGGAAAACAGGAATCGACACATGTGTCAAGTTTTCTTGCGGTTGCCTCTGGGGGGCGGGGTTATTAGGGTTTGCGCCATGGAACAGGTGCAAAATGAGCGCGGCTGGCGCGGTTCGGCTGAATTGTGGCTGGACGAAGCCTATCAGATGCTGGTCGAAGGCGGAGTCGAGGCGGTCAAGGTGATGCCCTTGGCGGCGCGGCTGGGCCTGTCGCGGACCAGTTTCTACTGGCATTTTGCGGACCGCGAGGCGCTGCTGGCAGGACTGGTGGCGCGCTGGCAAAGCCGGAACACCGCCAATCTGATCGCGCGCACGCAGGCGCAGGCCGGATCGATCGCCGAGGCGATGCTGAACGTCACCGATTGCTGGATCACGCCCTCGCTGTTTGACAGCCGGATGGAGTTTGCCATCCGCACCTGGGCGCTGACCGATGCCGGTCTGGCCGAGGTGCTGAAGGGGGTGGACGAGATCAGGATTCAGGCTCTAACCGCCATGTTCGAGACGTTTTCTTATCCACCGCAAGAGGCGCGGCTGCGGGCGCAAACGGTTTACATGACGCAGGTCGGCTATATCTCGATGCGAACCGAAGAGCCGCTGGACCTGCGCTTGCAACGTATCCCGGACTATGTGCTGATCTTTACCGGACAGGCCCCCTCGCCCGCCGAACTGGCGGCGTTCCGCGCGCGGCATGCGGTCAGGCCAGACGCGCCAACAGCGCCATAAGCTGCGCGCGTTCTGTCGCTGACAGCGCGTCAAGCGTGCGGTCCGACACCGCAAGCGCGGTGGTGGCATTCGCGTGGAACAGATCCGCCCCGCTCGCGGTCAGGGCGACGGTCAGGCGGCGGCGGTCGTCAGGATCGGCCTTGGTTTCGACCAACCCCTGCCGGACCAAACGATCCACCACCCCCTTGATCGTCGCCCCGTCCATCGCGGTCGCGCGGCCGAGATGGTTCTGCGATTGCGGTCCTGTCTGGGCCAGACGGGCCAAAACGGCGAATTGGGTGGTGGTAACCTGCGGGATAAGCTCGGAAAATATCGCCAGATGGCGCTGCGTGACACGGCGCAGCACGTAGCCGATCTGGTCATCCAGACTATAGGGCGGGTTTTCCTGCATCTTCCCCTTGGGATAGCCGCCAAGCCGCAACCGCGCAAGGAAGTTGACGACCGCCCCGCTTTCCCCCGATCCTCTTTGCAAAAATATCCTCCGGGGGCGCGGGGGTGGAAAACCCCCGCTGCTGGCCCCGCAATCCGGCCTCCCCGCGCGGGAATGGTTGCGGCGGCACAGGATCGGGGCAAAGCTGGAATGGGGCAAAGATGGGTTGGCGCGGATGAAATGGGGTGTGACAGGGCTGATACTGCTGCCCAGCGCGGGGTTTGCCTGTGCGTTGCCGCCTTCGGTGATTCTGACGCTGCCGACCGGGCATTACATCGCGGCAGCGGCAGCGGTGGTGGCTGCGACCGCGCTTTTGGGGGCGGCGGCGCATCGGATGCCGGAGTTGCGCTCTTATGAGGTGGCGCGCGGGGTGGATCGGTTTCCCTTTGCGGTGACGACTTATCTGGCCTTTGTCGGCTTTCTCGGGCTTGTTCTGGTGGGGGTTTGGGGGCCGACGGACCCGATGCACAATCTGCTGACGCTGATCTTCTGGACGGGGGTGTGGATCGCGCTGCCTTTGGCCTCGATGGTTCTGGGCAACCTGTGGGCGGGGATTTCGCCTTGGGTGGCCCCTGTGCGGATGGTGCGGGTGTTGCTGGGCCGCAGGGGATCGGTGGGGCTGGCGCGGTTCGGGCATTGGCCAGCGGTGGCGGGGTTGTTTGGCTTTAGCTGGTTTCAGATGGTGGGGATGGTGCCGGATGATCCACGCGTACTGGCGCAGGCGGCGTTGATTTATTGGGTGGTGGTGTTTGTTGCCGCCGTGGCCGAGGGCGAGGACTGGTTGCAGCAGGGCGAGTTTTTGACGGTGCTGTTTGGCATGATCGCGCGGATCGCGCCGCTGTGGCGGGACCGCGCCGGCGGCGTGGTGCGCTGGCAGGTGGGGCTGCCGGGGGCGCAGATTGTGCGGATGGCTGCGCTTTCGGCGTCCGAGGTGGCGTTTGTGACGCTGGCGCTGGCAGGGCTGACCTTTGACGGGCTGTCAGAGACGTTTTTCTGGCTGGCTTTGATCGGAGAAAACCCGTTGGAGTTTACCGGGCGGTCGGCGGTGCAGGGGGTGAACTCGGTTGGGCTGATCGGGGTCTGGGCGGTGACGGTAGCGGCGGTGCTTGGCGCGTTGCGGCTGGGGCGGGCTTTGGGTGGCGGCTTTGCGGTGGGGCCGGTGGTGCTGTCGTTTCTGGCCATCGCGGCGGGCTATCACGCGGCGCATTATCTGGTGATGCTGCTGACGGCGGGGCAATTCACCCTGTCGGCGCTGAATGACCCGCTGTTTCGCGGCGATGCGTGGCTGGGGTTGCCTCCGTTTTACGTCTCGTTCGGGTTTCTGAGTGTGGGGTGGGTGGTGACAAGCGTTTATGCGGCGCAGTTCGTGGCGATCTTGGGCGCGCATGTGCTGGCGGTGGTGCTTGCCCTGCGGTTGGCGGGGCCGTCGCGGGCGGTGGCGCATTTGCCGCTGACCGCTTTGATGGTGGGTTATACGGTATTGGGGCTTTGGCTGTTGTCTACCGCGCGGGGGATATGAAGGCGGTAGACTTTTCTTGCGCCGACGCCGAAAGTTCAACCGCAGGCGCGCGACCGGCAGCGCCCGACAACCGGAGAAATGAACATGACGACGAATGATCTGACAGGCCAAGGGCCGTCGCGGCGTATGGTTCTGACGGGCATGGGGGCGGGGCTTTTGGCCAGCGCCGCGATGCCCGCTGTTGTTTGGGCGCAGGGTGCGCCGATCAAGCTGGGCTTCCAGCTTCACCGCACCGGTATTGGTGCGGCCTATGGCCATTGGTACGAGCGCACGGCGCAGGCCGCGCTGAAGGTGGTGAACGATGCGGGCGGAATTGCGGGGCGTCCTGTCGAGATCATCTTTGAAGACGATGGCACCGACCCGGCCCGCGGGGCCGAGGTGGTGGACAAACTGGTGAACCAGCATGGCGTGGACATGGTATTCGGGCCGCTGTTTTCCCATGTAGTGATGGGGTCGGCCCCGCGCGCGGGCGAGTTGAAGGTGCCGTATCTGGTTTGTTCCGAAGGCTATCATGTGGCTTCAGGCGCGCTGAACCGCTGGACGTTGCAACCGGGGATCACCGATGTGCGCAGCCAGATTGCCTCGATGGCGCCTTGGGTGGCGGCGAACCTTGGGAAGAAGGTGACGATGGTTTATCCGGACTACGCCTTCGGTTACGACCACCGCGATTTCTTTACCGCCGCGATTGCTGCGCAGGGGGGCGAGGTGATTGCCCAGATCGCGATTCCGCCGACCGAGACCACCTTCACCCGCTATCTGCCGCAGATTCCGGCGGAAACCGAGGTGCTGTATCATGTGATGGTCGGCCCCGCCGTTCTGACCTTTGTCAAGGAACTGGGCGAGTTCTATGGCACGGGGCCGAAGCCGCAACTGTTCGGCTTTATCGACTCGCTTGAGGCGGTCGATTTCGCCACGCCGGGGCTGGAGTTCCTTGAGGGAACCCATTTCTGGGAGGCGCATAACCGCGTGAAGCAGGCCGATGCGGGTGAGTTTGAAACCGCCTATCGCGCGGCGGTGGGGGTGGATGACAACGGCGCGTCCGTCAGCGATGCGGCGGATGTGGCGACCTATTCGCATATGTTTTCCGTCTGGGAGACGCTGTTCGTCATCAAGGCGGGTATCGAGGCCAGCGGCTATGCCGGCCCCGCAGACCGGCAGAAGTTTGTCGAGGCGTTGGAGGCGATGACGGATATGCCGCTGTCGGCCGAGCATCCGCAGGGCGCGAAACGGTTCAACGGCAAGACCCATCAGGTCTTTGGCGTGCAGAACATCAGTCAGGTTCAGGGCGGCAAGCTGATGCGGGTACATCAGACGACCATCGAGGACGGGCTGTATGACGACGCCGTGGATTACACCACGATGGCCTTCTAAGGCACTGGGCGGGGGGCGACCCCTGCCCTTTTTCCAATGGGATTTGGTCCGTTTCTATTGCTGGCACTGCTGGAAGGCACGGTTGCGGCGGCGGTGCTGGCGCTGACCGCTGTTGGCCTGTCGCTGGTGTTTGGCGTGATGCGCGTGGTGAACGTGGCGCATGGTGAGTTTTTTATGCTGGGCGCGGTGGTGGCGTGGTTTGTGGCGGCGGCGGTGCCGGGCCATGCGGCGATGGGGTTTATGCTGGCGCTGGTTGTTGCGCCGCTGGTGGTGGCGGGGGTTGCGGCGCTGGCGGATTGGCTGGTGCTGAAGCGGCTGAACTATGATCCCGAGGCGACCATCGTGGCGACGATCGGGCTGCTGTATATCTTGCAGCAATCGGCCCTGACGTTTTTCGGGCCGACTCCAAGGCCGGTTGAGGCTCCGTTCACCTGGCGCATCCAGACGCCTTGGTTCGGCTATTCGGGGTATAAGCTGTTTGTGGTGCTGGCGGCGATTGCGATCTTGCTGGCGGTCTGGGCCTTTATGACGCGGACGCGGGCGGGGTTGGTGATGCGGGCAACGCAGGTAGACCGGCAGACCGCGCGGGCCTTTGGCATCAATGTGGATCGGGTTTATGCGGGGACGTTTGCGCTGGGGGCAGGCTTGGCGGCGGTGGCGGCGGTGTTGGTGGTGCCGGTTTCACAGGCCCATTACCTGATGGGGGGCGATCCGCTGCTGTTGTCGTTCATTGTGGTGATTATCGGCGGGCTTGGATCGTTGCGCGGGACGCTGGTGGCGGCGCTGGTGATCGGGCTGGGGGATGGGGTGATCTCGATGTTCTTCTCGCCCACGCTGGCGAAGATCATCGCGACGCTGCTGGTGGCGCTGGTGCTGGTGTTCCGCCCGCAGGGGCTGTTCGGAGCGAAGGCATGAGCGTTACGGGCAAGATTTGGGCGCTGCATCTGGGGGTGCTGGTGATGCTGGCGGTGGCGCAGGCGGTGCTGCCCGCCTATCACGCCAACAATCTGGCGCGGATCATGGTGCTGGCAGTGTTCGCGATGGGCTACAATATTGCGTTTGGTTACACGGGGTTGCTGTCCTTGGGCCATGCGTTGTTCTTCGGGTTCGGCATGTATGGCATGGGGCTTGCGGTCTGGCAGGTGGAGTGGACGTTCTTTCCGGCGGTGGTTTTGGGGCTGCTGGCGGGGGGCGCTTCGGCGGCGGCGGTGGGGATGTTGGCGCTGCGGACGGCAGGGGTCAGCTTTATGATCGTGACGCTGATGTTCGCGCAGGCGGGCTATCTGACGGTGCTGTATTTCAACCAATATACCGGAGGCGATCAGGGCTTTGCGGTGGAGGCCTTTGCGCGGCAGGTGTTCGGCTATGATCTGGCGCAGGACACCCCGCGCGCGGTGGCGGCGTTTGTGCTGTTTGCGGTGGCGCTGGTGCTGAACCTTGTGCTGGTGCGGTCGCGCTTTGGGCGGGTGATGGCCGCCATGCGCGAGAATGAAGAGCGTAGCCGGATGCTGGGCTATGATGTGTTTCACGTGAAACTTCGGGTCATGGTGATCTCGGGGCTTTATGCGGGGGCGGCCGGGGCGGCCTTCGGGGTGCTGTTCGGCTATGTCGGGGCGAATTTTGCTACGGTGCAGTATTCGATATTGCCGATGCTTTATGTGCTGATGGGAGGCGCGGGTGTGGTGCTGGGGCCGCTGCTGGGGGCGGTGGTGATGTTCTATCTGATTGATATTGCTTCAGGATTGACCTCGGCGCATTTGCTGGTGGTGGGGGTCGCGCTGGTGGTGCTGGTGCTGTTTGCGCCGCGCGGGTTGCTGGGGATGGTGCGCGAGCGGTGGCTGCCATGGCTGCCGTGATCTTGCAGGCATCTGGCCTGTCGCGCGCCTTTGGCGGGCTGCAGGCGGTGGATGGCGTGGATTTCGAGCTGCAGGCGGGCGAGATTCATGCGTTGATCGGGCCGAACGGGGCGGGCAAGACGACGTTTGTCAGCCTGCTTTCGGGGCGGATCAAGCCTGATGCGGGGGTGATCCGGTTGGGCGGGTCCGATATTACCGCCCTGCCCGCCCATGCGCGGGTGCGGGCCGGGATTGCCTATACATTCCAGATCACCTCGATCTATCCGCGTCTGTCGGTGTTCGACAATGTGGCGCTGGCGGTGCGGGGCGGCGATCTGGCGGCTTCGGTGATGGCGGCGCTGCGGCGGGTGGGATTGGCAGAGCGCGCCGATCAGGTGGCGGGCAATCTGTCTTACGGGCATCAGCGGTTGCTAGAGGTGGCGATGGGGCTGGCCCTTTCGCCGCGCGTGCTGATTTTGGACGAGCCGACGCAGGGGCTGGCGGCGGGCGAGATTGCGGGTTTTGTCGCGCTGATCCGGTCGCTGGTGCCGCAAACCACGGTGCTTCTGATCGAGCATAATATGGAGGTGGTGATGGGTCTGGCGGATCGCATCACCGTGCTGAACTTCGGGCGGGTGCTGGCGCGCGGGACTACGGCGGAGATTCGCGCCAATCCGGCGGTGCAGGCGGCCTATCTGGGAGGCGATGATGCTGTGGCTTGAGGGCGTCAGCGCAGGCTATGGCGGTGTGACCGTGCTGCGGGATCTGTCCTTTGCGGCAAGGGCGGGCGAGGTGATTTGCGTGATGGGGCGCAACGGGGTGGGCAAGACCACGCTGATGAAATGTATCATGGGGCTGGTTCCGGCAACGGCGGGTGTGGTGGCGCTGGACGGGGAGGCGATGCAGGCCCTGCCCGCGCATGAGGTGCCGCGTCGGGGCATCGCCTATGTGCCGCAGGGGCGGCGGCTGTTCGGGCCGCTGACCGTGGCGGAAAATCTGGCGGTCGGATTGATGGCGCGCAACAAAGGCGAGGCGGTCCGCGAGCGGGTGTTGGACCTGTTTCCCCGGCTGCGCGAAAGGTTGACGCAGGTTTCCTCCACGCTTTCGGGAGGCGAGCAACAGATGTTGGCAATTGCCCGCGCCCTGTGTCTGGAGCCGAAAGTGCTGCTGCTGGACGAGCCGACCGAGGGTTTGCAGCCTTCGATGATCGCGATGATCCGGGATGTTGTGGTGGGGTTGCGCGCGACGGGGGTGGCGACGGTTCTGGTCGAGCAGCGCGTTTCGGCGGTGCTGGGCATGGCCGACCGCGTGGCGTTCATGGATCAGGGGCGCGTGGCCGAGGTGCTGGATTGCGCCGGATTGCAGGCCGATGCGCCGCAGTTCCGGCGCTATGTCGGGGTTTGACCGAACGGGCGCATGACCCGTTCGGCCAAAGCGGTCAGCCGACCTTGCAGGCCGCCATGACCGCCATGTTCAGGATATCGTTCACGGTCGAGTTGGTGGAACAGATCTGAATCGGCTTTTTCACCCCCGTCAGGATCGGGCCGATCACGGTGGCCCCCGCCATCTCCTGCATCAGCTTGACCGAGATCGAGGCCGAGTGCCGCGCAGGAACCACAAGGATATTCGCGGGCCCGGTCAGGCGGCAGAACGGATATTGCGCCATCACTTCGGCGTTCAGCGCCACATCGACGGTCATTTCGCCTTCATATTCGAAATCGACCTTCATGCCGTCCAGCACCTTGGGCGCGGCATGCATCTTGGTCGCGCGTTCCGACACCGGATAACCGAAGGTCGAGAACGACACAAAGGCCACGCGCGGATCGAGGCCAAGGTTGCGCGCAACCCCTGCGGCTTTCACGGCGATATTGGCCAGATCGGTTTCATCCGGCCATTCATGCACCAAAGTATCCGCGATCAGCACGATGCGGCCCTTGTTCAGCAGGGCCGTGACACCCACCGCGCCGTCCGAGGCTTTGGCATCGAAAACGTGGTTGATCAGCGACAGAACATGCGCCGATTTCCGCGTCGCCCCTGTCACCAAGCCATCGCCATGCCCGTGCTGCAACATCAGCGCCGAGAACACATGGCGGTCCCGCGCGGCAAGGCGATGCACGTCGTGGCGGTCAAAGCCGTGGCGTTGCAGGCGGTTATAGAGGAAATCCTTGTAGGTTTCCAAATGGCGGGAATTGGCGGCGTTGACGATTTCCAACTCGCGCACCGCATCGCCAAGACCTGCGATTTCCAGTTTCTCTTTCACGTCGGCCTCGCGGCCTACGACCAAGGCGCGGCCAAGACCTGCGCGTTGATAGGCGACGGCGGCGCGCAGCACGCGGGGATCATCGCCTTCGGCAAAGATCATGCGGGCTTGGGCCGCCTTGGCGCGGGCATGGATGCCTTGCAGGATGCTGGCGGTCGGGTCCATCCGCGCCTTGAGGCTTTGCTCATAGGCTTTCAGATCGACAATCGGGCGGCGGGCGACGCCGGTATCCATGCCGGCCTTGGCGACGGCGGGCGGGATCACATAGATCAGGCGCGGGTCAAAGGGCGTCGGGATGATGTAATCGCGGCCAAAGGACAGCTTGCGGCCATAGGCCATAGCCACCTCATCCGGCACGTCTTCGCGGGCAAGCGCGGCCAAAGCCTTGGCGCAGGCGATTTTCATCTCGTCATTGATGGCGCGGGCGTGGATATCCAGCGCGCCGCGGAACAGGTAGGGGAAGCCCAGCACGTTGTTGACCTGGTTGGGATAATCGCTGCGCCCTGTCGCCACGATGGCATCGGCGCGGACGGCATGGGCCTCTTCCGGGGTGATTTCCGGGTCGGGGTTCGCCATGGCGAAGATCACCGGATTGTCGGCCATGCTGGCGACCATCGCGGGCGTTACCGCGCCCTTGGCCGACACACCAAGGAACACATCCGCGCCTGCCATCGCCTCCTCCAGCGTCCGCAGCGGGGTATTGGCAGCATGGGCAGACTTCCACTGGTTCATGCCTTCGGTGCGGCCCTGATAGATCACGCCTTTGGTGTCGCACATGATGCAGTTGTCATGCGCGGCCCCCATCGATTTAAGCAGTTCAAGGCAGGCGATGCCCGCCGCCCCTGCCCCGTTCAGCACGATCCGCACGTCCTGAATCTTCTTGCCAGAAATCTCCAGCGCGTTGATCAGACCGGCGGCGCAGATCACGGCGGTGCCGTGCTGGTCGTCATGGAACACCGGAATGTCCATGATTTCCTTAAGCCGCTGTTCGATGATGAAACATTCCGGCGCCTTGATGTCCTCAAGGTTGATGCCGCCAAAGGTCGGACCCATCAGAGACACGGCTTTGATAATTTCTTCGGGGTCTTCGGTGTCCAACTCGATGTCGATGGCGTTCACATCGGCGAACCGTTTGAACAGAACCGCCTTGCCTTCCATCACGGGTTTCGACGCCAGCGCGCCAAGGTTCCCCATGCCCAGAATGGCCGTGCCGTTGGAAATCACCGCCACCAGATTGCCCTTGACCGTATAGTCATAGGCGGTCGCCGGATTGTCCGCGATGGCCTGCACCGGCACCGCAACGCCGGGGGAATAGGCCAGCGACAGATCGCGCTGCGTCGCCATCGGAACCGAGGCTGTCACCTCGAACTTACCGGGGCGGGGTTCCAGATGGTAGGCAAGCGCCTCTTCGGGCGTGATTTTCGTTTTGGTCATCAGGGGGCCATCCTGTTTCTCTGCAAGTTGATCGGTGATAGCGGCGCAGGCGGGGCGCGCATAGTGGCTTTTCGTCGCTGCCCCCGTTTTGTAGGGTGACGGGCGATCAGGGGGATGGATGTGACCGACGAAACCGTAACGCCGATGATGGCGCAATATCTGGAAATCAAGGCGCAGAACCCCGGCGCGCTGCTGTTCTACCGGATGGGCGATTTCTACGAGATGTTCTTCGATGACGCCGTGGCTGCGGCCGAGGCGCTGGATATCGCCCTGACCAAGCGCGGTTTTCATCAGGGCCAGCCGATTTCGATGTGCGGCGTGCCGTATCATGCCGCCGAGGGTTATCTGCTGACGCTGATCCGCAAGGGCTTTCGCGTGGCGATTGCCGAGCAGATGGAAGACCCTGCCGAGGCGAAAAAGCGCGGGTATAAGTCGGTGGTGCGGCGGGATGTGGTGCGGCTGGTCACGCCGGGGACTTTGACCGAGGATTCGTTGTTGGAGGCGCGGCGGCACAACTTTCTGGCCGCCTTCGCCGAGGTGCGGGATGAGGCGGCTTTGGCTTGGGTGGATATTTCCACCGGCGAGCTGCGGGTGATGCCCTGCCCTCTGGTCCGTCTGGGGCCGGAACTGGCGCGGCTGTCCCCGCGTGAGGTGCTGGTGTCCGAGGCGCAAGACCGCGAATTGAGCGGTTTAGTGACTGAATCCGGCGCGGCAGTTACGCCCCTGTCGCGAGGGAGTTTTGATTCAACAAGCGCAGATCGGCGGCTGTGCGCGCTGTGGGGCGTTGGATCTTTGGACGCTTTCGGGGCGTTCTCGCGGGCGGAAGTCTCGGCCATGGGCGCGCTGGTTGATTATCTGGACCTGACCCAGCGCGGCAAACTGCCCCTGCTGCGCGCGCCGTTGCGGGAAAGTGCCAATGGCGCGATGCAGATTGATGCTTCAACCCGCCGGAACCTTGAGATCACGCAGGCGCTTTCGGGCGGTCGTGATGGGTCTTTGCTGGCCGCCGTTGACCGGACTGTGACGGCGGCGGGCGCGCGGTTGCTGGAACGGCGGCTGTCCAGCCCGTCGCGGGATCTGGGCGTTATCCATGAACGGCTGGAATCGGTGCGTTTTCTGTTGGAAAACAGCCGCTTGCGCGAGGATTTGCGCGCCGATCTGCGTCGCGTGCCGGATATGGACCGCGCACTGTCGCGGCTTGCTCTGGAGCGGGGCGGGCCGCGCGATCTCGCGGCCATTCGGGCGGGACTGACGCAGGCGGAAAGCATCGCAGCACGGATGCGGGGGGTTCCGTCGCTGCTTGCAGCGGCGGCGCAGGCGCTGGTCGGGCATACCGACCTGATTGATCTGCTGGACCGCGCCCTGATTGCCGAACCGCCGCTGATGGCGCGGGATGGCGGCTATATTGCTGAAGGGTATGACGAAAGCCTCGACGAAACCCGCCGCCTGCGCGACGAAGGGCGCGGGGTGATCGCGCAGATGCAGGCCGACTATATCGCGCTGTCGGGGGTGCAAAGCCTGAAGATCAAGCACAACAACGTGCTGGGCTATTTTATTGAGACCACCACCACCCACGCCGAAAAGATGTTCGCCGCCCCCTTGTCGGAAACTTTCATTCACCGGCAGACCACGGCCAATCAGGTGCGCTTTACCACCGTGCCTTTGTCCGAGATCGAGACGAAGATTCTGAACGCGGGCAACCATGCGCTTGAGATCGAAAAACGTTACTATGAGGCGCTTAGAGCCGCAATTCTGGAGCAGTCCGGCCCCATCGGCACGGCCGCGCGGGGGCTGGCCGAGATTGATCTGGCCTGCGCTTTTGCCGATCTGGCGGCGGCGGAAAACTGGGCAGAGCCGCGCGTGGATGACAGTCACGCCTTTGCGATAACGGGCGGGCGGCATCCGGTGGTGGAACGCGCTTTGCGCCGCCAAGGGGCGGGGCCGTTTGTGGCCAATGACTGCGCGCTGACGGAAGGCGCCGTGCCTGCGATCTGGCTGCTGACGGGGCCGAACATGGCGGGTAAATCGACCTTTCTGCGGCAGAACGCGCTGATCGCGCTTTTGGCGCAGGCGGGCAGCTTTGTGCCTGCGGCTTCGGCCCATGTCGGGCTGGTCAGCCAGTTGTTCAGCCGCGTGGGGGCCAGCGATGATCTGGCGCGGGGGCGGTCGACCTTTATGGTCGAGATGGTGGAAACCGCCGCCATCCTTAATCAGGCCGACGACCGCGCTTTGGTGATCTTGGACGAAATCGGGCGCGGGACAGCGACTTATGACGGGTTGTCGATTGCCTGGGCCACGATGGAGCATCTGCACGCCAGCAATCGCTGCCGCGCGCTGTTTGCCACGCATTACCACGAGATGACCGCGCTTTCGGCCAAGCTGGAGGGCGTGGAAAACGCCACAGTCACCGTCAAGGAATGGGACGGCGAGGTGATTTTCCTGCACGAGGTCAAGAAGGGTGCGGCGGATCGCAGCTATGGCGTGCAGGTGGCGCGGCTGGCGGGCTTGCCTGCTTCGGTGATCGAGCGGGCGAAGGTGGTGCTAGAGGCGCTGGAATCGGGCGAGCGTGAGGGTGGGTCGCGGCAGAGGGCGTTGATTGATGATCTGCCGCTGTTTCGCGCCGCACCCGTGGCCCCTGCGCCGAAACCAGTGAAGGCGTCAGAGGTCGAGGCGCGGTTGCGGGAGGTTCATCCAGATGAGCTGACCCCGATCGAGGCGCTGAAGCTGATCTATGATTTGCGGCAGATGTTGAAGGCTTAGGCCGCGGGGCCGAAGATGCTGTTGTGGTGGTCGGCCAGATAGATCCGCAGCCAAGGGGTGAATTGGTCGGGGGTGGCTTCGATCTCGCGGCAGAGGTCGGGCAGGGAAATCCAGCGGACCTCGCAGACTTCGGCGAGGTTGAGGCTGAGAGGCAGGGTGGCGGGGGCTTCGGCGAGGAAGATTTCAACCACCTCATGCTCGGTCAGGCCGTTGCCGACATCGGCGCGGTATTCAACGCCGGTGGTGGGACGGAGGGTCAGGCCGGTGATGCCAAGTTCTTCGCGCAGGCGGCGGGTGGCGCAATCAAGCGGTGCTTCGCCCCAGCGCGGATGGGTGCAGCAGGTGTTCGCCCAGAGGCCCGGTGTGTGATATTTGCCAAGGGCGCGGCGCTGCAACAGCACAAGATCGCCGGACATCACAAAGACGGAAATCGCCTGATGGCGCAGGCCGCGTTGATGGACCGACAGCTTTTCGACGGGTGTGAGCGTGCCATCGACCCAGGCAGGGATCATGTCTTCCTGCGGCGTGACGGTCTGGCTTTGCGGGGTTTGCATGGCACTTTGGGCTGAACGGGGTCCAAAGCCGGTGCGGGGCAGCGGCTTTGGATAGGTTGGGCGATTATGCCGGAGTAGACGAGACGCCGACCTGCGCGGGACGCAGAAGGCGGTCGTGCAGGGTGAAACCTTCGGTCATCACCTGAATGATCTGGCCCGCTTTGGTGCCAGGAACCGGAGCTTCGAACATGGCCTGATGCAGTTGCGGATCGAACTGATCGCCCGCGGCGGGGCTGATCGGCTTGACGCCGTGCTTGGTCATCACATTGGTCAGTTCGCGCAGCGTCAGTTCGACGCCTTCGATCAGGGCGGCGGCCTGAGTGCGGGTGTCATCCGTTGCCGCATCAAGCGCGCGCTTCAGGTTGTCATAGACCGGCAGCAGATCGCGGGAAATGCGGGTGCCGCCGTATTGTTCAGCCTCGCGCCGATCCCGTTCCGCGCGTTTGCGGCTGTTTTCCGCATCTGCAAGCGCGCGCATGAAGCGGTCTTTGAATTCGTCCCGCTCGACCCGAAGCGCCTCAAGCTCTTCTGTTTCGATGAAATCTTCGATTTCCGGGAGGTCGATCCCCTCGGGAGCGGTGTTGTCCTGCGCCATAGCTGTCGTCCTAGCCTTTGTTTCTTCCTAGACCTTGCCGCGTTCGGAGACGATCCGACCGACAAGCTGCGCGGTGTAATCGACAATCGGAACAATCCGGCCATAGTTCAGCCGGGTTGGTCCGATCACGCCCACCGCGCCAATGATCTTTCGATCAGCGTTCATATAGGGAGAGACCACCAGAGAGGAACCCGAAAGTGAGAAGAGTTTGTTCTCGGAGCCGATAAAAATGCGGACTCCTTCGCCGGTTTCGGCCAATTCGAGAAATTCGGCGATATCCCGCTTGCGTTCAAGGTCGTCGAACAGGCTGCGGATACGGTCGATGTCCTGCGATTCAGGGCTTTGGTCGATCAGATTGGCGCGACCGCGCACCATCAGACGTTCAGAGCGTTCGCCGGCGTCTTCCCAGAGGGCAAGGCCGCTTTCGACCAAAGCGCGGGCCAGCGAATCAATCTCTTGCCGCCTACGCTGAATGTCTTGCGAAATGGTGCGGCGCAGTTCGGAGAGGGTTTTGCCCTCGGCCAGCGCGTTCAGGAAATTCGCGGCCTCGCGCATGGAGGACGGGGTTTGGCCGGGGGGCGGGTTGAAGATGCGGTTTTCGACCTGACCATTGGCGAAGACCAGCACCACAAGGGCGCGGTCGGGGGCAAGGCTGACAAATTCGATGTGGCGGATCGGGGATTCCTGCTTGGGTGCCAGCACCACCGACGCGCCTCGGGTGATGCCGGACAGGGTGGCCCCGATCTGGTCCAGCAGCGAAGTCACGTCCTGATCGTTCGAGGTCAGCGAGGCATCCATGCGCTGACGATCCTCGGCGGCAACATCGCCCACCTCAAGCAAGCCATCGACGAACATCCGCAGGCCAAGCTGTGTGGGAATGCGGCCCGCCGAGATATGCGGACTATCAAGCAGGCCCAGCAGTTCAAGGTCTTGCATGACGTTGCGGATGGTGGCGGCGGACAGCCGTTCTGTCATGCTGCGTGTCAGACCCATCAAATAACTGCCATTTGGCTGAAACGACCTATTGATTTTATTCAATAAATTATGTGTCGCGCGGTTTTCGCCACCATTATACACAGA
>C687J35021_10001117_pt1 | contig 20237 bp, 19 predicted proteins | sample RifCSPhighO2_12_FD_35021 | JGI IMG/M metagenome (IMG submission 35021)
GGCGCAGCGGCTGCAGTGCACAGGCAGCCTGCGTGTGGGCGGCGAGCTGGACTGTGGGGCTGCCGCCCACGTCGGTGGCCACTGCCGGGTGACCCAGGATCTGCGGGTGATGGGCGACCTGGGTTGCGACGGCGGCATCAAGGTGGGTGGCCACCTGCAAACCGATGCTGCCGTGCAGGCTGCCCGGGGCGTGTGGGTAACGGGCGACGTGGACTGCAAGGGCCACCTGCAGGTGGGCTGGGGGGTGCGGGCGGGTGGACATATCCACGCCGGCGGGGCCATCCGCGCGGGCGAGAGCTTGTGGGCGGGCGAAACCATTGCGGCGGGTGAGGCCTACGGCGTATACGCAGGCCTGGTGGTGCCGCTGCCCGACTGGCCCCACAGCGCCCAGGTGTGCGCCCGCGAACAGCCTGCACGCCTGCTGAGCGGCTGCTGGACCGATTGCCAGGGGCACACGCCATGATGGCCATCGCCTGCAGCCTGTGCGACCCACGCGACGCCAACGTCTTCGCCAACACGTGGCCCGGCAAGGGCTTGCTGGGCCGGTGGGCCCAGCGGCTGACCGAACTGCGCATCGACGTGGATCTGTCGGGCCGCGACATCCAGCGCGAGTTCGAGGCGCTGTACGACCGCATCCGCACCAACCACCGCACGCGCGATGCGATGCAGCCGTTGCCCTTGCATCTGCATGGGCTGGTGTTTCGCCTGCGCGAGGCCGACGGCGAATACTTTGTGTATGCCATCGACCCGCAGCGCAACCGCATCGTGGCCTACACCGTGTTCAACCGGCTGGTCGAGGTGGACCGCCGCACCGACCGCCACCTGCGTGCGCCCCACACCAAGGTGGTGGACGGCTACCGCCGCATGGGCATTGCATCCGCCATCTACCGATGGTGGCTGGACTCAGGGAGGAGCCTGATAACAGGCGCACGCCAGTCAGCCGGCGCCCATGGCCTGTGGATGGCCCTGGCACGCGACTACGAACTGGCAGCGGCGCGCATCGACACCCACAAACGCGTCCAGCAGCTGCCGCTTCCACCACCCCCAGGGTTTTTCAACGCGCTGGACACGCGGCTGGTGCTGGTGGGGCGCGATTGCCGCCTTGCGGACTTCATGCAGCATGCGGGCTGGGGCGGCTGATCGGGTGACCCCGGCCGTTCCCTGCCTCTCAGCCCAGCACCTCGCGCAGGGCAGCGTCGTACAGGCCGGTGAGCTTGTCCATCACCCCCAGCAGGCGTTCGCTGGTGGTGGCCACGGCGTTCAGCCCCGCGTCATCGGCCGTGCGGCGCAGCGCGGATTCAAAAAACAGCCACTGTGAGTCGGCCAACTCCAGCTCGTTGCGGATGGACGATGTGGACACGGGCGCCGCCTTCAATGTCTGCAAGGCCTGGCGGAAGTCCGCCGCATCGGACGCCAGCTGCGCCTGCACCACCTTGGAATCCACCTTGGCAGCACTCAAAAAGTAGTTCTTGGCCAGGCGCTGCGACAGCATGCGCTGGCGGCCCGCCAGGTTCACCAGGCGGGCACTGGGGGCCTGTGCCAATTTTTCGATGGCCTCGGTCACGGCCTGCGCAATGAGCAGCGTTCGATCGGCCTGTTCCGATGCCGCCGCTACCAGGGCCGTGGTGGTGGCGGGCGCCGAAGTCATCTGGTTGAGCAGGGCAAACTGCTTTTGCACTTCTGCCAGCTGCCGCCCGACTTCTACAGGCCACTGGCCCGACTGCATGCCTCGGGCCAGTTCGCCGCTACCCGTCTGCACCATCTTGCGCGCCAGCCCCATCACATCCACCGCCGCAGCAGGCAGCACCTGCAGGTACTGCTGGCAATAGGCCTTGGCCATGCGCTGCGACAGTGCGCGAAACCAGCCCGCATAGTTGATGGCCCCCGACAACCCCATCTGCGCCTGGGCTCCAGTCGCCCAAGTTGCCCAGGTGGGCAGCAGAACACCCGCCGCCACCCACTGAAGGGCCACACGGCGCTGGCATGGCACGGCATCGGCAGAAAATTCGCGCGTCAACATGGGAATCCCCTTGAAATCGAATGGGCAGATTGTTGCAACGCAGCAACCAGAACGCCCTGCGCCATGTCAAAGGCGGGCCATACCAGCGCCTGGGCAAAACTTGACCGCGATCAACTCCGCGCGCAGGGGCTTGCCCCCTCTGCAGGCCCCCTTGCGGCAAAATCACGCCATGGCCGAACGTGTGATTCCTCTGGTGGACCAACGCATCGCCGCTCTGGCGGCGCGGGTGCCCACACACCCCGTGGCCCCCACCGGCCTGCTCACCGACACCCGGGGCCGCCCGCTGCGTGACCTGCGCATCAGCGTGACGGACCGCTGCAACTTCCGCTGCAACTACTGCATGCCCAAGGAAGTGTTCGACAAGGACTACCCCTACCTGCCGCACGGCGCGCTGCTGAGCTTTGAAGAGATCACGCGGCTGGCAAAGCTCTTCCTGGCGCATGGCGTGCGCAAGATCCGCCTGACCGGTGGCGAGCCCCTGCTGCGCAAGAACCTGGAAGCGCTGGTGGCGCAACTGGCCCAGCTGCGCACGGTGGACGGGCTGGCGCCCGACCTCACGCTGACCACCAACGGATCACTGCTGGCGCGCAAGGCCAAAGCGCTGAAAGACGCGGGCTTGAACCGCGTGACCGTGAGCCTCGACGGCCTGGACGACGCCGTGTTTCGCCGCATGAACGACGTGGACTTTCCGGTGGCCGACGTGCTGGCGGGCATCGAAGCGGCGCACGCCGCCGGGCTGTCGCACATCAAGGTCAACATGGTGGTCAAGCGCGGCACCAACGACCACGAAATTTTGCCCATGGCCCGCCACTTCCGGGGCAGGGGCACCACGCTGCGTTTCATCGAATACATGGACGTGGGCGCCACCAACGGCTGGCGCATGGACGAAGTGCTGCCCTCGGCCGAGCTGATCAACCGCCTGCGCGCCGAGCTGCCGCTGGTGCAGCTCGACCCGAGCAGCCCCGGCGAAACCGCCGAGCGCTGGGGCTACGCCAATGCCGCAGGCCAATATGACCCAGCCCTGGGCGAGGTGGGCGTGATCAGCAGCGTGACCCAGGCGTTTTGCCACGACTGCAACCGCGCGCGCCTGTCTACCGAAGGCAAGCTCTACCTGTGCCTGTTTGCCTCCGAGGGCTACGACCTGCGAACCCTGCTGCGCGGCGGCGCCAGCGACGAGGCGATTGCCTCGGCCATCGCGCCCATCTGGCAGCAGCGCGCTGACCGCTACTCCGAGCTGCGCAGCACCCTGCCGGCAGACAACACGCCAGGGGTGCGGCGTGTGGAAATGAGCTACATCGGCGGGTAAGCAAAGTGCCGACTTTTTAGGGCACCATCGGTGGCTTCGGTCCTCGCGTTGTCCTTACAGCCACCCATGTCCCTTCAACCCAAACACCGCGCACTGTTTCTGGCCAACGCCGCCGTTCTGGTCACCCACCAGATCGACGCCGCGTACTGGCACGAGTGGGAGCTGTTTCACATCCCCGGCGGCAACCAGGTCAACTTGCTGCTGAACCTGCCCATCATTGCGCTGGTGCTGTACGCGCAGTCGCAAGTGGCCCGTGGCGAGGGTTCAGCGGCCCTGATGTTCTACAAACTCATGCCTTGCCTCGGTGCCTTGACCGTGGTGATCCACGGGCTGTTTTTTGCCCTGGGACACGAGGCCTTTGTACAACCTGTGTCCCTGGGCCTGCTGGTCGGCACGGCTGTCCTTTCCTGCCTGCAGTTGACCGCGCTGCGTACCCGGCCGCTGCGGTAGCCCTCTATTTCACGCTCCATCGCGCGCACCATGACCAAGATTGACACCCAAGACATTACCGGCATCGTCCTTGCTGGCGGCCGCGGCTCCCGCATGGGCGGGGTCGACAAAGGCCTGCAGAACTTTCGGGGCCTGCCCCTGGCCCTGCACACCCTGATGCGACTGCAGATGCAGACCGGCGCCACCATGGTCAACGCCAATCGCAATCTGGCCGCCTACGAAGCCTTCGGCGCACCGGTGTGGCCCGACGTGCTGAGCGACTATGCCGGGCCGCTAGCGGGTTTTTTGACAGGACTGGAGCGTTGCGAAACGCCCTGGCTGCTGACAGTGCCTTGCGACACCCCGCTGTTCCCCCTGGACCTGGCCCAGCGCCTGGCGGCGGCGGCTGACGCCCAGGACGCCGACATCGCCATGGCCGCAGCGCCCGAGGACGATGGCACGGGCCGCACCACCGTGCGCACCCAGCCGGTGTTCTGCCTGCTGCGCGTGGACCTGCTCGAAAGCCTGGTCGCCTTCACCCAGGCCGGTGGCCGCAAGATTGATGCATGGACGGCACAGCACCGCTGCGCCATCGTGCCGTTTGACCAGCCCGGCGACGACCCCAAGGCCTTTTTCAACGCCAACACGCTGGCTGAGCTGCACGCGCTGGAAAGCGCGAGCGCACCGCAGGCCTGATCACACACCGCTGCGATGAACGCGCACACGCCTGCGGTCGCCCGTGCAGTGTTGATCCGCCCGTTGGTCGCATCGGACGCTGTGGCCTACAAAGCCCTTCGCGACGAGGCTTTGCGCACCGCGCCGGATGCGTTCACGTCCGACTACGAATCCTCGGTGGGCCGCGATGCCAGCGAGTACGTGGCGCGTTTTGGCGCGCCGGAGTCGGGTCAGTTCTTCCTCGGCGCCTTCGATGCCGCAGGCCAGCTGGTCGGCTGCCTGGGCTGTGAGCGCGAGCAACGCACCAAGCAGCGGCACCTCGCTACGCTGGTAGGCATGATGGTCGCGCCACAAGCGCAGCGCCAAGGCATCGGCCAGCAGCTGGTAGCCGCCTGTGTAGAGGCCGCCAGCCGCGTGCCCGGACTGACCCAGCTGGTGCTGACGGTCACGGCCTCCAACACGCATGTCGTGCGCCTGTACGAGCAGGCCGGGTTCCGCGCCTGGGGCCTGCTGCCCCACGCCATCGTGGTGGACGGCGTGGGCTTTGACAAGCTGCACATGGTGCGCGTGCTGCACGACTGATTGAAAGTTACTGAGACCCATGAAAACCATTGCCCAGATTGCCGCCGAACTGCAAGGCTACGACCCGCAGGCCTTAAGCGCCGCCGATGTGAACACGTTTCTGGAACGGCTGGTCGAGCCTGTGAGCGCCACCGAAGACTTGCCCCTCTTCAGCGCCCTGGGCCGTGTGCTGGCGCAGGACGTGGTCTCGCCCATCAGCGTGCCACCCCACGACAACTCGGCCATGGACGGCTATGCGTTTGCGGGCGACCAACTGGTCGCAGGCCAGCCTCTCACGCTGCGCGTGGTGGGCACGGCGCTGGCGGGCAAAGCCTGGGTGGGCACCGTGGCGGCGGGCGAGTGCGTCAAGATCATGACCGGCGCCATCATGCCCACGGGCCTCGATACCGTGGTGCCGCAGGAGTTCACCACAGCCGCCGCAGCTGACGGCCACATCACCATCGCGGCCGATGTGCTCAAGACCGGCGACAACCGCCGCTTCAAGGGCGAAGACCTGATGGAGGGTAGCGTGGCGCTGGCCAAGGGCACGCTGCTGGCGCCTGCTGCGCTGGGCCTGGTCGCCAGCCTGGGCCTGCCCACCGTCACGGTATACCGCCGCCTGCGCGTGGCGTATTTCTCGACCGGCGACGAGATCCTGAGCCTCGGCGAGCCACCCCGCGAAGGCGCCGTGTACGACAGCAACCGCTACACCGTGTTCGGCCTGCTCACGCGGCTGGGCGTNGAGGTGATCGACCTGGGCGTGGTCCGCGACGAGCCGGAATTNTTGGAGGCCGCATTTCGCAACGCNGCGCAGCGCGCGGACGCCATCATCACCAGNGGCGGCGTGAGCGTGGGCGAGGCCGACCACACACGCACCATGATGAAAAAGCTGGGCGACGTNGCCTTCTGGCGCATTGCCATGCGGCCGGGCCGCCCTATGGCGGTGGGGCGCATTGCCACCACAAAAAATCAAGCCAAATTGGCCTCCAGCGCTTACCCATCAAGCGCTAACAGCTATCAAAATGATACCAATCACCCCCACAGCGGTGCGGTGTTGTTCGGCTTGCCGGGCAACCCCGTGGCCGTGATGGTGACGTTTCTGGCCTTTGTGCGCCCCGCCCTGCTGCGCATGATGGGCAGCAACCACAGCACCCCACCGCTGCTGCGCGCCACCAGCACCGAGGCCATGCGCAAGAAGCCTGGCCGCACGGAGTACCAGCGCGGCACCATCACCACCGCCGCCGACGGCACCCTGCAGGTGCGCACCACGGGTAACCAGGGCTCGGGTGTGCTCAGCTCGATGGTGCAGGCCAACGGACTCATTGTGCTGCACCACGGCCAGGGCAACGTGGCCGTGGGCGACACGGTGGATGTGATGGTGTTTGACGGCGTTATTTGACCCCCTGAGTCGCTTTGCACCTTCCCCCCGGGGGGACGGCCTTCACTGCGGGGCGGCCCTTGCTAAGCATCTCTCACAGGAGCCGCGCCCGTGGCACCCCGCGCGGGCGGAGCACAGCACAATGGCTTTTTTCATTTGCACCCGTTTGGAAATCTTGCGCCTATGCCCTACACCGCCCAGCACCTTGCGCAACCCCCATCCCGTGACGAGGTGGACCGCCTGACAGGCGCCGCCGTTGTGGAATTTGGCACCCCCTGGTGCGGCCACTGCCAGCGCGCGCAGCCACTGATCGAACAAGCGCTGAAGGACCGCGCAGACGTAGCGCACATCAAGGTGGAAGATGGCCCCGGCCAGCGCCTGGGTCGCACGTTCGGCGTCAAGCTGTGGCCCACGCTGGTGTTCTTGAAGGACGGCAAGGAGGTCGCTCGCCTGGTGCGGCCTCAGGAGCAGCAAGACGTTCTGGACGCCGTAAACACCGTCTCGGCACCTGCATGAGGCACGCGTCCGACTCCGAATAGGAAGAAGCCCCATCGGGGCTTCTTATTGGGTCGCAACGCTCCGCCGTTGTGGCTCCGCATGGCTACTTGGCCACGTAATCGTGCGGCGGGTGCAGCGGATGCTCAGGCTCCTCGGCAGCCACGGCCGTGTTCGCCCCCGGCACTGCCTTGCGTGCAAACAGGGTGTACATGGTGGGCACCACAAAAATGGTGAGCAGCGTGCCCAGCGACATCCCGCCCACGATTACCCAGCCGATCTGCGTGCGTGTCTCGGCGCCAGCGCCTGAAGCCAGCGCGAGCGGGATGGCCCCCAACACCATGGCGCCGGTGGTCATCAGGATGGGGCGCAGGCGCTGGGCCGAGGCCTTGACGAGCGCATCCACCATCTCCATGCCCTGCTCACGCAGCTGGTTGGTGAACTCCACGATCAAGATACCGTGCTTGGTGATGAGCCCCACCAGAGTGATCAGCCCGATCTGCGAATACACGTTGAGCGAGCCGCCGCTCCACTTGAGCGCCAGCAGCGCACCAATCATCGACAGCGGCACCGAGACCATGATGACCAGCGGGTCGATGAAACTCTCGAACTGCGCGGCCAGCACCAGGAAGATAAAGACCAAAGCCAGTACGAAGACGATGCCCAGCGCCCCCTGCGAGCTCTTGAACTCGCGCGAGGTGCCGTTGAGTTCGGTGGTGTAGCCGGGCTTGAGCACTTTCGCCGCCGTGGCGTCCATGAAGCTCAGCGCCTCGCCCAGCGAGTAGTCAGGCGACAGGTTGGCCGTTATGGTGGCCGAGCGGCGCTGACCAAAGTGGTTCAGCTCGCGCGGGCTCACGCTTTCGCGCACGTTGACCAGGCTGGACAGCGGGATCATGGCTTCGTTGCGGCCGCGCACGTAGATGGTGTCGATGTTCTCGGGCGTGGTGCGGCCCCTGGCCTCGGTCTGCACGATCACGTCGTACTGCTCGGCATCGCGCTTGTAGCGCGTCACTGTGCGCCCTCCCAGCATGGTCTCGATGGCCTTGGCCACCACGTCCACGCTCACACCCAGGTCGGCGGCGCGTTCGCGGTTGACTTCGATGCGCAGCTCGGGCTTGTTCAGCCGCAGGTCCACGTCGGGGCCGACGATGCCGGGGTTCTGCGCGATCTCGGCCATGAAGGCGTTGGTGACGGCGTTGAGGTTTTCGTAGCTGTCCGAGGTCTGGATCACGTAGGTGAGCGGACGCGAGCGAAAGCCCTGACCCAGNGACGGCGGCGTGATGAGAAAGGCGTTGACGCCAGGCAAGCCCGACACCTTNGGCTGCAGTTCGCGCGCCAGCTCCAGCGTGGTGCGGTCACGCTTCTCCCAATCCACAGTGCGGTAGATCACGCTGCCCTGGGCCACGGTGGGGTTGCCGATGTTGGCGAAGATACGGTCGAACTCGGGGTAGTCCTGGCCGATCTTTTCCAGCTCCAGTGCGTAGCGGTTGGTGTAGTCCAGCGTGGCGCCATCGGGGGCGGTGACGCTGGCCAGGATAGTGCCGCGGTCTTCCAGCGGCGACAGCTCTTGCCGCATGCTGGGGTACACCACCACCAGCGCCGCACCACTCACCGCCATCACCGCCAGCACGATCCAGCGGGCCTGGAAGATGGCGCCGCGCACGCCCCCGCGCTCGCTGCCCTTGGCCGACCAGCGGGCCGTCACCAGCCATCGCAAAAGGCGGCCATAAGCGTCTGACAGAGACGTGAGCCAGCGCTCCATCGAGCGGTCGAACCAGTTGGGCTTCGGGTTGTGCTTGAGCAGTAGCGAACACATCATGGGTGACAGCGTCAGCGCCACGAAGCCGGACACCACCACCGCGCCCGCCAAGGCCAATGCGAATTCCACAAACAACCGGCCCGTGCGGCCCGGGGTAAAGGCCAGCGGGGCATACACCGCCACCAGCGTGAGCGTCATGGCCACGATGGCAAAGCCGATTTCGCGCGCGCCCTTGATGGCGGCTGAGAACGGGTCCAGCCCTTCCTCGATGTGGCGGTAGATGTTCTCCAGCATCACGATGGCATCGTCCACCACCAGGCCGATGGCCAGCACCAGCGCCAGCAACGTGAGGGTGTTGATCGAAAAACCCGCCAGCGACATCAGCGCAAAACTGCCCACCAGGCTCACCGGGATGGTGATGATGGGAATGATGGACGCGCGGAAGGTACGCAAGAAGACAAAGATCACCAGGGCCACCAGCACCACGGCCTCGGCAATGGTGGTGTAGACGCTTTTGATGGACCGGTCGATGAACAGCGAGTTGTCGTTGGCAATGTCGATGCCGATGTCCGGTGGCAGGTCGGCCTTGAGCGTGGGCAGCATGGCGCGCACGCCCTGCGACAGCTCCAGCGGGTTCGCGGTGGCCTGGCGGATCACGCCCACGGAAATGGCTTCGCGCCCGTTCAGGCGCACGCGGCTGCGGTCGCTGGCGGCGCCCTCTTCCACCCGCGCGACGTCGCGGATACGGACCGGGAAGCCGTTCACGGTGCGGATCACCACCTCGGAAAACTGCGACGGCGTGGCCAGGTCGGTCTGCGAGGTGACGCTGAACTCGCGCTGCTGCGACTCGATGCGACCTGCGGGCAGCTCCAGGTTGTTGCGGCGGATGGCGTCTTCCACGTCCTGCGTGGTCAGGCGGTAGCCCGCCAAACGCTCGGGGTCCAGCCACACGCGCATGGCGTATTTCCGCTCGCCGTAGATGGGCACATCGGCCACACCGGTCACCGTCTGCAGCCGCGGCTTGACGATGCGGTTGATGAGGTCGTTGATCTCCAGCGGTGTGCGTGTCTCGCTGCTGAAAGCCAGCCACATCACGGGCGAGGCATCGGCCTCCACCTTGGCGATCACGGGCTCATCCACAGCATCGGGCAGGCGGTTGCGCACCCGCGCGGTGCGGTCGCGCACCTCGGCGGCGGCGTTGTCGGCGTCTTTTTCGAGGCGAAAGCGCACGCTGATCTGGCTTTGCTCGGCCCGGCTGATGGAGGTGATGACGTCCACCGCGTCAATGCCCGCAATGGAGTCTTCGAGCGGCTTGGTGACCTGGGATTCGATCACCTCGGCCGACGCGCCCGCATAACGCACGCTGACGGTGACCACGGGTTCGTCGATCTTGGGGTATTCGCGCACCGACAGGCGCGTGAAGCTCACGGCGCCGATCAGCAGCACCAGCAGCGAGAGCACGGTCGCAAAGACCGGTCGGCGTATCGATATTTCAGCGAGTTGCATGGCAGTCCTGGAACTTCATCGATCACGCAGGATGGCGTGGGCTGCCTTGTGGTGCGCGGCCGGGCCTGCCCGCAAGCTGGCAAGGGTTGGGGCCGGGCAACGGCGCCACTACGGCATTGGCCGATGCTGCAGTGGCAGCGGCGGCGGTAGCAGCATTGGCAACGGGTGCGGTTGCCATCGGCTGCGCCGCTGCCCGGGGGCTGCTGGCGCTGCCAGCCCCGGTGGGCGCTGGTGCATCGGTTGGTGCCACGGCACCTGCAGCACGGTCTGCACCTGCCGCCCCGGCCGAGGCGGCTGCGCGCGCTGGTGATGGCGCACCGCCATTGCTCTGCTTGCCTGGCTTGCCCAGTTCCACCACACGCACTGGGGTGCCATCCTTTTGGATGCGCTGCTGGCCTGCGGTCACCACCACATCTCCCATGGCCAGACCATCCACCACTTCCACAAACCCGGGGGTGCGCGCACCCAGCTTGACGGGTGTGCGCCGCGCCACGCGGCTGCCAGGCTCCTTGCCATCCACAATCTTGAACACATACGGGCTGCTGCCGTCGGGCACGATGGCTTCCTCGGGGATCACCCGGGCATCGCTGCGCTCTGAAAACACGGCCGTCACGCGCGCAAACATGCCGGGGCGCAGCTGCAGACGCCGGTTGTCAATGCAGCCGCGCACCACCACCGAGCGGCCATCGGCGTCAATCTGGGGGTTGATGGCCTGCACCACGGCGCTGTAGCGCACGCCGGGCAAGGCGTCGAACGCCACCTGGGCGGTCTGGCCCGTGCGGACCTTGCTCTGCAAACGCTCGGGCAAGCGGAAGTCCACATACACCACATCCAGGTCTTCGACATTGACGATGTCTGCACCGTCCTTGAGGTAGTCGCCCACGTTCACCCCGCGAATACCGGCGATGCCGTCAAACGGCGCCACGATCTTCAGGCGCGAGGCCGTGGCCTGCGCCAAGGACAATTTGGCCCGCGCCACTTCGAGGTTGGCGGCACTTTCATCGACCGAACGCTGGCTGATGAAGCCCTGGGCTACCAGTTCCTGATTGCGCTTGTGGTTGGCCTGGGCGATGGAGAGCTCGGCCTGGCTCTGCTGCACCTGGGCGCGGGGCAACTGGTCGTCAAACTGCACCAACACCTGCCCGCGCCGCACGCGCTCGCCGTCGCGAAAGTTGAGCGCCGTGATGCGACCGCTCACCTCGGGGCGCAGCACCACGCTCTGGCGCGACCGCAGACTGCCCACGGCCTCGGCATCGTCGCGCAAGGCCATCTGCCGCACGGCCACGGCCTCTACCGCCACGGGGCGGCCTGTGCCCCCACCCTTGGCCGCCGCACCAGCCGGCGCGGCGCTACCCCTGCCGTCGGCAGGCGCCTCGCTGCGCACGGACTGGGCCGGTTTCTGAAGCCACCAGGCTGCGCCCGACGCGGCAGCGATGCCGATGACAGCGAAAACGATGTATTTGTTCTTGGACGCCATGGATCAATGAAGCGGGTGATGTGGGGAAGGCAGCCAAACAATGTATCAGTGCGTGTCTTGCGCTGCAGCAAACCTTGGCATACCCACAAGGGCAATTGCGGCAGATTTACGCAGGCTTTACATGCTGCAGAGACAAAAAAAGCCCCGGAGGGGGCTTCTGATGCCGTGGTGCACAGACGCTGCGCACCGATAGACGCCCACCGTCACCCACGCCCCAGGGCTTTTTCGACACCCCGGTTGGCCAGTGCATCGGCCCGCTCGTTGCCTGGATCGCCCGAATGCCCTTTCACCCAGCGCCATTCGATACGGTGGCCAGCCGTGCTCACCAGCGCGTCCAGCCGCTGCCACAGCTCCACGTTCTTGACCGGCTGCTTGGAGGCCGTGCGCCATCCCTTGGCCTTCCAGCCGTGAATCCACTCGGTGATGCCCTTGCGTACATATTCGCTGTCGAGGTACAGCGTCACGGCGCAGGGGCGCTTCAAGGCCGACAGCGCCTCGATCACGGCCATCAGCTCCATGCGGTTGTTGGTGGTGCCCAGCTCACCCCCAAAAAGCTCTTTTTCTGTCGATCCCGAACGCAACCATGCACCCCATCCCCCAGGGCCGGGGTTGCCCTTGCAGGCGCCATCTGTGTATATCTCTACCTGGTTCAAACTGTGTTCCTGTCTCTGTCGTCGCTGTCTGTGAATATGCGCGAGGTGCTGCCCGTTGCACCCGCCGGGCCTGCCCGGTTGGCAATGGGCACTGTGGAGGCGGCACGCTGTCGGCTGGACCGCCAGGCGGGCTCCAGCAAACGCATGCCGTGAACCCGCTTGACCGCCACCAGAAAATAGGCCGCGCCAAAAATGGGCCACCACCGCTCGCCCAACGGGTCCATGAAGCCAAAACGCTCCAGCCACTGGGTGCTGCGCACCGCCGGACGATAACAGCCAAACTGGGCCGACTCGACCTCAAAACTCAAAAGCCTGAGCCAGTCGCGCAAGCGCCGGTAGCCAATGAACTCGCCCACATCCGGCAGGTATAGAGTGCCCCCGCCCAGACGCTGGATCATGCGGGCACGCCACTGGCGCAGCCCCCACAGGCTGGTCGGGTTCAGCCCGCTGATGACCACCCGGCCCTCGGGCACGAGCACGCGCTCCACTTCACGCAGGGCGGCGTGGGGGTCAATGCTCAACTCCAGGGTATGGGGCAGCACCAGCAGATCGAGGCTCGCCGCCGCAAACGGCAAGGCCACGGGCTCTGTCAGCAGATCCACCGCGCGGCGCTGCAGGGGGGCATCGCCATTACCGGCCTCTAGAAAGGCGATGGAACCCCGCACCGCCTCCTGCCCCAGCGCCAGCCATTGGTGCGGCATGCGGTTGGTGCGAAGGCCATCCAGCAAGGGCATTCCAAGCTGCAGGCTGTGGTAGCCAAAGATATCGGCCACCGCCTCATCGAAGCGCGCCTGCTCCCACGCCAGCAGGTACCGGCCCGGCGGGGAATCGAACCAGTGGTGCAAACCTATAATTTGATCGCTCATGAACTTGCTGCCGCTGCCCGCCTTTACCGACAACTACATCTGGATGCTGCACGACGGCCGCCAGGCGATCGTTGTGGACCCGGGAGATTCCGCGCCTGTGCTGCAGGCCCTGCAGCACCTTGGCGTGCAGTTGAAGGCCATTCTAGTCACGCACCACCATGCCGATCATGTCGGCGGTGTGGATGCCGTGCGCAGCGCCACCGGCGCCGTGGTCTACGGCCCCGCACGCGAGAAAATCCCCGAGCCGCTGCACCGCCTGGCGCACGGTGATGCCGTGGAAACCATGGGACTTCGGTTCGAAGTCATGGATGTGCCTGGCCATACCGCTGGCCACATTGCCTACTACTGCCCCGACATCGACGGGGAGCCCCTGCTGTTCTGCGGCGACACGCTTTTTTCGGGCGGCTGTGGCCGGCTGTTTGAAGGCACGCCCGCCCAAATGCTGAACTCCCTGGACCAGCTGGCGGCGTTGCCCGGCAACACCCGCGTATGCTGCACCCATGAGTACACCCTCTCCAACCTGAAATTTGCGCGGGCCGTGGAACCCGGCAATGCGGCCTTGCTCCACTACAGCAGCCAATGTGAAGCACTGCGGGCCCGCCACCTGCCCACACTGCCGTCGCGCATGGCCCTGGAGCAAGACATCAACCCCTTCCTGCGCGTGCGACAGCCTGCAGTGGCCCAGGCGGCCCATGGCTACGACGCAAAGGTGAATCAAGACGATGCCGTGGCGGTACTGGCCGCACTGCGTCAATGGAAAAACGAGTTTCGATGAAAATTTTGCACATCGCCTGCCTGGCGTGCGCGCTCTGGCTCACGGGCTGCGCCACCACCGGGCCTTCGCAGGACAGCGCGGCTGACAGCGCACCCTCCACACCCACCGGTGCACCACCCCGGACCGCCCACACCCCCGTCATCCCCAACGGCCCGCTCAGGCCCATCACTGCCGCGCAGGCCTCCAGCGGCGAGGTCGCATCGCTCTCGGCCCCCGCCGACCTGTGGGACCGCATCCGCCGAGGCTTTGCCATGCCCGACCTGCAGCACGAACTGGTGCAGGACCGCGAGCAGTGGTACGCCACGCGGCCCGACTACATGCAGCGCATGACCGAGCGCTCCAGCAAGTACCTTTTCCATATCGTTGAAGAGCTGGAGCGACGCGGCATGCCCACCGAGCTGGCGCTGCTGCCCTACATCGAAAGCGCGTTCAACCCGCAGGCTGTGTCCAGCGCCAAGGCGGCCGGCATGTGGCAGTTCATGCCCGCCACCGGCAACTATTTCGACCTCAAGCAGAACGCCTTCCGCGACGACCGCCGCGATGTGCTCGCCTCCACGCGCGCTGCACTCGACTACCTGCAAAAGCTCTACGGCATGTTTGGCGACTGGCACCTGGCCCTGGCCGCCTACAACTGGGGCGAAGGCAGCGTAGGCCGGGCCATTGCCCGCAACCAGAAGCAGGGGCTGGGCACCAGCTACACCGACCTGANCATGCCGGCNGAAACCCGCATGTATGTGCCCAANCTGCAGGCCGTGAAGAACATCGTAGCCAACCCCGAGGCCTTCCGCACCGAGCTGCCCCTCATCGAAAACCACCCCTATTTCCAGACGGTGGACATCACCCACGACATCGACGTTGCGCTGGTGGCCACGCTGGCAGGCATTCGCGAGGAAGATTTCCGCGCGCTGAACCCGTCGTTCAACAAGCCTGTCATTCTCGCTGCCGGTACGCCACAAATCCTGCTGCCCTGGGACAACGCCAAGGTGTTCCAGCGCAACCTTGAAGCGCGCCGCGAGGGTCAGTATGCAAGCTGGACCGTGTGGTCCGTGCCCTCCACCATGACGGTCTCGGAAGCCGCGCAGCGGGCAGGCATGAGCGAGAACGACCTGCGCAGCATCAACAACATTCCTCCCCGCATGCTGATCAAGGCAGGCTCGGCGTTGATGGTCCCGCGTTCATCCGCCATCCGGCAGGACGTCTCCTCGCACCTGGCAGACAACGGCCAGGTCGCTTTCTCGCCAGAGATCGTGACCCGCCGCACCACGGTGCGAGCCCGCAAGGGTGAAACCGTGGCCAGCATTGCCCGGCGCTACAAGCTCAGCGCTGCCAGCGTGGCCGACTGGAACGACGTGCGCGCCAGTGCGGCCTTCAAGCTCGGCGAGCAGGTGGTCGTATACCTGCCCGTGCGACAGGCCACGCAGGCGCGTGGAACGGTGGCCCGCTCCGGTTCTGGCAAGCGCTCGGCTGCTGCGCCTGTACGCCGAGGGGGAACCCCCTCCAAGGTCAAGCGCCGCTAAAACGCCATTGAAACGCCGCGGGCAGCGCGCAAGAAGGCGTCACCAGGCGCCTCAGAACTTCAGCGAGTGCATGCCCAGCAGCCCCAGAATGCCCATGATGATGAGGTACAGCGCCACGATGGTGCTGAGCAGACGGGGCATGACGAGGATGAGAATGCCCGCGATCAAAGAGACAAGCGGGCCGATGCTGAGGGTAAAAGACATGGAGCAATCCTGGTGAGGTAGATGACTGGTAGGCCGAGGCTACGGCAAACCGAACGCCGACGAATGTAAGCCATCTTCCCGACCCGGATGCCGACGCATTGCGACAGCGCGCGGCATCCACTGATCAATCTGGGTCCTGCACTGCCACCGCTCCCATGCGGTTACCCCTAAAGTGGCCCAGCGGGTATCCGGCGCGCAAGCTCAGACGTTGAATTTCTGCCGCGCCTTGCGCACGAAATCGTTGGTGTAGGTGCGTGCCAGCTCCACCTTGAAATCCGCCAACTCGGGGTGCACGCGCGAGAGCACGCGCAAGGCCGTGGCTGCGCCATCGTCGGGCATCATCCCGTGGGTCGAATAGGTCTCGCGCACCCGGCTGAAGGCCGCCAGGTACAGCCCCCGGTCTCCCATCAGGTAGCCCGGAGGCACCGCCTTGACAAGGTCTGCCGGGGCAGCGGTCTGCAGCCATTTGAGGGCATGCACGATGCCGTTGGCCAGTGCCTGGGCCTGGGCGGCATGTTTTTGCAGGAAGGGCTGCGGCGCATAAAGACAGCTGGCTGGCAGGGCGCCGCCAAACATCTCCTGCGCGGCCTTGAGTGAGCGCATGTCGCCGGCAATGCGTGTGTCTGCCTTTTGCTCCAGCAGCGTCATGATCGGGTCGGCATGGCACAGCGCATGCACCTGTCCGGAACGCAGCGCATTCATCGCGGCCATGCCAGAGCCCACGCCCACAAACGCCACGTCACGCGGCCCCATGCCCGCTCGGGCCAGCACCACGCTGGCCGCCAGGTGCGTAGACGACCCCACCGATGACACGCCAATGCGCCGTCCCTGCAGATCCGCCAGATCCTTGTACGCAGGCAGCGAGCGTTGCGAAACCCCCAGCGCCAGTTGAGGCGCACGCCCCATCACCACCAGCGAGCGGTAGGACTGGCCACGCACCTGCTGACGGATGGTGTGCTCGAAGGCTCCGGCACAGACATCGGCCCCACCCTCCTGCACCGCCTGCAGGGCCAGGGCGCCGGCCGAAAAATCACGCACCGTCACGTCCAGACCTTCCGCCTTGAAGTAGCCCAGCTGGTCGGCCAGCGCCAGCGGCAGGTGGTAGAGCACGCCCTGTCCGCCCACGGCAATGGTGACGTTGCCCAGCGCTGCTGCCCCCTCTGCCTGCGCCCGCACAATGGCAGGCGCAAACACCCCGGCCGCCGACAGGGCGGAGACGGCGCCAAAGGCACGGCGGGTGAGCAAGGGGCGGGTCATGAAAATCCGTGAGAATCAGTGGAAGCAGCAATGCTGCATTGCAACAATCGTGCCCCAGAGCCCACAAACCCGCATCAGGGGGAATCCCTGCGGGTTTCTACGTACCAGGGTTAAAAGAAACTGGAGCCCGACCGGCAGCCCCCCGAAAGAGTGGCGCCAGCCCTTGTTCAAAGGCCAGGCTGGCAAAGATCAGCGGTAGCCGACGAACAGGATGCCGATATTGACCAAAAACGCTGCGGCCCAGACCACACTGCGCACGGTGGGCATGTCGGACACGTACATCATGATGTAGAAGATGCGCAGCATGACGTACAGCAGCGCCAACATGTCCAGCAACGTCTGCCCCGCCCCGAGCAGGTGCGCGATGATCACGGCACCGATGAAGAATGGCAAGCCTTCGAAACTGTTGGCCTGCGCCGCATTGGCGCGGGCCCGCCAGTCGGTCTGCCGAGCCATCCAGGCGCGGGGGTCGCGGTTGTCAAAGCCACCGTCCTTGCGCGACTTGCCGAAGCTGCCACTCTTGGCCAGCCAGGCGCAGCCCATGGGAAGCAGGGCTGCGATCAGCACGCACCAGTAGGCCACTGTGAACCGTGCGACATGCATGGTGGTATTCATTTTTAAGCCTTTTTTGGCTCTAGCGCTTGATACACAAGCGCTAGCAGCTATTAAATTGTGAGTATTCTAGCCGCCGCAGGCACAAATTTCGCGAACAACCACCTAGCGGCGATCCACCAGTGCATGCGCAATCGTGCCCAGGTCCACGTACTCCAGCTCGCTGCCCACGGGCACGCCGCGCGCCAGCCGTGTCACGTGCAGCCCCCGGCTCCTGAGCGCCTCGCTGATCACATGGGCAGTGGCCTCTCCTTCGGCATTGAAGTTGGTCGCCAAAATGACCTCTTGCACCGTGCCATCGGTGGCCCGGTCCATGAGCTTTTGCAGGCCTATTTCCTTGGGGCCAATGCCATCGAGGGGGCTCAGCCGTCCCATCAGCACAAAGTAAAGCCCCTTGAACGCCCCCGTGCGCTCCAGCGCCGACTGATCGGCCGGTGTCTCGACCACGCACAGCCGCGTCGCATCGCGCTCAGGGTCCAGGCAGGTGCTGCACACCTCAGCCTCGGTGAATGTGTGGCAGCGCGCGCAGTGATGCACCGTGCCCACTGCTTCCGAAAGCGCTCGCGACAGGGCCAGCGCCCCCTCCCGATCATGCTGCAGCAAATGAAACGCCATGCGCTGCGCAGACTTCACCCCCACCCCCGGCAAGCGGCGCAGCGCCTGGATCAGAACATCGAGGGAGTTGGTGGTGGACATGGAAACGAGCGATGCAGGAAAGAGGTGAGGAGCGAGCTGGGCAAGGCTTCGACAAGCTCAGCCCGAACGGATGCAGGCAAAACAACAGGCATGTGGTCCTTGCCTTCACACCCCGCCCCCAAGGGCGTAGCGAGCGGGATCAGCTGCTAGGCGGACGGAGCACAGCCACCGGAACGTACTTGAAGTACGTGAGGATGGCGAGCACCGCCCAACGACGCAGATGGCCCGCTCGGTAGCCAACCCTCAGAAAGGGAATTTCATGCCGCCGGGGAGGCCTGGCATGCCTTGGGTGAGCTTGCCCATCTTCTCCGAAGAAGTCTCTTCCGCCTTGCGCACCGCAGCATTGAACGCCGCCGCCACTAGGTCTTCCAGCATGTCCTTGTCTTCGGCCAGCAGGCTCGGGTCGATGGTGATGCGCTTGACGTCGTGCTTGCACGTCATCACCACTTTCACCAGGCCCGCGCCCGATTCACCCTCCACCTCGATGAAGGCCAGCTCGTCCTGCGCCTTCTTGAGGTTGTCCTGCATCGCCTGGGCTTGCTTCATGAGGCCTGCAAGTTGTCCTTTGTTGAACATGGTGTGATTTCCTTTGCTTTCTTTCTGGTTGATCGATTCCCACGAAGGGACAGAGATTCGGTATCCGAGATGCACGGTATTGTGCTGTGCAATGTCAGCGGCCGTCGAAACAGGCACACGCCAATCCGGTGCACTCGTGGAGCTGGCTTTGCCAGGCCACCGAGTGCGCCTCCCTCCCGCGAAGCGAGAGAGGGGGAAGGCGCCGCAGGCGACTCAGGGGGCGCTTCATCTCACGCAGGCTTGATGCTGCCCGGCACGATTCTCGCGCCATAGTCGCGCACCAGCGACTGCACATAGGGGTCGTTGTTCACAATCTCCTCAGCACGGCGCTGGCGCTCGGCAGCGGCAGCGGCATTGCGGCGGGCGGGGCTGTCGATGACGTGGCCCACCTCCACACTGATCTGGGTGGCGTGGCCAGCAGCCTCCAGCGCGGCGCGCAGGCGCTCGCGTGCAGTAGGCTGGTTCAGCGATTCACGCTCCACACGCAGCAACCAGTGCCCCCCATCGCGCGCCACCAGTTGCGACTGCAGGGCCAGTTCGCGCACCAGGGCGGTAATCGATTCTGCCGCCACCATCTGCTGCACAGTGGCATGCCAGACATCGCCCTCCTCGGTGGGCGTGTAGCGCGCCGAGACAGGCGTTGGCGCAGAAAGCGGCAACGGTTGCAGACGCTCCCCTGGTTCGGGCGATTCACGCACCGGGATTGCTACATATTCAGGAGCGCCTTGCGCTTGCTGAGGTTGCGCTGGACGCTGATTTTGCCCAAATCTCTCGGGCGTACGCACCGGCAGTGCCGTGGCGGCGGAGTTTGCAGGTGATGCAGCACCCGGCTCTTCCGAGCCTGGCCAGGGTGGTGGCTCCGAAGAGTCCACGGATTCGGCGGATTCTGCAGAAATCTCCGGTGGCAATGCTGGCGAGGCGCCTGCTGCAGGCGCTGCGGGAGGCACCGCTGGTGGCACCTGGGGAGCAGGCGCGGGCGTCGGCGCCGTTCGTGCCACGGGGGCTGGCACCGCCACGGCAGCCGCTGCGGGAGCGGCAGAAACCGCTGCTGATGGGCTGGAAGACGCCGCTTCAGCCCGCGTCAGAGTTTTTTTTTCAGCCGATTCGCCAACGCCGCCAACACCGCTTACAGGCTTGAACGCCAGCAAGCGCAGCAGCACCATGGTCAGTGCCGCGTACTCATCGGGCGCCAGACCCAGTTCACCGCGCCCGTGCAGGCACAAACTGTAGAGCAGCTGGGTTTCGTCAGCAGGCATCAGCGCGGCCAGGCGGGCCGTTTCTGCGGCCTCGGGGTCGTCGGCATCCACGGCGCCTGCCATCTGGGGCACGGCCTGGAACACCGCCATACGCTGCAGCACGGCGCTCATTTCTTCGAGCGTGGAGGCGGCCGACAGGCCATTGAGACGCAGCGTATCCGAGGTTTCCACCACGGTCTTGCCGTCGCCCTCGGCCAACGCGCCGATGAGGCGGAACAC
>C687J35021_10001123_pt1 | contig 20191 bp, 13 predicted proteins | sample RifCSPhighO2_12_FD_35021 | JGI IMG/M metagenome (IMG submission 35021)
AATCTAGGCCATATTTTGATCTGGATTCCCGTTTTCACGGGAATGACAGAAGAAAAGAAGGCTGTGGTGTGGCCATTACTCGGTCTTGTGAGGAGTTACGGTAATACACGCGCCCCGCTCTGCCCTGACGTAAAAAAACGATCAGAGCTGTGATGTTGAGTGGTCCTATGCAAAAAAAATAGTTCACTACTTTAGCCTGGCGACTAGCTACTCTCCCCCGCCTAAATTTTTCGAATTACATAAAATACACGAGACTCTTTGAAGCACTAACTGCGCAACAACTAGCTCAAGATTCTCTGCTCGTACTCAAAAAATTTAGGCGAGGTACCATCGCCACTACAGTGCTTAACTTCTCTGTTCGGAATGGGAAGAGGTGTGTCCACTGCGTTAAATCACCAGACTAAAAAAGTGAACCGGTCAAATAAGCTAAACGGTTTTGTTTATGTGCCCTTCGAACGGGACTCTGAAGATCTCATCCCCATTAACTTATAGAGTGTTAATGGTGGATTACCAGGTAAAAAAATCTGCTCCCATCGCATTAAGTGATGGTAAAGTGCTTTATAAATTTCCTAATAGGTTATGGACGGATTAGTACTTCTCGGCTAAACACATTACTGTGCGTACACCTGAAGCCTATCAACGTAATCATCTCTTACGGGTCTCTACAATGCACGGCATTGGAAGCACGAAACACGAAGCTCAAAAATGACATAATTCTGTCATCTCCGCGAAAGCGGAAAACCAGATCATCCTGGATTCCCTTCTGCACGGGAACGACAAAGTCGTTTTTTGGGTTTCGGGTTTCGAATTTCCAGTGCCATGCACTGTTCGATTCCTAATCTTGAAGTAGGCTTCCCTCTTAGATGCTTTCAGAGGTTATCCCTTCCCAACATAGCTACTCTGCATTGCCCTTGGCAGGAACAGCAGATACACCAGAGGTCAGTTCACTCCGGTCCTCTCGTCATGTTTACTTCGTAAACCGCAGACTGCCGCAGACTTAACGCGGACAATCGCAGAACGAATCCTCTGTCACCAGAGGCATAGACTATATCTTCATCCGTTTTGTACGATACATCGTACAAACTTAGGATGTTGGCGTATTATGAAAGTGTGATCTTAATGTCTAGCACTAAGGCATCTCTCATCTCGTCCCGAAGGACTCAGTCGTTACGGGGTTGCGAGTTTCGTTGAAGGGGCAAATAAAACTATTTGCCCAAAATTGGCGTTGGGTGCAAGGACTCGAACCTTGACGTTTGGATTAATGATCCGGTGCTATAACCTCTTCCAAAGTGCCAGCTCAGTAGGCCTACGCGCAAGCCTATCTCACCAACACAAGGTTATTATTTTTTAAGCTACACCCAACATAAAGAACTTCAACGAAACTCACAACTTCCCACGGTATTAACTTCAATTTGTTTTATTCTGCAAATATCGGACCGACATTTTGCAGCAAATGGAAGCCTCCACCGTTATTAGCCACATTGTCATCAGAAATTACTTTCTGAAGTAGCAATATTTTACTAGGAGCAAATCTTCTCAAGAATCAACGCCTGCAGTAGATAGGAGACCAACCTGTCTTGCGACGGTCTGAACCCAGCTCACGTAACTTTTTAATTGGCGAACAGCCAAACCCTTGGGACCTTCTCCAGCCCCAGGATAAGTTGAGCCGACATCGCTGTCATTTATTTCTTCTATCACTAGAAGGTTTGGACTATATCTTCATCCTTTTTATCTTCCGATAAATTAGGAGTTGGCGTCTTAGCTTCCTTATTATAAGGAAACTCCGAGCATTAATGCTCAAGTCTCTACGGGTCCAGTATAATTTATGAACAAATTATCATAGTCTCATAAATATTACTGCCTCCAGCATTATTTCATACCATTATCTATCGATAATAATGCTAGGTTCCCACGGTATTATCCACGTTACATGGAGTCCACCGTTATAAGCCAATTTTTTCTTTTAATGTATGTTGGTTCATGTCTCACATACATTAAAATAGCTAATGCAATCTCTCGCATGGCACCCCAATGTGTTAAGGTGCCGAACTCCGCCGTCGATATGGACTCTTAGGCGGAACTAGCCTGTTATCCCCAGAGTAGCTTTTGTCCGATAATCTTCCACCGCGTCTAATGCGTATGGTCGGTTCACTATGTTCTGCTTTCGCATCTGTTTGACAAGTACGTCTCACAGTTAAGCCAGCTTATGCCATTACACTATCGGCACGGTTTCCATTCGCGCCTAGCTGACCTTAATAAACTCCTCCGTTACTTTTTAGGAGGATAGCGCCCCACTAAAACTGCCCACCAGATACTGTCTTTCGCCGTTTTTTCCGACGAAGTTAGAAAACACATTTTTAAAGAGTGGTATTTCACTGTCGGATCCATCTACCCCGAAAGGTAAACTTCAAATCCTCCCACCTACGCTACGCATTAAAAACGTATCCTCAATACCAAGTTGCAGTAAAGCTTCTGGGGTCTTTTCGTCTAACTGCAGGTAACCGGCATCTTCACCGGTATTGTATTTTCACCGAGCTATTCCCCGAGACAGTTCTCCAGTCATTACACTATTCGTGCGCGTCGGAACTTCATATTCCTATCTGATGTTTCCATCAGTATTGACTATATCTTCATCTAATGAACATATCATCATTGCTTGAGTATATTTTCTTTTGCCTCCAGGATTCATCGTGAAAGCAATTTTCATGATTTCTTTTAATCCTTTTGACTGCTTGTGTTTCTCTTTACTCATCATCAAACATATTTTTCTAAACTTTAGAAAATCATCTTGCTTGGATGAAAGAAGCGGGTTTGTAACGAAATGAGGAATAATCTTTTTTAAAAGATCATCCAGACTTCTTACTTCATATTTGAGAGTTTTGTCACTATAGTCTCGTCTGATAAACCCACAACCAAATCTTTTTTGAATAAGATAGAGCACTTCCGCTCTCTCTTGGTTTTGGCTTACAGAGAAACTAGGTTTAGTCTCCCACCCTACAAGCATTTTATTTCTTCGGGAAAATGATAGGGAAAAACATCCTTCTCCATCTACATATCCCGAAATATACTCTTCAAGATTTCTATTCATTAGAGCTGGCGTATTATAGTAGTGATTATATCATCTACTATCTCGGTCGCCAACATTCAGTGGCGACCGAAGTCGATACGGGGTCAATACGTTCGCTTGTAAAACAAGCTCAGTACGACTTCCCACGGTATTCTCCTGCCTTCATTGCGTCTCCTCAAGCGCTCCAGCGAGGACTCCACCGTTATAAGCCAGTTTTTTCTTGATATCACTATCAAGTTGGGCAGTTCCTACCCGACAAGGAATTTCGCTTTTCGTTTCCTCTTTAACGAAGGACCATATCTTCATCCAGCTGGTACAAACCAGCTGGAGCATGGCGTGTGGTCTCTGAGGGGTTCTAAAAAAAATTTTAGAACTTCCCTGCGGATGATCTGCAAATTACAGACTTCCCCGCATATAGCCATGGTGCGGACCTGCTTTGTATTACTACAGAGCGAGGCAGCTTTGAATAGTGTACTGATTATTGTTTATTTAGTTTATCAAAATGTTTTTACATTTTATTGCATTAACAGAACTATAACAGTCCCAGTCCTTCCCACTTCGTGCAAGCACGAAGTGGGAACCTTAGGACCGTTATAGTTACGGCCGACATTCACCCGGGCTTACATCGTTCAGCTCACACCATTCTATCCTCCAATAATGAAGTGCAGAATGATGTGAACCGACAACGTTTGACCTTCGGGCATTGGTCAAGTGTCACCCCCTATACATCCTCTTACGAGTTCGCAGGGAGCTGTGTTTTTGATAAACAGTTGCCAGAGATACTTTTGTTGCAGCCTCATGCAAAGCGCAAGAGACATTTGACCTGTGACATTAAACTTTTGACTTGGCAGAATTTTGCTCTGCAAAATTCTGCGGTCAATTGTCCATTGTTAAGTGTCAATTGTTCCTTGTGCTTCGCACAAGGCAAGCCTTATTCCGAAGTTACGGCTGCTTTTTTGCCGAGTTCCTTGGGGAAATTTCACTCGTTCGCCTTACTCTACTCGAGCTGACCACCTGTGTCGGTTTGCGGTACGGATCTCATGCAAATAAACTTAGAGATTTTTCTTGGAGGCGTGCTTTGTCCTATTCTGCGCAAAGCGCAAGAGACATTTGACCCGTGAACATTTAACTTTTGACTTGGCAGAATTTTGCTCTGCAAAATTCTGCGGTCAATTGTCAGATGTTTATTGTCAATTGTTCCTTGTGCTTTGCACAGTTCTCGCTCTCCTTGGAAATGCCATTAAAAGCAGACTTCCGGATTTTCCTGGAAATCTTCCTCAGAGCACGAACGTAAATCCAATAATACGCAAGACATACTACACCCCGTCCTCCCATCATTTTGCATAAGAGTTATGGAATATTAACCATATATCCATCGGGTTCGGCTTTCGCCATCCCCTTAGGACCGACTAACCCTTGGCTGATTGTCATCGCCAAGGAAACCTTGGTCTTTCGGCGTGGAGGGTTCTCACCTCCATTGTGGTTACTTGTGCCAACATTCTTACTTCGCAACGCTCCACCATGGGTCACCCCTTTGGCTTCACAGCAAGATGCGAATACTCTCCTACCGCACCGCGCAAAGCGCGGAAATTCGAAATTCGAATATCGAAATTCGAAATAAATCCAAAATTCAAATAAAGGTTCCTCGGGGCAATCCTCGAGGTATTGAACCTTTGTTTCGTCTTCGCTCGGACGTCGTGAATGATAAGAATCATTCACACGCTCCTCGCTAGCCGAAATAACAAAATGTCAAACAAAAATAATTGTTTAAAATTTTGAATTTAAAATTTAGATATTTTTCGTATTTCGTGCTTCGTGCTTCGGATTTCTGTGCTTTGCACGGTACCCTCAGTTTCGGTACTACACTTGAGCCCCGATTATCTTCGGCGCAAAATCTCTTGATGAGTGAGCTGTTACGCTTTCTTTAAATGATGGCTGCTTCTAAGCCAACATCCTCATTGTTGAAGAAATTTCACCACCTTACTTGCACTTAGTGTAGATTTAGGGACCTTAAATAGAGATCTAGGCTGTTTCCTTTTTGACCAGTGGAGCTTAGCCCCCACGGTCTAACTGCCGCGTTATGACTTATAGTATTCGGAGTTTGATAGAATTCGCGATCTTTCGACCTGTCGAATTCTTCCAGTGCTCTACCCCTATAAGGAACACGCGACGCTAGCCCAAAAGCTATTTCGGAGAGAACCAGCTATTACCAAGTTCGATTAGCTTTTCACTTCTTACCACAAGTCATCCGATAGTATTGCACGGCTAAACGGTTCGGGCCTCCCTCTGATTTTCATCAGAGTTCACCCTGCTCATGGCAAGCTCACTTGGCTTCGGGTCTAATTTGCACTACAAACGCCCTGTTCAGACTCGCTTTCGCTAGGCCTCGCCCCGCCTCTTTGATCAACAAAATTTAAGGTGCTCATTATTTGTTCACCTAATTTTCCAAATTCATCCCAAAAAATGAAATGTTAATCAAAAGGGCGGGGTTAAGCAAGCAGTGCAAATTAACTCGTTGGCTCATTCTTCAATAGGCACGCCATGACCGTCTCATCACGCAAAACGCGATGCAACGGAAATTCAGAGCACGAAGCACGAAATACGAAAAAATAAAGAAAATATAAAAAACAAAAAAGAAAAAATCTTGTTTTGAATTTAATATTTTGAATTTTTTCGGATTTCGAATTTCGAATTTCGAATTTCCGTCGCATCACATCCCATGTGATGCGACGGCTCTGACTCCTTGTAAGCATATGGTTTCAGGTCTATTTCACTCCCCTCTCCGGGGTTCTTTTCACCTTTCCCTCACGGTACTAGTTCACTATCGATCTAGAAGAGTATTTAGCCTTGCCGGTTAGTTCCGGCGGATTCCTCCGAGCTATTCGTGTCTCGAAGTACTCAAGAACAGGAACAAAGAAGATATTGCGTTTTCACCTACGGGGCTGTTACCTCCTTGGGCCAAGCTTTCCAGCTTGTTCGGTTAACACAACATTTTGTAACTTCTCTAATATAAATACTACGTTCCTGTCTTACAACCCCAGCGCGCGAAGCGCAAGAGACATTTGACCTGTGACAATTGACATGTGACTAGGCAGAATTTTGATTCGCAAAATTCTGCGGTCAATTGTCAAAAGTTAATTGTCAATTGTTCCTTGTGCTTCGCACGTGGTTTGGGCTCTTCCGCTTTCGCTCGCCGCTATTAACGGAATTCTTATTAGTCTCTTTTCCTCCAGGTACTGAAATGTTTTACTTCCCTGGGTATGCTCGCGCGAAGCGCAAGAGACATTTGACCTGTGACAATTGACATGTGACTAGGCAGAATTTTGCTTCGAAAAATTCTGCGGTCAATTGTCAAAAGTTAATTGTCAATTGTTCCTTGTGCTTCGCACGTCTCGTGCAATGCACGAGGGGTTTCCCCATTCGGAGATCTCCGGATCAAAGGTTGCTTGGCGCCTCCCCGGAGCTTATCGCAGCTTTGCTACGTCCTTCATCGCCTCTTCTAGTCAAGGCATCCACCATATGCTCTTAATTTCCTATTAGGAAATTTATATTCGATCACCACTGATCGAATACTTTGACTTGCCGGGCTACGGATTGATCCGATGACCTGGCCAATCAAATTAAATCACCCCACCCAACTTAATGCGGTGGGAACAGATTTCCATCCCGCCCATATTGGCGAAACGGCAATCCAATCGCCGTTACCGGCGATGTATTTTACCTGTAATTACCGCCTTACTTCAGAAAGCGCGGTAATCTTCCATCCGTCATACCAACGGACAGACGACCTTCATGAATAAACATAAAGGTCAGCCCACCTCCAACAATAAAGACCCCTCTTCCGCTAGATTTAGCGGCAAGAAAAGCTGTTGTGATGGAATTCATCTGTCAAAGAGACAGTCATTTCTTCCTTTTCAGTTCATCCGTATTCTCGGCTATCTCCTTCACTCTCAAGCCATGGAGACAACCGAGATCACAGATAAAACAAAACCATAAAAAAACAAATCCGCCATTAGCGGATTACACAAACGCGAACATTAAAGCCGTTATGTGACCCGCTTAAATTTAGATTTGATTATCATAGTTATTTACAGAGAAGTATATATCAGCGAAATATTTTGTCAATCAAAACCGAGTTTAACTCCAACCCTGTCCAAAGCCACCTTATGAGGATAGTCTAGCACGTCCCTCACCAGTTTGTCGTATATGCTCATGCGATATTTGAAATCCTGCGTATCCAAGCATGCGTATTGCAATTCTCTGCCTATTTCAGACTCCATCCGCCTTATGGCGGAAGTAAGTTTTTTCTTGTTTATCTTATCGCCGATAATAAACAAGTCAACTCTACTGTCCCAATTTTGAATAAAAACGCCCGCCATTATGATAAGACGAATTTTTCCAGTCCCGGCCAACCGTCTTACAATCTCATCTTCACTGAACAAGGTCGTGTTTACCAACAAGCTTTGAAGCTCGTTAAGATAACTAAACCTAGGATTAAGAGTCCAGCATAGCAGTTTTCTTTTTTTTCCCGCGGATCTGTTTTTCTTTTTCTTTCCGATGAATTCTTTGTTCGGCTTTTGTAAAAACTTTTTTGTCAAAAGATGAATTTCCTCGAGCGCATCAACCTCTCTTCTTGCGAAACTTTTGTCCACGTTTGACCTCTTCGCGACCAAAGCCAGGTCAAAGTTGCGACCTGAATTAAACAGGAAAAGACGCATGATTCTGACCCTCCCTTCACTTCCAAATATTTTACCCAGAGTTTTCATAATGTATCAAAAACAATTGTTCTCTGCCGTGCCGCCGCGGCACGGCAGAGAACGCCAGCTATCGGTGACAAAACTTAATATATGCATTGTATCTCATTTCCTCAACAAAAATCTAGGGTTGACGGATAAGAATTACTTATGTCTTTGTTTTGCTTGTCATGAGTATTACCCCCACACCCACCAAAAAATCGCCTCGCGGCGATTTTTTTTAGAGCCCATCCACAATCTCCTTCGAGTTCCTCAGGATGGTGAAGCAATTGAACCATAATGGCAGGCAAGCCATGTCTTGCTTTATATCTGGCGGTTAGATCGTGGATGGGCTCTTAGTCAATTGTCAAATGTTATAGGTCAATTGTCAGGATTCTATTTCAATTCCACCTTCGCACCTGCCACTTCCAATTTTTTCTTCATCTCTTCCGCGTCCTCTTTTTTAACTCCGTCCTTCAGCAAAGAAGGCGCCGCGTCAACAAGATCTTTTGCTTCTTTTAAACCGAGGACTAGCACCTCTTTGACCACCTTGATAACGGCAATTTTTTGCGCTCCCGCCTCCACAAGGTGAACAGCCAGCATGCTCTTCTCCTCAGCCGCCGGAGCCACTTCGCCTCCCGTCGCCGCCGCAGCGACAGCCACGGCCGAAACTCCCCATTTGGATTCCAATAGTTTGACAAGCTCATTCAATTCTATAATAGACAATTTCTCAACTTCATCTACTATTGCTTTGAACTTAGCAGGAACTTCCACTTTTTCATTTTGATTTTCTTTTGTTTGATTTTCTTCTGACATAATGTTTGATTAAATTCTAAATCTCAAATAAATCCGAAATCCGAAAAAATACAAAATATAAAATTCAAAACATAATTTTTACTTTTCCGTTTTTAAATTTTTTTTATTTTTTCATGCTTCGTATTTCGTGCTTCGAATTTTATTTGGTGCTTCGTGCTTATTTATAATTTATGCTTTCTTAGCTTTTTCGCTGAGCAACATAGCGAATCGCTGTCTGGGCGAATTTATAAGATTGAGAAACTTACCGCGCAAAACTTCCAAAGATGGTATAAGCGCAATTTCGTTCATCTCATCGCCGTTTTTGAACTTACCCTCAAATATGCCGCCGATCAATTTAAATTGGTCGTCCAATTTTTTTGAAAAGGCAAACACTTCTCTGGCGGCCGCGGTAGGCTCGCTGCTGTAAGCAATTCCCACCTCGCCCTTCAACTCCGGCATTTCACCCTGGATCTCCGCGTCCACCAAGGATTTTTTTATCAGAGTTTTTTTGGCAACATAATACCCGACATTTTTTTCTCGCAGTGCTCGCCTTGCCGCGGTCACATCAGCGACGTTAATTTTGTGAAAATTCACAAAAACAAGACTGCTGTTTTCTTTGGCAATCCTCGTCACTTTGTCACAGATTTCCTTCTTTTTATCTTTTGATATAGGCATGATTGATTTTTAAGGATCCGCCAGCTGGCGGAGACTACAAAAATCATCACCCCGTGTAATACCGATTAGACTGCAATTACTCAGATTAACAATTTAGCGGCACAAAAGTTTATCTTGAGAACAATCATTCGCCGCTTATTACACAGGGTTATGAAAAATATAGTCGCCTTGCTCCTTATTTTTTAATAAAAACCGACCTCTACGGCTCAATAGAAATTTAAACCACAAAAAGTGAGTTAAACCTCGGCAGAACCTACGCCATGCCTGGCATGGAATTTCCAATTTCTAATTGCTAATTTCTAATGAATTTCCAATGTCTTAATTTCCCTTAAGATTTTGGATTTTACTAGAAATTATGTATCAGGTTTTAGAAATTTTGCGAAGCAATGCTGTCTGCTGTCTTTGGCCTTATATTGTATAGAATATTTATTTTTAGAGCTTTGTCAATGAAATGCCGGTGATGCAAAAGACGCGGACGCTTCGCGTCCGCGTCTTCCACCCATGTCTGTATCAGTTATTCTCCGAAAACTTCAGCCAGTTTTGTCCTAGTCATAGGCCCTACTCTTCCGTATCCCGGATTGCCTTCGGAAGCAACGCCATGCTTGACTTGGAATTTCTGGACTGCGTTTAAGGTCAAGGTTCCAAAGTAATTGGTTTCACTTCCCGCCGACCCCATGCCGGTTTCGGCAATTCTAGTGTCCGGATCTGAATTTAGCAATTGCTGGAGGCGTACCACATCTTCATGCACATCGCCTTTTGACAGATCAATCGCAAAGACACCCGATAATCCTACAACGGGCATTGATAGAGAAGGTGTCGTCAAACCAGCTGATACTTCGCCTGAAGAAGGCGAGGGAACAACGCTTGCGCCCCCATACACCTCGACAAGCTTCTCCCTGGTCATAGGCCCGACCACTCCAACTTGCGGCAAGCCGTGTTTTGCCTGGAATCTTTTTACCGCCTGTACCGTCAAATTGCCGTAATATCCCGTGGTTAGACCTTCCGGATATATTTCCGGATCAGTGGCAAAAAGCTCTTGCAGTCTTTTTACGTCATCATTTTGGTTTCCAAAAGATAAATTTGAATCAAATACCGCGTTTGAAGATATGACAGAGCTAGGAATTTCAGTGACGCTTGTACAAGGCGCGCCTGTCATAATGTCAAACAACTGCCCCGCTGCGCACACACCGGCAATCGGCACAGCCAGACCTACCGCTGGCGAAGGAGACACGCTAGCGCTTGGTGATGGTGATGGACTTTCTTCGTCATCATCGTCTGAACTGGAACCGCCCCCGCCACCTCCTCCTCCGCCACCTCCTCCGGAAGTAGTACAGACAGTGGAAAGTGGAGTGACAATTACCTCCGCAGAATTTCCAGAAGCAAGAGATAATTCTAGCTGGGACACGCTTGAAGTGCATGATTCTGATATAACAATACTTGTGCCTAAGCCGGTAGCTGTCTCAAAATCATTCCTGCCTGTAGTTTGGACAATAAGCGAAGAATCAGGGGCTAATGTAGCCGTGAAGCTTGTGGCGCCCACAACTATTGACTCAAGAGTGGCGCTTGAACTTATGACGTTTAAGCTAACGCTACCAACTGTTATAACCGTATCGGTGGTTAAAGTTACATCATTATAGACCGCGAAAGCCACAGGAGCTGGCACAGAGATAAGAAGCGCCAAAATAGAGATTAATAATTTCATGATTTTTATAATTTAGAAAGTAATTTAATTACCTCGAGAAATTAGACGACCAGTTTTATTGCAATTAGCCATTGCTTCGTGAAAGATAGCGAGCTAATTTCTCTTTTCAATTTTTATTTGCAGGTGCCCGCCTCAATCACTAGAGGACCGGAAGTAGTGGCATAGGCGCGGAATACTGTGTCATTCGCGCCCTCTATTTGTATGCACCCCCCCACTTTTGTCCCTGTTGAATGAAGATATAACGTAGTTGTGGCCGCGCCGGAAGCCGCCAATTCAGTCGCCGGAGTGGAGGTGCCTGCTCCGACTTTCCCTTCAGTGCCAAAAGTGCCTGTAGTCGCAGTTGTAGTCGCATATCCATTAACGGCCAAATCGCCGTTGATTGAGAGCGCTCCCGCGGCTGAAATCGTCGCGCCACTTCCACCACTGGAATAAGCCCCTCCAATATCCACCGACGCAAGCGTAGAATTCCCTCCCACCGTTAACGCACCCTCACTCGCGAAAGCCCCTGTGGTGTTGGTGGTTGTAGCGTAGCCATTAATCATCAACGTGCCGGTAGTAGAGATAGCCGACGTGGACGCGTGACCTAAAGTGGCCAACCCAGTAAGCGTGCTAGCCCCAGTAACACTCAAAGTGCCCCCAGTGCTTATATTAGTGCTGATGGTTGTCACCGCGCCGACCGACACGGCAATAAACAACACAGCCACACCAACTGATAACATTATTGAAAAAAAAGTTTTTTTCATTTTTTATTTCTTATTTTAATATATATCTTTTAATAATAGTTATGTCTTTCGACGACATAGAACAATAATAATTATACAACTAATTAAATCATTTGACATGGAATAACTTGAAAACTGTGGATAACTCCACGTGTATCCCTTGATGGGGTAATTGCAATTATTGACCCATATTCAAAGCCATGAATGATCTAGTTACCCCGTGAGGGGATATGCGTGGATAACTCATCAATCAGCGTCCGATTTATTTCAAAAGATAGAGGATAGGATATTCTCATGAGCGGCATCGTGGTTGCCGCGATCGCATTTACAAAAGCAGACGCGATTGCTACAACCCATCATGACTAATTGTTTGTGCCGAGTGGTTTTCCGCCCTTCCATTTTCTATATAACTGACAGCGATAAACAAGAAAATACTCACGGCAATAATAGTCACGAAACCCAACGCGAATTTAAAAAAAGTCTTATCAAAATATCCTGACATGATCAATATTGTACCATCTTTCTTAGAGCCCATCCACGATCTAATGGGTATCTGCTCACAAAATCGAGTAACGGCTTAATACTTCGTCCTTATCTCCTCTGTCACCCTCGCGAATGCGGGGATCCAGAAGATAAAGGATCACTGCCCAGCCTGGATTCCCGCCTACGCGGGAATGACGCCACTCGGCTTTGTGAAATCTTGCTCTAATGGCTAGCCGAAATGTAAATTTTAAGAGCGGCACCGCAAGACGTTTCCCATTCGTGTATCATTATTTTTTTGGAATTTGTTATTTGGTGCTTGGTGCTTTTCATATGTGCACTTTTCATTAAGCGGTATCTACTATAAAAAATGCGCAACCTAAAAGCTCTGTCCTTCTCTTATCTTCTTGATCAGTTCCTCGCCTTGTTTCTTAAATTTGGAGTCGATCTCTATGGCTTTTTCAATTTCTCTGACAGCGCTCGCTCGGTCATTTATCTTAAGATATGCTGCCGCTAAAGAAACCCTATACTGAGCGTTATTGGGATCCCCCTTTATCCATTTTTTCCAAAGCTCAATAACTTTATCGTACTGCCCGGTCACCGCGAACGCGGGCAAAAAACGCCGGTCTGTTACCAGATACTTTTGATAAAGCTCTTCTCCCATGACACTTTCTGCCATTTTATCATTGCCATTATAAATTAAAGCTATGGCATATATTGCTTTCAGCTGGTTGAAATTTTGTCCAAGCTCATACGCTTGTTTCGCGGATGACAAAGCTTTTTCATATTCTCCGGCGCTAATATAAGCAACACTCAACTCCACCAATATGTTTTGCTTTTGAGGTGAGAGGGAGTGGGCTTCTTCCAAATACTGAATGGCCGTATCATATTGTTTTTCCTTGGCATGAAACAATCCCGCGATGAAATAAGATCTCACGTCCTCGGGTGTTTCCCCAATTTGCTTTTCCAATTCTTCTTCGGCCAGTCTGGCAAATGAATTTTTTAAATTTGGATCAATACTGGAAGCCAAAATAAGCCCCGTCGTTTCCGCCAGACTATCCCTAATTTCCCTGTCGCCAAAAGTATTATATGAGAGCGCCTGTTTGAAATAATCAAGGTTTTTACTTACACCCCCTTTTTGAGGAGACATGGCATCTATTAATGTTTCCGCGGCCATAAGTCCTTTAATACTCGTAAAATAAAGTGACAATAAAAGCGCCGACACCACAACGGGTACCGTAAAAGGCGTGAGCTTCGATGCTACATTCTCAATTTTTTTCGCTTTTTTACTTTCTATGGGTACACTGTAATTAGAATGAATAAATGCCAATAGTGTGAAAAAAAGCATATAGCTGACAATATTGTCAAAGACTGTAAGGTTCTGTATGAAATATCCGATAAGAAGCGCGGAAAAAATTATTCGTTCCGGCAATTCTATGACAGCGTGCGTGCCTCTCCTCAATAAATAGTAAAATGCAGACACTAATATTGCCAAATAGCCGAGTAATCCTAGAATGCCGGCCGCGACAAGCCAGTCAAAAACAACGACGTGCGCCCTATCAAACCACGGCTCCTGACCGAACATTCCGGGCTGGTAATATTTATAGAAAGCGTAGTTGAAATTATTTTGTCCCCAACCCAATATAGGCCTTTCTTTGAATGCCTCTAGGGATGTTTTCCCATTCAAATATCTTGACTTCCCCTCCCCTTCAGAGAAAAAAGTTTTGATATCCGAGTCAAAAAGAGAGCTAAAGCGAGACAATACCGGATTTTTTCTCACAATTTTCTCATCCTTAAAACCAATGAATAAAGCGGCAGTTACCACCACCAATATCAAAAACACGGCGCTGGATCTTCTAAGAAATTTATTTTGTTTTTCAAATAGCAATAGAGCAATCGCGATTATGCTCACACCTGCCGCAAGGCCTAATATGACACCTCGAGTAGCTGTGAAAAAAAGAACGTACATCTCCGCTATAAGGAGAGCGCCGTACAGGACAATTCTCCAAATGGAGCTGTGTATTGATTTTTGCCGTTTTGATAGGAAATAGACGATTCCTATTATCCCCAGCAGAGACAAAACTGACAAAATTATACCCACTTTGCCTGCTGAAACATCATCCCCTTTTATATGATTTAGATAAAAAAGTATAAAACCGCCAAAACCGGCCGCGTATGTGATAAGCAGATCTTTCAGAGTATCGCGATTCGCAACAATAAAGTATATAAGAAAGAAAATACTGAAAAGTAAATACACGGCCAAATACGTGGCATTTCCAAGAGTACCGTCAACCCTAACACCTCCCTGATTTATTACCAATTCTCCGGCAAGTTGTAGCATGGAATATAGCGTAACAAACAAACTTACAGCTATATTGGCATGAAAAAACCTATCCCATAATTTTCGACCCAAAAGCATCGTACTGGCTACTACGAAATACAAAAAAAGATGAACATGAGTTATCAAACCCTCCATTCTCTCAAAATTGCTCCAAATACTTCTTTGAGGATCCACGCCAAATATGTCCGCCAGAGTTAATATGCCCAAAAAAGCGAGGAGTGCCCATAAAATAAAGGATCTTTTAGGCATATACTTTGCGTCCCTCAATGCCAAAATAAGCCACGCCGCGAAGATAATCTCCACAATTATCCTAAAGGCGAAATTCTTGCCGGTAATAAAAGGGAAAAAAAGTGAGTTGGTGATAATAAGTGGAATAACCGGCACTAGAAATACTCCCCCTAGTATTACATATCTTAAGATTTTATTCGTTTTCATTATTTTTCTTATATATTTATTGATATGCTCTCCTTGTAGTCAAACATTCTGACTTTTGTGTGGCTAGAAATTGACGTGAATGTCCTTAAATGTATCACAAGAGACTAATAATCAAAAACAGCCAACACAAAACCCCCGCCTTTCGGCGGGGGTTTTGCTTAGCTTAAACCTTCATTTAGGTCTAGCTTACACAACAACTATGTCTGTTGGAGCAGAGATATTGTCTCTGTTTTGAAATTTCCAAGATTAAAGTTGTATAGATTGGCGTGAGCATCGCCGCTGTCAGTATCCCAGTTAATACCTCTTATTCTGACACCTGTTTGCTGATCAATACCGGCTGGGCCGATATTAACCTTCAAAGTAAAGCGTCTGGTCTCTCCTTCCGGAACACCAAACGACAGTGAACCCGCTGTCTCTACGTCAGGAGCGGTGCTCGATGAACTTTCCGACCCTTCAGCTTCGAGAAGTGTCAATACTGTCGTAGAGCCAACACCTCCTGTAGCTGTTGAGTTTGTCGTAGTCGCCCATAGTATACCGTCTCCACCTGTGGTAACCGTGTCCGCGCTTGTAGTAGCCAATACGTCAGCATCAATGAAGACATCGTCTCCGAATGATGTTGCGTCAAAGACAATGGTGTAAATACCAGTGTCATCTCCTGTCGCGGAACCGGCTGCGGATCCGTCAGTCTTGGCTGTAGCGCTTACGAACTTCAAGTTAAGCCCAATGTCGTATATGGCATGAGCGCCTCCGGTAACAGTACCGGTGATATCAGCGTCAAGCAATCTTTCTCCAGTTTCATCTTTAACACTCCAGAACGCAGACTGGTCAGTCTGTCCTTCATTGATATCAACTTGAAGAGTATCTCCAGCCGTTACACCAGTATCAGCAATAGAATTAAATGAAACTCTAATCTCTGCTTCAACTTTATCTCCCGCGCTTATCGTATAGTCAATGTCGTCAAAGAGATAGTCCTCCACTGTTCCCACACTTGCGCCATCAGCATCTTGGATTGCGGTGCCGGAACCGATTTCCTTACCTTCTATCCAAAGAGTGATTTCTTTAACTAAAGCATCAACGTTTGTAGCGCCTGTAACTGTGGTAGAAGCGGCCAATTTCTCAATCTTCAGGTCAGAACTGCCCTTTGCCTCCATGGTAAAGGACAATACCGGAACATCATCTGTGTCGTCTGTAGCATGAATGTCAATGATATGAGGATCATTCACGTCCTTATCTTCAGCCACAATCTTCAACTCCGCGTTAACGGCCGTCGCAAATGTCTCAAATGAGAATGTTCGCGTGGCTGTGCCCGGATCCTCGGATATAGTAGCCCCTTGAGCGTCTTGGAATCTAACGCTTGAGAAATCTACAGTCCAAGTATCAGCCGCATCGTTTGAATCAAGGTTTGAGATGCCCGAAACTTTCACAACAATATCCTCGGTAGTGCCCGCTTTGATTATAGCGCCGCTATCCAGAGAAAGAGTGCTGATCCAGTTATTGTCAGAGTTGAATTTATCGCCATCAACTCTAGCATACTCGGTGCCGTTAACCCAAATTGACACATCGTCAGCATACTTGTCAAAGTCGCTTCCCGCTGTACCTTCATTAAAGGTAAGTTTTACAGCTGTAATCATTATGTCTGACCCTTCATCAACCTCAACGTCAATACCCGCAACTGATACATCATTGGATCCTTCGCCGACTTTCTCGTTATTAAGACCAGATACAAGCGTATAGCTATCAACTGATCCTGCTCCTCCCTCAAGACCCGTGCTTGGCGAAGGTGAAGGTGATTCTGTACCGGTCGCGCTACACAATCCACCTGTTAGGTAGTTGTAGATAGCTCCGGCTGGGCATCCCGCTACAGGCGCCGCTGGCGCTGCTGTACAAGGAGCTCCTGTCAAGTAATTGAACAATGCTCCCGCGGGGCATCCAGGAACTGTAGCTATCGGAGCAGCTGGTGTGCCTCCTATAGCCGCTCTGGAGATAGGACCAAAATATCCCACCGCCGGGCTGATGTTCATGGCCGCCTGCCATTTGGCAAGAGCCGCTCTTGTAAGCCCTCCGAAGTATCCAGGAGCAACTCCGGCTGGAATTGTAAGGTAACCTCCGGCTACGAGTATGCTCTGGAGAGCTACTACGTCGTCTCCTGTTGAACCTATTGTAAGGTCTCTAGTGAAAGTTGCTCCGCCTGCCATTTGGGCATCAGCTGAAGAAGCAACGCTTCCCACTAAGGACAATGTCATTGAGATTCCCAAGAATCCTGCAATGATTTTTTTCATTTTAAAATTTTGTAACATATTTTTTAATAATTTTTTGGCTTCTCATTTTAATAATAATAATTTCGAGAAGACCATCCTCAAACTTTCTGACAAATCAAGAACTCTGATATCGACATAAGCTCTTGCCTGTCTTTGAAACATCTGGCACCTGACTCCGAGAGCGAGTAACTCGCCGCGTGTCATCTCGTCCAGACATTTCCGACTGCTAATTAATTAACCTACTCATCACTCATTTCCCAGCACCTTCCAAGAACCCGATCCCCTTCTTTGCTTTCTTTTTCCTCCTTTCATAAAGGAGGTGGCCAGAGGCCGGAGGATTTCCCCTCTCCTTCCTCCTTTCATAAAGGAGGTGGTTCATTCTGAATGAACCGGAGGATTTCTTCTTTCTTCTCATTAGAAATTAGATATTAGAAATTAGAAATTTCTTCCCCTCCCCCTTCCGATTCTTAGAAGGCACTGGGTCGACACGAGCTAATGAATTAGTTTGTGTATTTTATGCTGAAACACTTAGCTTTAACTGACCGTAACTGAATTGCGAAAATTCCGTATTTTCACTCAACTATTATATTGTCAATGTTCCGTCTATGCTGATTAATTTTCAAACCGTGGCTGTAATTATACTTTAATATGTTCAGGTTCCGCAATAAAACTGTGGATAACCGAAAAATTCAGGGTATAAACACAAAAAACAGCCCTAGTTGAATCTGCTAGCGAAGACGTTAATCTGAGCTTAATCTTACACAACTGATGACTTTAAGTCAACAATATGACACATATCTGCCCTTTATCAATACCTCTTCCTGTAACCCCTCGCACACAAAGGGATGTCATTCCTGCGAAAGCGGGAATCTAGGGCTATAATCCATCTTCTGGATTCCCGCCTTCGCGGGAATGACATCAAACGCGCAAGCCCTATAGAAATTAGAAATTTCTTGTCCCCCTCCCCTCTTCCTCTTCCCCTCTTTAGAGGGGAAGTGCCGACTGTGTCCCACCGAAGCTCTTCTTAGAGCGAAGGGGGATATTGGTATTATTTTTTCGAATTTCGCGCTTCGTACTTCGTGCTTATCTAAAAGATGGGGTGTCTTCTTCTCTTCTTTTTTCTTCTTTTTTGAATTTACAATTTTTTGGAATTTCTCCTTCAAATTCTTCAGGATGGTGAGCCTTTTACCCTGAGCGAAGTCGAAGGGGTCGAACCAGGATTTCGTGCTTCGTGCTTACCCCCTCATATACTGATACCTACTCCACCTCTTTTCCCCTATTTTTTTCAGCACCCCCTCATTTACCAAAGCAATAAGATCTCGTTGTATTGTCTTCTCACTGCATCCTTTTATTTGGCCGCTTATATCCTTTATGCCGGCTACAGACATTTTCCGAACAATTGAAACTATTTTTTCCTTTCTGTCCTTTAGAGTCATGTCCTGCTCATTATGTCCTTTATGAGTTTTATTTCTAAAGGACATCTCGTGTCCTTTAGAATGTCCTTTACCCTCAGGTACCTCTTCTTTATTCGCATCCATAAAAACAGAAAGACGACGGCCCGTTGTTCCCACATCAAATATATCCTCCCTCAATGGTATGGAGTAGTTTAAAAGTCGGCGATTGAACTCTTCCATCACTATAGCTATCTGCGCTTTCATTACCGAACAATTCATATGAGAAATTAAACCGGAATTCTCTCCGATTTCGTACAAAGAAACAAGCTCCAAAAGCAAGCCCGCTACAGATCGAGCGGAGTCATAATTTCTTCTGGAGTTATATGCGAGTATATTGGACAGAGCGGCACAGCTCTTCTGCCTCAGGTCTCGTCTTATCGGCTCTTCGTCCTTTAGAGAGTCAGTAATGAGATGTGTAGCTGTTATAATTTTCTCCGTTTTTTTGTACAAGAAAACCAAAATGCCGTCGTCTTTAAAAACATTAACGGCGCCTAGATCATTGGGGATATCGTATTTTTTTACGTCTTGCTCCGTCTTATTATGATCCATGTGTCCTTTAACATGTCCTTTATAATCTGATGTCCTTGATCACCCGCGACTGATAGAAAAACATTCTTTGCTGTCCATTATATATAGGACACTCATCTTACGCAAATAAATACACCAAAGTATCTCTCCTCTTTCCCTCTTCGTCTTCCATTAGAAATTACTTGTCCCGAAATCTTTGCTTCGGTCAATTGTCAATTGTTCATGTCAAATATTCTTCCCCTAGTAAACTAATAGCCAATAGCTACTCCCCCATTCGTATATTACTATCTCTTATTATATAATTACCACATGGCAAAGAAGCATTTACGAACAAAAATTAATCTAAACATTTTCAAATATACGAAAGACGAAACCAAACAAGCTGTATTCGGAATCATATTTTTCATTCTGGGAGTATTCCTCGTCTTATCCGCTTTCGGTAAATCAGGCATAGCGGGAGAAAAAATCCACACTCTCCTCAGGCACCTGCTCGGTGTCGGATATTTGCTACTGCCCCTGTTTTCCTTCGTTTTGTCTTTGACTTTTTTCAAAAATTTCAAGCAAACATTCCATATTTCTAAAATCATCTTCTCACTGTTTGCGATACTTGCCGGACTCGGACTTATTGATCTCTTCGCGCGCGGCGAAGCGGGAATTATCGGGCAATCTCTCTCCACTCCGCTTGTCGCCGTTGTGGATCTTTACGCCAGCTTCATTATACTTTTCGGAATTTTTATCATTTTTCTTATCCTGACGATTGAGCCGGTTATGGATACCAATTTTTTTGAGAAATTGAAAAAGCTTCTCGGTAGAAATAAAAAGACCGAGAAAGAGCAGGTGGTGTTGGATAAAAACGAGCAAGATAAAATCAACGTCGGCCAATCACGAGACGAAGACAGCGGAAATGAAGAAAAACAAACCAAACAATCTTCAAAGAAATCGGAAAAAATTCTTGACGACAAAGATGAGTTTTTCGTAAATCAGAAACGGCCTTCGCTGGT
>C687J35021_10001130_pt1 | contig 20102 bp, 18 predicted proteins | sample RifCSPhighO2_12_FD_35021 | JGI IMG/M metagenome (IMG submission 35021)
ATCAAGAGTGAAAACTCTGGACTCTTATTTAAGAGCTCCTTAAAGCCTTTTTCATCCAGGAGCCATAAGGTGCAGTCTGTAATGGCCAGGGCGTCAGCCGAATGGGGCCTTCCTGCAATGAGGGACATCTCTCCGAAGAACTCATTGGGTCCAAAGGTGGCCAGGTCTATGTCATTTTTAGTATCGGGTATCCGTTTAAGTATCTTTACCTGCCCCGACTCTATTAAATACATCCCGTTGGTGGATTCCATCTCCGAAAAGATAACGCTGTTGGCCTTGTAAAAGACCTTCTTTGCTGGGATTTCCTTTGACTTCAGTTTGTCTATGAAACTAGCCATCTCTTTTGTCCCTTTCGTTGGAAAAGTGTCTTCCCCAGCCCATTTCTAGCCCTTAGTCCCTCCCAGAGGAGTTCAATGAGAGGGTCAATACAGTCCTTCAATTCCCTCTTTATAATCCCCATCCTNCTGTAGTCCGGGAGCTTGGTGACAGCCCCAATGATGAAGGCTACCGCCAGGGGAGGCTCTACCTCTTTCAGTTCCCCCGACTGGATGCCTTCCACTATGATTTTCATGAAAAANTCCATAGGCTTGGGTGTACGNGGCAAGAGGTAACTTAATTCGTGGTGAGAGGCCTGGATGAGGAATCTGTAGACCATAGGTTCCTTTTCCGCAAAGGTGTAGAAGGCCCCAAGTGCCCTCTTGAGCCGCAGCTTAGCACCCTTGAACCCCTCTATCTCTGCCTCAAGGCAGTCCTTGAAGTGTTTCATATTCTCGCAGAACAGTTCCTCGGCCAACTCCTCTTTACCCTTCCAGTGACGATAGAGGGCACCCTCGGCCACCCCCGCCTTCCCGGCGATGTCCTTGACGGTGGTGGCCCTTATCCCCTTTTCTGCAAAGAGTTCCAGGGCGGCCCTAAGTATCTCTCGCCTCTTGGTCCCCTGCCTCTTTCTTTTTTCTTTAACGAGTACTTCNCTCATGAGAGGTCCTATTTTAACAAATTCTTCCAAAAAAAAAAGGGAGAACCTTTCCTGGGTGGCTGGGCCACCTCAGAGAGAGGTTCTCCCCTGAAAGATAGCCTTTGGGGGCTATCATCCCCACGTTACAAGGGAACTCCAGATGGTGGAAAGGTCTTCCATCCGCTGTGTAAACTCCGCCATCTGCTCGGTGGTGTTCTTCATCTTGACCTGGAGTTCTTCAAGTCTCTTTATAAGGCCCTGTATCACTAACCGTGCGAATTCCGGACTCTTGGTTACCGCCTCACGGAAGGTCTCCCTATCTATCTGCCAGAGGGTGCAATCCGTTACGGCCTTGGCATCAGCGCTCCTCCTGGACTTCACCATAGCACAGGAGATGATCCCAAAGAATTCCTCTGGCCCAAGCAGGGCCAGGCTTATCTCCCTGTGGATCTCAGGCACGTTCCGTGTTATCCGCACCACACCGGCCTCTATGAAATACATCTCGCTGGCGGTGTCCGCTTCAGAAAAGATTGGAGTGCCGGCAGGGAAGTCTAATCTTTTTGCTGGCACTTTATTCTTATTGAAACATTCCGCAAATATAGTCATCCCTTCTCTCCTTTGTCGGGGGGTGGTCCAGCCGCTTTCGCCTGGGGTGGCCGTGCCACCCGACCGTGCTAGTGAATCGGCATTTTTGAGATAAGAAAGTATCCCCGTATCTTTCATCAGCCTAGTCCCCCCATCGGGGCTAAGGAGTGCCAGAGAGAAGAGAGGTCCTCCATCCGGCCAGTGAACTCCTTCAGATGTCCTGACATCTCCTCCATCCGCTCGTTCAAGGCCTCCAACCTCTTCACTAGACCGCTGATGAGGAGTAAGGAGAATTCTGGACACCTATCCACGGCCTCCCTGAAGGCCCTCTTATCTATCTCCCACACGGTACAGTCTGTTAAGGCAATGGCATCGGCCAGGCGGCTCCTGCCTGAACTGAAGGATAAGATACCAAAGAAGTCTTCTGGTCCCAGGGTAGCCAGGTTTACCTCCCCATCTGGTTGAGGCGTATGCTTCGTTATTTTTACCTGCCCTGACTCAATGAAATACATCCCATTGGCCTGGTCTGTCTCAGCAAATATCTTATTCCCGGCCAGATAAGAAAGCCTTTTTGCGGGTATATCCTGCCCTTTCAGGTAAGTAGCTAGGCCTACCATGTCCTGTCTCCCTCCTTTCCCCTTGGGGAAAATAAATGAAGAAAATCCATCCTGCCATTATGGTGAGTGAACAGCCACTCACATTTTAGTATAAAGTATACCACACACCCTGGAATCAGGCAAATGTTTTGGATAAATTTTTTGTATTATACTGATATACAACGACTTATGGGGTGGGCAATAGGCACTGGCCAGGCAGAGTTGCGGATTTGGAATTGCTGATTTCCGAATTCTAAATCCGCAATCCAAAATCTAAAATTTACGATCCCCACTAATAAGACCGTCCCCCAAGCCTCTGCCAGAGTTTCATCACTTCAAGACATTCTCCCCTGAGTATCCCGGCAACCACCTTTACAGGACTCCCTCCCAGGGAGCTTAGCCTCCTTGCAGAGACAGTAAGCTCTGAGAACCCTAACTTCTTTGCATCTCTTATCCTGCACCCAAAGACCACCCTGGAGATACCTGCCCAGTGTATGGCACCGAAACACATGGGGCATGGTTCACAGGTGGCATAGAGTATAGAGCCCGAGAGGTCTACGGTATTTAACTCCCTGCATGCCTTCCTGATGGCGGTTATCTCTGCATGTGCCGTGATGTCGCAGTCCTTCCAGACCTTGTTATGCTCGCAGGCCAGTACCCTTCCCTTGTCGGGGGTCCGCCTTAGGTGGATGCCACTCCTGACGATGACAACCCCAAAGGGGGTCTGTCCCTTGAGTACCCCTTCCCTGGCCTTCTCTATTGCCATCCTCATGTATTTTATATCTCTCTTGAGCATAGGTGGCCCCATTAAAATCGCAGGGACAGGCCTCAAACCTGCCCCTACGATGAATTATTTTATTACCTCAGATAGTCTCGGAAGGGATTGCCTCAATACCTATCTCAAGGCAGAACCTGTCCAGCAGGACTAACCTTTGCACCATGTCGCGGGCAAATAGTTCCACCAGTCTCCCATAAGGCTCCACAGGCGCCTCCTCGTAGAAGAGGTTGGCCATAACAAAGAGGTGGTGAAAGGATTCCGCCTCCCAGTGGAGCTGTTTGAATTCTTTCCACTTCTCCTGGGAGAGCCCTCCTTTTTCAAATACAAAACCCACCCTCTCCTTCACTGTCTCCAGGGAGCATTCTATCTGATAGGCTGTCTCCTTGTTGCTCTCCAGGACGTTAAAACCGCGCCCTAGCGAATCCGTCGTAAGCACGACCTGGGTCACCAGGAGGCACACCAGGGGCATCATTATTGAAAGGATAAACCGTAACATCCCTCACTACCTCTCTTTCTAAATATATTTTACTCCAACACATATTTGTTGCATATATTTAAATACTCTGTAGGGGCGTACTGCAGTACGCCCCTATTTACATTTGATTCTTCCCTATCCTTAATGTAGATTATTCGTTTCGGGGACAAATGCATTGGACGCCAAGAGTTTAATAAATCTATCCATCCTGGGGTACTGGGTCTCGTTTGGTGTGTACACCTCCTTCTGGTACTTTGGCCTTGGAGAGAGGTCTACCAGGGGCAAGGTGCTCATGACGGGACTGGCCCTCCAGCTCCTTTCCCTGATGTGCAGGGGTATGGCCATAGAGTACCTCCCCCTGACCAACAAATTTGAGAGCTTTTATGCCTTTTCTTTTGCGGCCTTCCTGGTACTCCTATGGACGAACAGGGTAGAGAGCCTCCTGTACAGGTTGACCCTTTTTGGGGTAGGGTACGGGTTTCTGACTGCGGCGGCCTTCTGGCCCAAAGGGTTGAGTTACCCGCCACCCCTCATGCTTACCATCTGGTATGTACTCCATGTGCCTCTGAGCTTTATGTGCTATGCCCTCTGGACCTCCAGCCTGGCGGCGGGGATTGCCTATTTCCGGAGTCCGGACAGGAGGCAGGAGATGGTGGAGCTTATAGATAATGGTTTTATGTATGGGTTACTGGGTTTTTCAGTGTCCATGCTCTTTGGTGGTCTCTGGGGCTATGTGGCCTGGGGGGACTATTTCCTCTGGGATGCCAAGGTGGTATGGTCGGTGGTACTATGGCTCTTCTACTCCGCCTGCATCCACGTGGACCACTGGCCTCGTCTGAAGGGTTATAAGCCCCACCTGGCCGTGGCCGGCTTTCTTATAATGTTCTTTACCTATGTGGGGACGAGTTTCTTTATATCCAGTTCCCACAGGTTCTAGCACAAATGGGTTAAAATATGCTAACGAGGGGTTACGACCTCCTTAAATCTACAAAGCTCGGCATAGTTGTGGGTTTTGCCACGGCTGGACTGCTTATGATAGGTAGTCTCCAGATGAATTTTTACCCGGCGCCCTACGCTGGACTGGCAGGTGAGGACATACGCTTCTTCTTTGATAAACCCTCCCTGGCCCACTGGTGGTTCTATCTGCTCTTCCTGGGCCTTGGAATATATGGAATTAATGCATTCTTATGTACCCTTGACTCCGTACTGGTAAGACTCAGGGCAGGGGCCACCAACCTCACCCTCTACGGCGGGTCCATCTGCCACCTGGCCTTCCTGGTCACACTACTGGCCCACCTGGTGGGAGGACTATACACCACCCAGGAGAAGCCTTTTACTATCGGTGAAAGTCCCACTCCTTTTAAAGATGTGGAACTTCGGCTGGCCGGGCTTGAGACTACCCAGTATCCCAACGGTATGCCTAAAGAGGTGAGGGCCGTGATTAAGATAAAGAAGGGGGACAAAGAGACAGAGCAGATACTTGGGTACAACCATCCTGTAACGCTTGACCATGGCAAAGAAGAGTTTCTCCTCAAGGACTACGGCGAGGCCCCCCAGGGGGTAGTACTGAGGGTGGCAGAAAGGTCTCACCATTTGGCCCTCAAGGAGAGCCTCAACATAAATGGCGCTAATGTGCAGGCGGCAGGACTCTTCATGCACCCCAGTCTCCAGAGNCCCGTGGTCAGGCTGGTGGCCAATAAGGAAGGGGAAAACCCAAGGCAGGTCTATGTTACGCTGGGGGAGACAAGTTCCAAGGTGGTGGAGGGTGCACAGGTCTTTTTTGAAGACATAAAGGTCTCCCAGGCAGTAGCGGTAGGTCTGAAAGAGAACCCCAGCGTCCCCCTGGCCCTTGGGGCAGTGCTCCTCTTCTGCGTAGGCGTGGTCTTAGTAATAGTCAGACTTATCAAGAGAATCGCCCACCAGTTCTAAAACAGTAGGCAGTATGGCGTAGGCACTAGGCAGTAAAACCCTGGGATTGTTTACTGTCTACTGCCTGCTGATTTCTACCTACTATTTATTGCTTACTACCTACTGATTCTGGTTTCTCCCTTGAATAAAACCCCTTAAAGACATATAATTCAGAATCTTATGAAATCTAGGTCTAAGACTTTAACAGAGGACGTCCGGTACGGCAAGAAGGTCATTGCCCTGGAGGCTCAGGTCCTGGAGAGGCTTGTGGATAGGGTGGATGCGGGCTTCCAGAGGGCGGTGGATTTTATCTTTAACTGCAAGGGGCGTGTGGTAGTAACAGGGATAGGTAAGGCGGGGATAATTGGCCAAAAGATATCTGCCACCCTGGCCAGTACCGGTACGCCCTCTTACTGGCTCCACCCCTCCGAGGCGAGGCATGGTGATTTAGGCCGTGTGGTGAAGGAAGACGTAGTGCTGGCCCTGTCCAATAGCGGGGAGACGGAAGTGACCGCCCTCCTGCCCTTTATGAAAAAGATTGGGGCCGGAGTTATTGCCATCACTGGCAGTAGTGAGTCCACCCTTGCCCGCCACAGTGACGTGGTGCTGGACATCGGTCAGATAGAGGAGCCTTGCCCCCTGGGGCTCGCCCCAAGCGCCAGTTCTACGGCCATGCTGGCATTGGGAGATGCCCTTGCCCTTACCGTGCTCAAGAGGCGGAATTTCAGCAAGGAAGAATACGCCTTCTACCATCCGGGAGGGGAACTGGGCAGAAAGCTCCTCATTGTGGAAGTGGTAATGAGGAGCGGGCAGGCCAATCCTGTGGTTAAGGAGGGTTGTCAGGTGCTGGAGGCCCTGAAGGTGATGACCCATACCCCGGGACGGCCAGGGGCGGTGAGCGTGGTAGATGGTAAGGGGAGGCTGACTGGGTTCTTTACCGATGGGGACCTCAGGAGGCGCCTTGGGCGAAGACAGGACTTCCTTAAAGGTGCCATAAAAGAGGTTATGACACGTAACCCCAAGACTATCCGTGAAGATTCTCTAGCCGCAGAGGCATACAATATCCTGAAGGTGAATAAGATAGACCAGCTCCCCGTGGTGGACAAAAAGGGTATACCAGTGGGCATCCTGGACGTGCAGGACTTGTTGGAGGTGGGATTGTAGGGTGCGTTAAGACGCACCCTACTACTAAAATGGGACTAGGCGACATTAATTTCCTTATTGTGGACGTGGACGGGGTGCTCACGGACGGGAGGATATTCTGCAGCGATAAGGGGGAGGAGCTAAAGGCCTTTCACGTGAAAGACGGTTCGGGCATTGCCTTCTGGCACAGGGTTGGGAAAAAGACGGCCATCATCAGTGGCAGGAAGTCTAAGGCCGTGACGTACAGGGCCAAAGAATTGGGGATAGAGGAGGTCTACCAGGACGCCCATAAGAAGCTGGACGCCTATGAAAAAATCTTAGAAAAACACGGGTTAAAGGATGAAGAGGTGTGCTATATTGGAGATGACCTCATTGACCTCCCCCTCTTAAGCCGGGTAGGTTTTGCCGTGGCCGTGGCTGGCTCTCCTCCCGAGGTGCTTCAGGAGGCAGATTATGTAACCAGGGCCAGGGGTGGGCAAGGGGCGGTGAGGGAGGTGGTGGAAAAGATACTGAGATACCAGGGCAAGTGGGAGGACGTCCTTAAGAGATATACTTAATTTCAAATTACAAATTTGTAATCTGTAATTCGTTCTAGAGTATGGGTAAATTCAGAATAATACTGTTTTCTCTCCTTGGCTCCCTCCTGGTCGTCATGGCACTCTCCATAACGGGTGTATTGCCCAACAGGTTCTTTAAGTGGCATAAGGGACAACAAGTATCCGAGAATCAGGAAGAAAAGGCCTTCTTTACGGATGATGGGCCGACAGTAGACCACATTATCAATAATTTTTACTTCCCCCAGTACGATGAGGAAGGCAACGAGAAGTTCATACTCAAGGGCAAGAGGGCCATGCTCATCAATGACAAGGTATATAAGCTTGAGAAACCCGAGATATGCCTTAAGAAAGGTTTCAGTAGTGTGGCTCAGCCTGGTGGGAGTGACCCGGCCGCTCCAGCCGAACCGCCCGGGACCGAACCATATGACTCTACGGAAGGAGCAGAGTCTCCCAGGGACATCGTCATTACCGCCAGAATGGGGGAGCTTGATAAGCGCACAAACGAGGGCCTTCTCACGAAGGGAGTGGAAGTGGAACTTGGCGGGGGGACCGTCCTGAGGACTGACCATCTGAGGTACAGCCCCAAGGAGAACAGGGCAAAAACGGACCGCCCGGTGTCTCTCAAGGGGGATAAGATGGAAATAAGGGGGGAGGGGCTGGAGGCCGAACTCTCTACCGGGCGTATCTGGGTAGAAAGGGACGTAATAGCTGAGCTTGGGGGGGTAAGAGGTAACCTTATGTTCACCTCTTTTGGTGGTTCGCAAAGTATGACCGAGACCAAGGCACAAGGCGCCAAGACGGTCATACAGTGTAGTGGCAAGTTGGTCTATGAGAAAGGGGCCAGCATGCTAACCTTTCACGACAAGGTAAGGGTCAGGCAGGGAGTTTCCACCCTCAGGACGGATAAGCTGATACTGGTCTTTGATGCAAAAGGACAGAAGACAAAACTGTTGATAGCCGAAGGGGATGTATTGGCCTCAGACGGTGTCCGTGCGGCCAAGGGTAGGAGTTTGATATGGGACGCCATTACGGACGCTACCACGCTAGAGGACACACCCTCTGCGGAGTTCTTTGAAGAAAAGTTCAACCTCATTGCCCCTAAGGTAATATTCTCCCAGGGCGGGCAGAAATCTGAGGCCCCTAACGGCGGGCAGCTTAACACGAAAGGGACACAAAAAGCAAAGGGTGTGGCAAAGGCAGGCAAAGATGCGCCAAAGACAGATATGGACTGGGGGCTGGTTAATATCACCTGGAGAGGCAAGATGACATTCCAGAAGGACCTCCAACAGGCTACTTTTGAGAAAGACGTCCAACTCGTCCGAAAGGATTACACTATTTACGCCCAGAAGATGGTGATGCATTTTGAAGGGGAGGAGGCGAAGATTAAGACCATGGAGGCCTCGGGGGGGGTCTACATAGTGGAGAGGAGCAAAGGACTACTCAGGGAGGCCAATGGCCAGGAAGGCTACTGGGACTTTGAGAAAGACGTCTCAGAACTCAAAGGTAAAGGGGACCTCTATCTGGAGACTGAACCAGGGCAGCCGAGAGAAGAAGGGGTAAAGATAAATTGGGACCAGAAAATGATGGTGCAGGACAACAAAAAAAAGATTACCTTCCATGAAAACGTCAGGACTGTCAAAGGACCACAGAAGGTGGATAGTAATCAACTCAACACCTTCTTAGGAGAAAATGGCAAGCTGGAGAGGGCGGTAGCCCTGGGCGACGTGTTCTTTGTAGACAATAGAGAAGGGGGTATTGAGAGCATAGGTGATACCATGGAATGGGACTATCAGAGCAATAATGTAGTTGTCACAGGTGAACCCACTGCGGAGGTAAGGAAAAAGAACGAAAGGACCTTTGCCAAGAGGATATACTACGATTTAAAGACCCAGGAGGTAGTCTGGAAGGAAAGACCTCACTTTGAAATCCCCGTGGCGGGGAAAGACGTTATAGGTCCGATATTATCAAAGCCAATGCTAAGCCGTTAAGGTCTTGGGTTCACCTGCCCTCCTCAAGGCATTTGGTGCCGTGAGTGACAAATGGATGACGGGGGTGAGGAAAAAGTCTTGAGGAATACCCTACTAGTATGTCTTTTCTGCCTCCTGTGCAGTCTGCTACCTGCTTATTCCCAGGGGGGTGAGGTCCTTATGACCGCCAACGCAGGGGTACAAAATGCTGTGCCTGAGAACACCATGATAGCCCTGGAACTGGCTGTAGAGCAAGGGGCTAAGGCCCTGAAGGTAGATGTGCGGAGTACGAAGGACGGGCAACTGGTACTCATGCGGGACGAGACCATTGACAGGACCACCAACGGCTACGGGACATTAAGAAATATCCTCTTTGACGAACTACAGCTCTACGATGCCGGCTCCTGGCTCAGTGACAAATTCAGGGGAGAGACAGTNCCCCTCTTAAGAGAGGCCCTGAGATTTGCTAAGTTGAACCGCCTGAAGCTTATCCTGGACGTCCAGGAAAGCGGGCTGGAAAAATCAATCATGGACCTCCTTCAAAGTACGGATATGCTGAGGGAGGTATATTTGTGGGGGGCACTGGCCAACCTCAGAGAAATGGAACCCTCCATCGCAGGCCCAAAGTTAGTATTCCTGGCCGTAGACAACCTTACTCCTGCAGAGATAGCTGACGCCCATACACGCGGGGCACAGGTCATGACCTCCCTTTTAAATTGTGACGATAGGGAGCGGATTAAAACAGTGGCCCAGCTAGGTCCAGACGTCCTCCTGGTAGATTACCCCGCTGTGGCAGTCGAGGCCCTGGGCTGGTTCGGCAGACAATCTATTAATATTAAAAAGATAAAAAAGAGAGAGGCCCTACCTGACAGATTGCAGGCCAGCCAACCAGGCCCACCTTCCACCGAATCCCGCAAGACCTCTGAAGAAAAAGAAGAGGGTTTTGACCCCCTTGACCCCATCCACTCCCTTTATAATTTCCTGCTTGGGGAAAGATTAGGGAAGGGAGGTCTGGACGAATCTCAGGAGGGACTCCCTCCAGACCTTAGAGAAAAGTTGATTTCCCTGAGTCGCACCCTTAAGGAGCCAGGATTGGAGGAGAAGGGGTTCTTTGCCAGGAGGTGGCGGACCTTGAATAAGGAGTTGGAGGAAGGGGAGGTAGGGGAGTCCAGAAAGGCTGGACTGATGATGGCCGCCTTACCTCCGGAGGCAGTACTCCCTGTACTCCTTAAGGCCCTGGGATACAAAAGACCTGCTGTAAGGGCCAACGCCGCCTGGTCCCTCGGGCTGGTAGGGGACGCCAAAGCCCTCCCTGGCCTGGTTAATCGTCTATGGGACGAGGATATAGCGGTGAGGAGGGAGGCGGTCCTAGCCCTAGGGAGGCTGAGACGCCCGGAGGCGGTAGAGCCCTTGAGAAAGGTCTTGACCTCAAAGATGGATGCCGCAGTGATATACGATGCCGCCAGGGCCCTTGGGTGGATAGGAAGCCCTGAGGCCACCGGTGACCTTATTACTGTTATGGAAAGGGACCCCGATTGGCGGATAAAGGGGGTTTGCGCCAGGGCCCTGGGGAGAATAGGAGAAGAACGGGGGGCAAGGCCGCTGGCGAGGTTGTTCCCTCAAGAACCAGGCGACCCCGTTGCCCCCTGGGCGAAAGACCTGGCAATCTGGGCCCTTTCGGAACTGAAGGAGCCCCCATCAGACGTACTCCTGGAAAACATGAGGGTCTCAAGTGAAGGCACACGGAGACGTATCTGCTGGGCCATGGTAAGGATGGGTGAAGTAGCCATACCGATTCTATACAAGGCCCTCAGAGACTCGCACCCAGAGGTCCGCCGGAGGGCAGTTGAGACCCTGGGGTGGATGGGTGCCGACAAGGCCGTACTCTCTCTCATAAGAATTGCAAAGGAAAACCCGCCCCAATCCGATAAGCTGAAACGCACGGCAATATGGGCCCTGGGTAAGATTGGAGACCCCGTGGCCGAAAAGGTACTTGACGAAATCATAAAGAACGAGAAAGATAATAAGACAAAAGAATTGGCCGAAGAGGCCATACTGAGACTGGCGAGAAAATAGGGTATAATGGCCACTAAAGCAGGTATGTTATAGAAAAGACGTGTGATTAACGAATTCTTGAGAGGACACTTCACGATATGAAAGTATATCTGGTAGGAGCCGGCCCCGGTGACCCCGGGCTAATCACCGTCAAGGGCCTGGGGTGTATAAAGAAGGCGGACGTTATCATCTACGATTACCTCGTAAGTGAGGAGCTTCTAAAGGAGGCCAGACCCGAGGCTGAAATAATATACGTAGGCAAGCAGGGGAGCAGTCATACGCTGGAGCAGGGGGAGATAAACCAACTCCTGGCAGAGAAGGCCGGGGAAGGGAAGGTGGTGGTGAGGTTAAAGGGGGGCGACCCCTACGTCTTTGGAAGGGGTGGAGAAGAGGCCCTCCACCTGGTTGAGAAGGGCATACCGTTTGAGGAGGTGCCCGGTATTACGGCCGCAATAGCCGCCCCTGCCTATGCAGGCATCCCCGTTACTCACAGGACGTGTACCTCTACGCTTGGGATGATTACCGGCCATGAAGACCCGACCAAGGGCGGCACTGCCCTCCCCTGGGATAAGCTCGCTACGGCCGTGGGCACACTGGTGACATACATGGGGGTGAAGAACCTCCCCTATATCGTGGGAGAACTCTTGAAGCACGGCAGGTCAAAGGATACGCCAGTGGCAGTCATCAGGTGGGGCACCACCGTATCTCAGAAGACGGTGGTAGGGACCCTTGGGGACATAGTGGAGAAGGCAAAAGATATAGAGCCCCCGGCTATAACCGTAATAGGTGAGGTGGTCAGTCTCAGGGAGAAGCTCAACTGGTTTGAGAAGAGGCCCCTCTTTGGCAGGACCATAGTGGTCACCAGGGCCAGAGACCAGGCCAGCGACTTTGCCAGGGAATTGGAGGAACTGGGGGCGAGGGTCATAGAATTCCCTACTATCCAGATAGTAGCCCCTAAGGACTTTGGCCCCATGGATAAGGCCATAAAGAAGTTAGACACCTTCCAATGGTTGGTCTTCACCAGCGTGAATGGGGTGGAGAGCTTTTTCAACAGACTCCTTCACCTGGGAGGAGACGCCAGGTGGTTAAAAGGGGTCAAGGTCTGTGCCATAGGCCCGGCCACTGCAGGGGAGGTGAGTAGGTATTCTATCAAGGTGGACTGCCAGCCCTCCAAATACGTGGCAGAGGAGGTACTGGAAGAGCTCAAGAGNNNGGAACCAGGGGGCCTCAAGGGCAAATGCATCCTCATGCCCAGAGCCGACATTGCCAGGAGCTTCCTCCCCCAAGGACTGCAAAAGCTGGGCGCAGAGGTGACAGAACTCGTGGCCTACAGGACCGTTTTGGCTGAACCCTCCGCCCAAAAGACTACTGGCAGACGGGGAGAGACGCTCCTGGAAAGGCTGAAGAATGGCGGGATAGACGTAGTAACCTTTACCAGTTCCTCTACCGTCAGGAATTTTGTGGAGATTGTGGGCAAGGAGAACCTCATCGGGCTGGATGGCAAGGTCTGCTTTGCAAGCATAGGCCCGATTACCTCAAAAACCGCCCAGGAGTTGGGGCTAAAGATAACCATAGAGGCCAAGGAGTACACCATCCCGGGGCTGGTCAAGGCAGTGAAGGAGGGGTTGGGGGGAAAAGCAGTAGCTAGTAGTTAGTAGCTAGGGGTTGAGTTTCTTCCTAGCTACTGGCTACCAGCTACTAGCTACTTACCAAGACCTGGCTGACCTGGATTTTAGTTAGAGGGGATGGGCTGGTTTTGAACTAACCTCAATTTTACATCAGGTCTTTGTCTTTTCTAATTTTTAGTATCTTGTTCTTTAAGTCAAAGAGGTCCTCTTTGACAACTTTCCAGGTTCTTTTTAAACTTACCCCAAAATATTCATGAATAAGAATGTCTCTAAGTCCTGCAATCTTTTTCCAAGGGATTTCTGGATATTTTTCTTTAAACTCTTGAGGAATATTCTTTACGGCCTCACCTATGATTTCTAATCGTCTTAAAACAGCGTCCTGGACTTGTATGTTTTTGTAAAATATTTCTTCACTGATTGGTTTTGTATATTCCTCTATCTTCTCAATGCTTTCTAAGATATCTTCTACATAGACCTTTATTTCCCTCTTCATAAGAGTACCACTTGTTCGTCTAGTATCCTCTTCCTGAGAAGTGGTTTAATAGTGTTGTATTCAACAAGGTCAACCTTTCTTCCTAACGCTTCTTCAAGCTCCAGCTTAATCCCTACAAAGTCAAGTAGACTAATGTCTTCCTCAATCTCCACTAATATATCAATATCACTATCCTCTTTAACCTCTCCCCGCACGCACGAACCAAATAAACCTGCCCTCTTAACCCCATNACATTGTAAGATGGGGAGGATCTTCTGCTCTATCTCTCTAATGGATATTTTCATAGGTTTATTAGTAAAGTAGGGTGCGTTTTAATGCACCCTACAAAATTCACTATGACTTGGCGAGTTTTGATTCTTGCAGGAGCCAGAGGAGGATAATGCCAATTATTACTACTGCCTGGGTCAGGATGATGCACCTTATCCATATCCCTAGGCATTGGCGGAGGTAGTTAAGGAAACTAGGCTCCTTGATACCACCTATCTGTGCGAAGGCATAAATGGAGATGGCGACTATCAGGATACTCATTACGCTTACTACTACTATCCTGAATACCTTTTTTACAATTGGACCTCGTTCTAGTTCCTCCCCCCCAAAGAACTCTTCTTCCGGAGGGGGATAGACCTCCTCAAACCCACCCTCTCTTGGTGCTTCTTCAAAGCCCACCTCCGTTGGAGGGGTAGAGGGTTGTCCTGCGAAGAGTTCTTCCGGTGTAGGGAGTGTCCCTGCTATTACGCCCCGCTCTTGTCCACAATTAATACAGGCAAGGGCCTCTTCTTCGTTACCTGCCCCGCATTCGCATTTCCACATGGGTGGTCCTTTCAGTGGCCAGATGTCAGTTTTCAGTCCTCAGTCTTCGGTTTTCAGACAACTGACAACTCATTATAAACCTTTTGCCAGGAATTTTTCCAGGCGGTCCATCCCTTCCTCTATGGTGGCCATATCTGTGGCGAAGGATATACGGACGTGGTTGTCGTCGCCAAAACAGGCCCCCGGGACAAAAGCCACCCCCGCCTCCTCAATAAGGAGGTCTACCAGTTCAAAGGAGTTCTTGACCTCTTTACCGGCAATCTTTCTAGAGTAGAGTCCGGAGACCCTTGGGAAGACGTAGAATGCTCCTCCCGGCAACTGGCAGGTTATGCCAGGAATCCTGCTCAGCCTATCCACAATGTACAGTCTCCTACTGTCGTATTCTTTTAGCATCTGGTCTATGGACCCCTGGTTGCCCCTGAGGGCCTCAAGCCCAGCCATCTGGGCAACGGAGTTGGGGCAACTAGTGGTGTGGTCCTGCACCTTTATGGCCCCACGGATTATAATTTCTAGTCCAGCCGCATAACCCAATCTCCACCCTGTCATGGCGTAGGACTTGGAGAAGCCGTTTACCGTTATCACCTTAGGATAGTATTCTTCCGCCAGGGCGGCCGGGCTGTGGTGTCTCATCCCGTAATACGTAATCTTTTCGTATACCTCGTCCGATATAATAAATAATCCCTTCCGTACGGCCAGGTCTACTAATTCCCTGAACTCTGTCTCTGTGTACACGGCACCTGTGGGGTTACATGGACTATTGAGGATGAGGAGCCTGGAGCGCGGGGTAATGGCCTTATCCAGTTCATCCGGGGTGAGTTTAAAACCTGTTACGTCATTGGTGGGGACGAGTACCGGGGTGGCCCCCGCCAGCCTGACCTGTTCCGGATAGCTTACCCAGTAAGGGGAGGGGATGATTACCTCCTGGCCTTTCTCACAGAGGGCGAGGATTATGTTCTGGATGGCCTGTTTGGCACCTGCCGAGACAATGATTTGTAAGGGCGAGTATTTGAGATGGTTATCCCTCCAGAGCTTTTCGCAGATGGCCTCTCTCAGTTCTGGGGTTCCAGCGGTGGGGGTATATTTGGTAAAGCCTTCTTCTATGGCCCTTATGGCGGCCTGCTTGATGTGAGGAGGGGTGTCAAAGTCTGGCTCACCCATGCCAAAGCCCAGCACCTTTATCCCCTTCTGGGCCATCTGCTTCACCCTGGTACTAACTTGTATAGTGCCAGAGTCCTGGAGTTCTTCAATCAGCCTGGACAGCATCTCTCTCCCCTTCTATCTAAAGATATTCACGGAGTTTACCAAATCCTCAAAAGACTGTCAATCCCTTTCGGTCTGAACTCGTAGAGTATATATGTATTTGCTATAGACATAGGTAATACTAATGTGAGGGGGAGGTCTCCCCTCGTGCCAGAGGTATATCCGCCTCAGGCAGAGTTACCACCCCCTCAAAAAAAACAAGGGTTCAAGCGTTTAAGGGGTTAAAAGTTCAAAGGGTTTAAGTTGTAGGGGCAGGGCTTGCCCCTGCCCTGTACCAGAACGGTACAGGGCCTGCCCGACCCTACTTACAAAGGGAGTCTTTGTAGCGTGCGAGTTTATCTCGCACATTATACGTGCCAGGCAAGTTGGCACGCTACATTAAAACGTACCATTTGTAGGGGCGTATTGCAATACGCCCCTACGTCCTCAGATAACTGTCCTTGACACCTCTTGCTTGCTTCTATTAGAATCTCCATTTGTTAGCTTACAAACAATTTAGGTGGCAAGGCACTTCTAATAAAGGTGCACACCCTATGGGTAAGAGAATAAGAGTAGTCATAGTAGAATCACCTACTAAGGCGAAGACCATAAATAAGTTTTTGGGGTCTGAGTACAAGGTGTGTTCTTCAAAGGGGCACGTCAGGGATTTGCCTGAGGGCAAGCTGGCTGTGGACGTAGAGAAGGGTTTTGAACCACAGTATCAGATTATCCCCAGGCAAAAAGAGGTGGTGAAGGCCTTAAAGAAGGAGACGGAGAAGGCGGAACAGGTGTACCTTGCCCCCGATGAGGACAGGGAGGGGGAGGCAATTGCCTGGCACCTCTGTCATGCCCTGGAGCTACCGGAGGATAAGGTAAAGAGGGTGGTCTTCCATGAGATTACCCCGAAGGCCATTGAGAGGGCCTTCCAGAACCCAGGTATCATTGACATGAACAAGGTAAATGCCCAGCAGGCCAGGAGGATTCTGGACCGCCTGGTGGGCTATCAGCTAAGCCCCTTGTTATGGGAAAAGGTGGCCAGAGGGCTCAGTGCCGGGAGGGTGCAGTCGGTAGCCGTCAGACTCCTGGTGGAGAGAGAGAAAGAGGTACAGTCCTTCCAGCCCAAGGAGTACTGGGAAATCACTGCCCGGCTCAGACCCAAAGGTTCCAGAGAAAATGAATTTCTGGCCAAACTATGGAAAGAAGACGAGAAAGAGGTAGCCCTTCACAAGGAGGCCGAGGCCAATAGGTTAGTCGCACTCCTTAAGAAATCCAGGTTTGTGATCAGTGCCGTGAATAAACAGAGGCGGCGCAATACCTCTCCACCACCCTTTATCACCAGCCAGTTACAACAGCAGGGCTCTATACAACTCCGCTTTAGTGCCAAGAAGACCATGCTCCTTGCCCAGCAACTCTACGAGGGTGTGGAACTGCCAGAGGGTCCGGTGGGACTCATCACCTACATGAGGACCGATTCCTACCACATCGCCCAGGAGGCCCTTGAGGCCGTCAGAAATCTCATCCCCAAAAAGTTTGGTAAAGAATATCTGCCGCCGGAACCCAACCATTTTCCCTCCAGAAAGGGCGCCCAGGAGGCCCACGAGGCCATACGCCCTACCTACGTGGAACGGACACCGGAGGAGGTCAAACCCTATCTCACGGAAGACCAGTACAGACTCTACGAGCTTATCTGGGGGCGTTTCGTGGCCTGCCAGATGATGCCCGCACTGTATGACCTTACAGAGGTGCAAATAACGGCTGGCAATTGCCTCTTCAGGGCCAAGGGCCGGGTGTTGGTCTTCCCAGGACATACCCTGCTCACCGGTTCTATGGAGGAAGAGGCCCTTCCTGAATTAAAGGAAGGGGGGGAGCTAGAACTACTGAAGTTAGAACCCAGCCAGCACTTCACTGAGCCTCCCCCAAGGTACACCGAGGCTACCCTGATAAAGACCCTGGAAAAGAAAGGCATAGGCAGGCCCAGCACCTATGCCCCCATCATCTCCACTATCCAGGACAGGGGTTATGTAAAGAAGGAAAAAAGCACCCTCATCCCGACCGAACTGGGAATCCTGGTAACGGACAAACTCGTTCAACACTTTCCCAGGATTATGGACGTGGAATTCACCTCCTCTATGGAAGAGGGGCTGGACAAGATTGAAGAGGCCAAGGCCGATTGGGTGGGTGTCCTGCAGGAATTCTACGACCCATTCCGGGGAGAGCTGGAGAAGGCTACGAAGGAGATGCGGAGGGAAGAGGGCAACCTCCCCTGTAAGCTCTGTGGTTCTCCCACGGTGGTCCGCTGGAGCAAGACAGAGAAGTTCCTGGGATGCTCCACTTATCCGAAGTGTAAATTCACTATGCCACTTTCACCCTCGGGAGAGGCCCTGCCACCAGGCCAACCGCCCGCGGAGGTTCCCCCGTGTGAAAAGTGCGGGAGCCCCATGTCTATAAAAAGGGGGCGATACGGGAACTTCCTGGGTTGTACTGCTTATCCAGAGTGTAAGAACACCAGTCCCCTCACTACAGACGAACTGCCTGTGGAGGTTCCCCCGTGTGAAAAATGCGGGAGCCCCATGGCCATAAAAGGGGGGCGCTACGGGAACTTCCTGGGTTGTACTGCTTATCCAGAGTGTAAGAACACCAGGCCCCTCACTACTAAGGACCAACCGCCTGTGGAGGTCCCACCTTGTGACAAATGCGGGAGCCCCATGGCTATAAAAAGGGGGCGCTACGGGAATTTCCTGGGCTGTACCGCCTACCCAAAATGTAAGAATATCAAACCCCTCGCCACCGGGGTGAAGTGCCCCCAGGAGGGTTGTGATGGAGAGTTAGTGCAGAAACAATCCAAGAATGGCAGAAAGTTCTTTGGCTGCAGTAAATACCCTCAGTGTAAGTACGCCACTTCTAAGCTGCCCGAAAGACCTCCGGTCCCGGAAACGACCGCAAGTTAGGGGGGAGGGAGTAGGGAGGGAAAAGAATTGGAAATTGTAAGTTGTAAATTAGAAATTTTAAAATTTCCAATTTCTAATTTCCAATGTTTTCAGGGGTAGGGAGTAGGGGGTAGAGAAGAATTGCATTGTAAATTGGAAATTGCAAATCTTAAAATTTACATTTTACAATAGTCCATCACCTACTTCTGAATTCTTACTGCCTGCTGTTTACCGGAGGATAATTGGGTGCGGGTGTTAGTGATTGGGAATGGGGGGAGGGAACATTGCCTGGCATGGAAGATTGCCCAGTCCCCCAGATTAAAGAAGCTCTACTGTACCCCGGGGAACCCGGGTATCTCATCTGTGGCAGATTGTGTGGACATTGCCTCAGAGGACACAGAATCCCTCTGTAACTTCGCCCGGAAAGAGAAAATAGACCTTACCGTGGTTGGCCCCGAGGGTCCCCTGGTAGCAGGGCTGGTAGACCGTTTCCAGGCCAACGGACTCCGGGCCTTTGGCCCCACCAAGAAGGCGGCCCTCCTGGAGGGGAGCAAGGTCTTCTCCAAAAACCTTATGAGGAAGTACGGCATCCCCACTGCCGAGTTCCGTATATTCAGCGAACTTGTACCGGCCAGGAGGTACATAGAATCCATAAATGGCCCTGTGGTGGTAAAAGTGGATGGGCTGGCGGGAGGAAAGGGTTCCTTTGTGTGCAAGAATACCGGAGAGGCACTGAAGACCGTTGAGGAAATAATGGAGGAGAGGGCCTTTGGGCCAGCAGGGGAGAGGGTAGTGGTGGAAGAGTATCTGGAAGGGGAGGAGGTCTCCGTCCTGGCCCTGACTGACGGCAAGACCATTGTGCCCCTTGAACCCGTCCAGGACCACAAGGCCCTGTATGATGGAGATAAGGGGCCTAACACGGGAGGTATGGGGGCCTACACCCCCGTCCCCCTGTTCAATGCTGGACTCGCAAGCAGGGTAGAAAAAGAGATACTTGTACCCACAGTACATGCCATGAAGAGGGAGGGGAGGTCCTACAAGGGCGTCCTCTATGTAGGACTGATGGTCACGAATACCGGCCCGCGGGTGCTGGAGTACAACGTCAGGTTTGGAGACCCCGAGACCCAGCCCTTGCTCATGAGGTTGGATGGGGACTTACTGGGCCTCCTCCTTGCTACCGTTGAAGACAGACTGGAAGAGGCAGAGTTTAGTTGGGACCCGAGGGTGGCCCTCTGTGTAGTCATGACTTCAGCGGGCTACCCAGGTAACTACGAAAAAGGAAGAGAGATAAAGGGGTTTGAGACCCTGTCGGGGAGGGAAGACCTCATGGTCTTCCATGCCGGTACCACCCTCAAGCAGAAGAAGGTAGTTACAGCGGGTGGAAGGGTATTGGGCGTTACTGCCCTTGGGAAGGACCTGCAGGAGGCCCAGAAGAAGGCCTACGAGGCCGCTGGGAAGATTAGTTTTGATGGGGCCTACTATCGTAAGGATATAGGATGGCGGGCCCTGCGAAGACTGCAAAAGATACCCTAAATGAGATTCTTCGTTTTGCTCAGAATGACAATCGTTCGCTCTGTCACCCTGAGCGTAGCGAAGGGTCTGGTTTCTTGCCCCCTTGAAAACAAAGTAAAATTGTATTAGACTTTTTGCAGACATTGGGTTGAACAGTAGCCAGTAGCTAGTATCAGCACGCAGGAACAATGTTTTTCCCTGTCTACTTGCTACTGACTACTGTCTACTATCTTTTCCGGTGGCGGGGTAGCTCAGTGGTAGAGCAGCGGACTCATAAGCCGCTGGTCGGAGGTTCGATCCCTCTCCCCGCTACCATTTCTTTCCTCCCTGGTAGGGGCACGTTGCAACGTGCCCCTACTGCGTAACCTAAAGTCACGCCTTAGGCGGATCCGCCTCTGGCGGAGTTGTGGCTACCTCCCTGTCCTTTGTGGTGAGTAGGGGCGACCCGCCGNNGCNCCNCAAGGGTGCAGGACA
>C687J35021_10001141_pt1 | contig 19986 bp, 19 predicted proteins | sample RifCSPhighO2_12_FD_35021 | JGI IMG/M metagenome (IMG submission 35021)
CCCAGCATGGAGCCAGCCTTTGCAATGGAGTCGTAATCCATCGTGCATTCCATGATGATGGAGGCAGGCAGCACCGGGGACGAGGAGCCACCGGGAATCACTGCCTTGAGCTGGCGCCCCTTGCGCACGCCACCGGCCAGTTCGAGCAGCTTGGCAAACGGCGTGCCCATGGGCACTTCGTAGTTGCCGGGCTTTTCCACATCGCCCGAAACCGAGAAGATCTTGGTGCCACCGTTGTTGGGCTTGCCACACTCCAAGTAGGCTTGGCCGCCATTGCGGATGATCCACGGCACGGCCGCGAAGGTCTCCGTGTTGTTGATGGTGGTGGGCTTGCCGTACAGACCGAAGCTGGCAGGGAACGGCGGCTTGAAGCGCGGCTGGCCCTTCTTGCCTTCGAGCGATTCGAGCAGCGCAGTTTCTTCGCCACAGATATAGGCACCGAAGCCATGCGCCGCATGCAGCTGGAAGCTGAAGTTGCTGCCAAGGATCTTGTCACCCAGGTAACCGGCTGCGCGCGCTTCTTCCAACGCTTCTTCAAAGCGGTCGTAGGTCTGGAAGATTTCACCGTGGATGTAGTTGTAGCCCACAGAGATGCCCATCGCGTAGGCCGCGATGATCATGCCTTCGATAACGATGTGCGGGTTGAACTGAAGAATGTCGCGATCCTTGCACGTGCCAGGCTCGCCTTCATCGGAGTTGCACACGAGGTACTTCTGGCCTGGGAACGAGCGGGGCATGAAGCTCCACTTGAGGCCGGTGGGGAAACCCGCACCGCCACGGCCGCGCAGGCCGGATTCCTTGACAGTGGCGATGACCTGGTCCTGCGTGAGCGGTTCACCGCCATCGGTGCCCAGGATCTTGCGCAGCGCAGCATAGCCGCCGCGCGCTTCGTAGTCCTTGATGCTCCAGTTCGCACCATCCAGGCCCGCGTAGATCTGCGGGTTGATGTGGCGGTCGTGGAAGCAGGTCTGGACGCCCGTGGCCTGGAACTGCGAGAGGATCTGTGCAGCGGTGGTCATGCTTGTCCCTCCGCCGCACGCAGGCCGTCGACCAACTGGTCGAGCTTGTCGTTGTCCATGAAGCTGCACATCGTGCGGTCGTTGACCAGCATCACGGGCGCATCGGCGCAGGCGCCCAGGCACTCACACTGCTGCAGGGTGAACAGGCCATCGGCCGTGGTCTCGCCCATGGTCACACCAAGCTTCTTTTCAAGGTGGTGCAGCGCCTTCTGTCCGTCGCGCAGCTGACAAGGCAAGTTGGTGCACACGTTGAGCTTGTACTTGCCCACCGGCTGCTGGTTGTACATGTTGTAGAAGGTCGTGACTTCATGCACGGCGATCTGGGCCATGCCCAGATACTCGGCAATCACCGCTTCACTTTCAGCACTGACAAACCCCTGCTCCTGTTGCACGATAGACAGGCAGGCCATCACTGCAGACTGCTTCTGCTCGGCGGGGTACTTGGCCACTTCACGCGCAAAACGCGCGCGGGTCGATTCGGTAATCATCGGTCAATCTCTCCGAACACGATATCCATGGTGCCAATGATGGCCACGGCGTCCGCAATCATGTGGCCGCGAGCCATTTCGTCCAGCGTGGCCAGGTGCGCGAAACCAGGCGCACGGATCTTGAGGCGGTACGGTTTGTTGGCGCCGTCGCTCACCAGGTAGATGCCAAACTCGCCCTTGGGATGCTCCACGGCAGCATAAGCCTCACCCTCGGGCACGTGAAACCCTTCAGTGAAAAGCTTAAAGTGGTGGATCAACTCCTCCATGTTGGACTTCATGGATTCACGAGCGGGCGCAGCCACCTTGTGATTGTCAGTAATGACAGGACCCGGATTGGCTTTGAGCCAATCCACACACTGCTTGATGATGCGATTGGATTCGCGCATTTCCTGCACGCGCACCAGATAGCGGTCGTAGCAGTCACCTGTCTTGCCCACGGGTACATCGAAGTCCACACGGTCGTAAACATCGTACGGNTGGGTCTTGCGCAGGTCCCAGGCAATACCGGAGCCACGGATCATGGGNCCGGTCATGCCCAGGTTCAGCGCACGCTCNGGCGGCACCACACCAATACCCACGGTGCGCTGCTTCCAGATACGGTTGTCGGTCAGCAGGGTCTCGTACTCNTCTACGCAACCGGGGAAGCGCTTGGTGAAGTCGTCGATGAAATCAAGCAAAGAACCTTGGCGGTTCTGGTTCATGGCCTCCAGGGCCTTGGCGTTCTTGATCTTGCTGACCTTGTATTGCGGCATGGAGTCCGGCAGGTCACGGTACACACCGCCTGGACGGAAATACGCTGCATGCATACGCGCGCCAGAGACGGCTTCGTACATGTCGAACAGGTCTTCGCGCTCGCGGAAGGTATAGATCAGGATGGTGGAGCTGCCGCAGTCGTTGCCATGCGAACCCAGCCACATCAGGTGGTTCAGCAGGCGCGTGATTTCCGAAAACATCACGCGGATGTACTGCGCACGCAGGGGCACTTCCAGGCCCAGCAGCTTTTCGATGGCCAGGCAGTAGGCGTGCTCATTGCACATCATCGAAACGTAGTCCAATCGGTCCATGTAGGGCAGCGACTGGATGTAGGTCTTGTGTTCGGCCAGCTTTTCGGTGGCACGGTGCAGGAGGCCGATGTGCGGGTCGGCGCGCTGTACGACTTCGCCATCGAGCTCCAGCACCAAGCGCAGCACACCGTGCGCCGCCGGATGCTGCGGACCAAAGTTCAGGGAATAGTTCTTGATTTCAGCCATGGTGGTTCACATGGGGCGCGGGCGCCTTAGTGCAGGCCTCCGTACTTGTCTTCGCGGATGATGCGCGGCGTGATCTCCCGCGGCTCGATCGACACGGGTTCATAAACCACCCGGCGCAGCTCTGCGTCGTAGCGCATCTCAACATGACCAGACAGCGGAAAGTCTTTGCGGAAGGGATGGCCAATGAAGCCGTAGTCGGTCAGGATACGGCGCAGGTCGTTGTGGCCGTCGAACANAATGCCGAACAGATCAAACGCTTCGCGCTCGTACCAGTTGGCGGAGTTCCACAGGTCGGAGACCGAGGCCACCACCGGAAAATCATCATCGGCGCAGAACACCTTGACCCGCACACGCTGATTCAGACTGACGGACAACAGGTGCGAGACCACGCAATAGCGGGGGCCTTCACGCACGGCATCGGCATATGCCGAATAGTCCACGCCACACAAATCGATCAGTTGCTCAAAGCGGCAACTTTCAGTGTCACGCAACACGCGCATGGATTCGAGGTAATCAGCCGCATCAACGACCAAGGTGACCTCATCCAACGCCACCGTGATCTGACGCACCATCGCCCCCAGGGCGGCGGCAATATTGTCTTTGAGTTTTTCAGGCCGAATGGCAACAGCGGTCATCATCAACCCTTCAGACACGAGCAATGGTGTTGGTACGGCGAATCTTCTGCTGCAGCTGGATGATCCCGTAGATCAACGCCTCCGCCGTGGGCGGGCAACCTGGCACGTAGACATCCACCGGAACAATGCGATCGCAACCACGCACCACGGAGTAGCTGTAGTGGTAGTAACCGCCGCCGTTGGCACACGAGCCCATCGACAACACCCAACGCGGCTCGGACATCTGGTCGTACACCTTGCGCAACGCAGGCGCCATCTTGTTGCACAGCGTGCCGGCCACAATCATGAGGTCAGACTGGCGCGGGCTCGCGCGGAACACTTCCGCCCCAAAACGACCAATGTCGTAACGCGCCGCCGCAGCATGCATCATTTCGACGGCACAGCAAGCCAAGCCAAATGTCATCGGCCACAGAGAGCCGGTCTTGGCCCAATTCACCACCGAGTCGTAACTCGTGGTGATGAAGCCTTCCTTCATCACGCCTTCAATCATTGCATCATCCTTGTTGAGGCTCGCTCATTCCCAATCCAGGGCACCCTTTTTCCACTCGTAGGCAAAACCCACAACCAGAATGGCCAGGAAAATAACGACCGCCACGAAACCAGCGATCCCCACCTCATGCAGCGTCACCGCCCACGGGAAGAGGAATGCAATTTCGAGATCGAACAGAATGAAGAGAATAGCCACAAGGTAGTAGCGCACATCAAACTTCATGCGCGCATCCTCGAAGGCTTCAAAGCCACATTCGTAGGGAGAGTTCTTCGCGGCATCCGGGCGGTTGGGGCCCAGTATGTAGCCGAGTACAAGGGGGACAACGCCTACGGCGATGCCGACCAAGATGAACAAAAGGACGGGGAGGTACTGATCGAGGTTCATCTTGAGGATGTGCTCACCGCTGTGGCCTTGCCCGTCAGGACCCGAGCCGGGTCATGCAGGCAGGCCTTTGTTTTGGTGCCGTCGGCGAGACTCGAACTCGCACAGCTTTCGCCACTACCCCCTCAAGATAGCGTGTCTACCAATTTCACCACGACGGCTGATTTTTGCATCTGGATGGCATGAGGAACCTTGCGGTTTTGGCTTTCCAGACAATCCAGAATTCTACTCCGGAAAAACCCTGCTTCGGCTTACGGAGCCCAATTTAGTGCAGATTATTTGGTGGGGATCTGCGCTGCACCCGAGGCGGGCACGGCAGGAGCCACAGCAGCATCCGAAGCCGACAACGAAGGCGCACCCGCAGGCACTGCAGCAGCGGGATTTTCCAGCACGCTACCCGAACTGGCAGGACGCGCATTGCCGAAATAGGCCAGTGCCAGCGTTGCCACAAAAAACACCGCAGCCAGCACCGCCGTAGTGCGCGACAAGAAGTTGGCGCTACCGCTGGCACCAAACAGGCTTCCGGAACTGCCACTGCCAAACGCTGCGCCCATATCGGCACCCTTGCCATGCTGGATCAGGATCAGGCCAATCATCCCCAAGGCCGTCAGCATCTGCACAGCCAACACCACATTCACGATCACGTTCATTCTCTGTTCACTCCTGATTGAATAGTTTGAAGGGCAGCCTCACCGGGCGGCCGCAATGATTTGAAGGAAATCGGGCGCTTTCAGCGAGGCACCGCCAACAAGGCCGCCATCGATATCCGGCTGGGACAGCAACTGGGCGGCATTGGCCGCATTCATGCTGCCGCCGTACAGCAGGCGGATTCGATCCGCATGCTCGCTGGCCGCAGACAGCTGTGCCCGCAGCACTGCATGCACTGCCTGCGCCTGCTCAGGCGACGCCGTGCGGCCCGTGCCAATGGCCCAGACCGGTTCGTAAGCCACCACCACTTCGCTGATGCAGTGACCATTGAGGTGGATCACAGCCGCCAATTGACGCTTGACCACAACCTCGGTCTGCCCAGCTTCGCGCTCCTGAAGAGTCTCGCCCACGCAGACGATAGGCGTGATACCTGCCGCCAGTGCGCGCTGCGCTTTCTCGGCGACCACCACGTCGGTTTCACCATGGTATTGGCGGCGCTCTGAATGCCCCACGAGCGCGTACCGCACACCAAAGTCTTTCAACATGGCGGCCGACACCTCTCCGGTGTAGGCACCTGCTTCGTGCTGCGATACATCCTGGGCAGCCACCGCCACCAAAGACCCCAACGCAGCAGCCTGCACCTGCGCCAGATAGGGCGCCGGCACCGCAACGGCCACGTCACAAACCGCGTCAGCCAGCCCCGCCAAGATGCCTTTCAGCAAAGCATCGTTGGCAGCCAGACTGCCGTTCATCTTCCAGTTGCCTGCGATGAGTTTTCTCTTGTTTTTCATGATTACCACGTCAAAACAATCTTGCCAATGTGCTGATTTGACTCCATCAGCGCGTGGGCCTTAGCAGCCTCTGTCGCCGCAAATGTGCTGTGGATGACGGGCCGCACACGCCCCGCCACCAGCAGAGGCCACACATGCTCGCGCAATGCACGCGCAATCGCCCCCTTGAATGCCACAGAACGCGGACGCAAGGTGGAGCCAGTAATGGTCAGCCGGCGGCGCAGCACCAAACCCGCATTGAAGTCGCTCTTGATGCCACCCTGCACCGCAATGATGACAATGCGGCCGTCCTCAGCCAGGCACTGCACCTCGCGCGCCACGTAGTCACCTGCCACCATGTCCAGCACCACATCCACGCCTTTGCCCTGCGTAATGCGATTGGCTTCTGCCACAAAATCCTGCGTCTTGTAGTTGATGGCCTCGTGGGCCCCCAGTTGCAGACATGCCGCACACTTTTCGTCGCTACCTGCAGTTGCAATGACCGTTGCGCCAAAGGCCCGCGCCAATTGAACAGCCGTCACACCAATACCACTGGTACCGCCTTGCACCAGCAGGCTTTCACCCGCCTGCAGATGCCCCCGGTCGAACACATTGCTCCACACGGTGAAGAACGTCTCGGGCAGTGATGCAGCCTCGACATCGCTAAAGCCATCAGGCACCGGCAGGCACTGCACCACAGGCGCCACGCACCATTGGGCATAACCACCACCCGCCACCAGCGCACAGACGCGGTCACCCACCCGAATACCCGCCTCGGCCATGGCTGCAGCATCACCCGACTCCACCACTCCCGCGACTTCCAGGCCCGGCAGGTCAGACGTGCCAGACGGAGGGGCATAGTGCCCCATCCGCTGGAGCACATCGGGGCGGTTGACACCGCTGGCAGCCACACGGATCAGCAGCTCACCGGCACCCGGCTGCGGCACGGGGCGCTCACCCAGGCGCAAGACCTCGGGGCCGCCAAAGGAAGTGATCTCGACAGCACGCATATTGCGATTCATGGGACGGTCAATTTTTGAGTGATTTTGGCTACTAGCGCTTTATTTAAAAGCACAAGCAGCTACAAAATCAATAGCAAATCCGATCAGCCGACGATCTGCCCGGAACCGCCGTCCGAAGGCAAGGACTGTTGCTGTTGCTGCTGATCCGCTGGCTGACGGCCCCCGTCACGACCATGGTCACGGCGTGGTTCGCGGTCGCCGCGCTCTGCAGGAGCAGGACGGTCGCTGCCGCCGGCAGGACGATCGGCCAGCACCTTCATCGACAGCTTGACGCGGCCCTTCTCGTCGGTTTCCATGACCTTGACCTTCACGATCTGGCCTTCGGTCAGGTAGTCACCCACGCGCTCAACGCGCTCGTGGGCAATCTGGCTGATGTGCAGCAGACCATCCTTGCCAGGCAGCAGATTGATCAGCGCACCGAAGTCCAGGATCTTGGTCACAGGGCCTTCGTAGATCTTGCCAATTTCGACTTCCGCCGTGATCTGCTCGATGCGCTTCTTGGCCTCGTCGGCCTTGGCCGCATCAGTGGCGGCGATGGTGATGGTGCCGTCTTCCTCGATGTTGATCTGGCAGCCGGTTTCTTCGGTCAGCGCACGGATCACCGCACCGCCCTTGCCGATCACGTCACGGATCTTCTCGGGGTTGATCTTCATCGTGTAGAGCTTGGGCGCAAAGTTCGACACCTCAGTCTTGGCTTCACCCATGGCCTCTTGCATCTTGCCCAGGATGTGCATGCGCGCTTCCTTGGCCTGGGCCAGTGCCACTTGCATGATTTCCTTGGTGATGCCCTGGATCTTGATGTCCATCTGCAGGGCCGTGATACCGCCCGTGGTACCCGCCACCTTGAAGTCCATGTCACCCAGGTGATCTTCATCGCCCAGGATGTCGGTCAGCACGGCGAAACGGTTGGCGTCCTTGATCAGCCCCATCGCAATACCGGCCACGTGGGCCTTCATGGGCACGCCGGCATCCATCAGCGACAGGCAGCCGCCGCAAACCGAAGCCATCGACGAGGAACCGTTGGACTCAGTGATTTCCGACACCACACGCATGGTGTAGGGGAATTCTTCCTTGGTCGGCAGCACAGCAACCAGCGCGCGCTTGGCCAGACGGCCGTGGCCGATTTCGCGGCGCTTGGTCGAGCCCATGCGGCCCACCTCGCCGGTGGCGAAGGGAGGCATGTTGTAGTGCATCATGAAGCGGTCTTCGTACTCGCCAGCCAGCGCATCGATGCGCTGTGCATCACGCTCGGTGCCCAGCGTGGTCACGACCAGCGCCTGGGTTTCGCCACGCGTGAACAGGGCCGAGCCGTGGGCACGGGGCAGCACGCTGTTGCGGATCTCGATGGGGCGCACGGTGCGCGTATCGCGGCCGTCGATGCGGGGCTCGCCAGCCAGGATCTGGCTGCGCACGATGCCCGCTTCGATGTCGAACAGCATGCCTTCAACCTTGACGGCGTCGAACTCAACACCATCGGCCTTCAACGCTGCCATCACGGCTGCATAGGCTTCGCGGCATGCCTGCGTGCGGGCTTGCTTGTTGCGGATCTGGTAGGCAGCGCGCAGCTTGTCGTCAGCCAGGGCCACCACTTTGGCGATCAGGGTTTCGTCCTTGGCAGGGGCTTCCCACTGCCATACTGGCTTGCCAGCATCGCGCACCAGTTCGTGGATGGCGTTGATGGCCACATTGCCTTGCTCGTGGCCAAACACCACGGCGCCGAGCATGATTTCTTCGGACAGTTGCTGTGCTTCGGATTCCACCATCAGCACGGCGGCCTCGGTACCCGCCACCACCAGATCCATCTGCGAGTTTTTGCGGGCAGTCTGACCAGGGTTGAGCACGTATTCGCCGTTGATGTAGCCCACGCGTGCGGCGCCAATGGGGCCATTGAACGGGATGCCGGAGATGGCCAGGGCTGCACTGGTAGCGATCAGGGCTGCGATGTCAGCGTCCACCTCTGGGTTCAGCGACACCGTGTGGATCACCACATGCACTTCGTTGAAGAAACCTTCGGGGAACAGCGGGCGGATCGGACGGTCGATCAGGCGGCTTGTAAGGGTTTCGTGCTCGCTGGGCTTGGCTTCGCGCTTGAAGAAGCTGCCAGGGATCTTGCCTGCAGCATAGGTCTTCTCGATGTAGTCCACCGTCAGGGGGAAGAAGTCCTGTCCCGGCTTGGCACCCTTGGATGCCACCACGGTGGCCAGCACCACGGTGTCATCAATGTTCACCAGCACAGCGCCGGAGGCTTGGCGGGCGATCTCACCCGTTTCCATGATGACGGTCTTGTCACCCCATTGGAAGGTCTTGGTGACTTTGTTGAAAATGCTCATGTTCAGCTCCTGTTTTAATAGCTGGTAGCGCTCTACCAGATTGGCTTGGAGAGCAATTCAGAACACGATGCCATTCCAGGGAACCTGCACACCAACGCATGGCGGCAACTTCATTGGAATGACACAGCTTCGCTCTGTTTTGCGACTCCGAAGTAAAAAACGCCTGAGCTAGCGGACTAACCCAGGCGTTTTCGCATGCGATTGCAATTACTTGCGCAGACCCAGCTTGGCGATCAGCGCGGTGTAACGGTCAGCGTCCTTGGCCTTCAGGTAGTCCAGCAGCTTGCGACGACGGCTCACCATGCGCAGCAGGCCACGGCGACCATGGTGGTCCTTGGCATGCGTCTTGAAGTGGGGGGTCAGTTCGTTGATGCGGGCGGTCAGCAGGGCCACCTGCACTTCTGGGCTACCAGTGTCATTGGCAGCACGAGCGTTCGCCTTGACGACTTCGGCCTTGATAGAGGATGCGATCATTGTTTTTCCTTGATAAGGCCCGCAAAGGAAGCTGGGCCGTGGTTTTTACTTGCGCCAGCGGCTGGAACGGCTGCAGGCGTGCGTCTTGCACCATGCAAAACTCTGTGATTATAACCCAGTCGCCTTTGCAACTTGCCAAGCCACCCCGATCTGGAAACACTACGGCACATTGAATCAACAAACCGAAAATCTCAAATGGAATCCAAGGCATACCAACCAAGCAAAACTAGCAAAAATCTGCCTTCCCGCCTCCGCAACTCGTTGACCATCGGAATTGCACTAAGTCTGCTTGCAGCCACCAGCCTTGCGCAATCCAACACTGGCAAGAGCAATAGAACCCGCGAAACCCAAACCTCCCCCAAGAAGAAAACCGCCAGCAAGGTCACTCATCAACGCAGCCCCTCTGAAGAGACGACAGCCGAACACGACCGCCGCATGTTCCGGGAATGCCGTGGCCTGCACAACGCAGGTGCTTGCAGGGGCTACACACGCAAGTGACAGACAGGAGCATTGCCTCTCGTCGGCGTGAAAGCGCCACCCGTCACCCGACCCGAATGCCGAACACCCAATCTTCATAGGATGGCGCCATGTGTGCATCGAACCCATTTCCCCTACCCCTCAAACGCTTACCTCATCGACTAAGCCATGGTTTCACGGCGATTGAGTTGATGGTTGTTGTAGCCATCGTGGCCGTCCTGGCAGCTCTGGCTGGCCCTAGCTTTCGAGACTTGATGGACGGCTTCCGCGTCAGAGGCGCCATCGAAGAAATCACAAATAGTATTTATTTCGCCCGTTCGGAAGCAATCAAGCGCGGAGGGCTTGTTTCAGTCAGAAAAAATTGCGCGACTGGAACAGCTCAAGAATGGCAGTGTGGATGGATTGTTTTTACGGATGCCAACAACGATGGGACTCTTAATGGGACAGATACCATCTTGCAGACATTTCCAGCCCTATCCAACATGACTGTTAATCACCTTGCTGGTAGCGCCTTCTACAGAGTGGACCGTTGGGGTCAAATTAGCGGATTGGGAGCAGCTAGTTTCAATGCAATACCTGAGCCGCTGGGGGTCGCATCCAGGCACGCGACAGTTCTATGCAGCAGTTCCGGTGGCCGCATTAAAACAACGAAAGGATCAATCACATGTCCAATATAAATAATCGGCAACGCGGCGTTAGCCTGATTGAATCGCTTGTTGCTATTGTTGTTACAGCGCTAGGCATATTGGGCATTCTGGGGGTACAACTTCGTACACTCGCGGACACACAGACAGGGGTACGCCGTGCGCAAGCCATTCGACTGATTGAAGACTTGAGCGAGCACACCAAGGTAAACCCCAATGCCCTTGGGAACTTCAACAGCTATTTAATGAACTGGGGTGCAACACCTACAGCACCTGTTGATTGCAAAATCACACCCTGCAACTCTCAACAGCTAGCCCTCTATGACGTCTCACGCTGGCGTCAGGCTGTTACCAACGCACTTCCCAATTCGGATGTCAATGTCTTTATTGTTCCAGATGAAACCGTTGCAAACAACAATCGACAATTGGGGGTTATGGTTAGCTGGCGAGAAAACGAGAAGGATACGGGAACAGGCGCTGTCTTCAAAATTACAAACACAGAGACAGGCAATGTTTCCTGCCCGGCAAACAGCATCTGCCATCTTCAATACATTCAACTGACAGCCCGTTGCGCGCCCTACACAATGGGAGGCCCGACCTTGCCGCAGACTTTTTGCCCTGGAGTCTGAACAATGAAAAATATCCATCTCCCAAGGTTCAAAAATCCAACCACTCAATATGGTGCCACACTGGTGGAGTTATTGGTTGGAATTACCATCGGCCTTATGACGATTGCCGTTGCCGCCAGTGCACTGATGATTTCGCGCGGGGTATCTGGCACTGTGACTGATGCCAGCCAAATTCAACAACAAGCCTCTTATATCTTTCGCATTATTGGACAGCAACTGCGGCAAGCAGGTTCGATGCGCCTGGATCTGGCTGCCAATAAGGGGCCTGCTGATCCCATTGACGCAGCAGATGTTGTTGCCTTCACTCCAGATATATCACTTCACTCACTGACAGCATCTACACCGCCAATCTCTGGAAAAGACTCACCAACAGCGTCTGAATACAAACTCTCTGTGGCTTATCAGAACTATGCGGAGCCGAGCTTCACATCTGCATCCAGCGTGTCATTTTTTCGCGACTGCCTTGCCAACGCACCAAATTTACCGGTAGCCCCCCTCGAACAAAACATCATTCAAAGTCAGTTCGTGGTGCAAAGCGAGGAGTTTCGCTGCAACGGAACAGGAGTGGGATCACAAGCGCTGGCCCGCAATATTGCAGACTTCCAAGTCAACTACCTTCGGCAAACCGATAGCAGCACAGGCACTCCGAAAATTCAGACTGTCAATGCAACCACGATTGGAACTGCCTGGAATACTGTTTATGGAGCAGATGTATGCATCGTACTTTATGGCGATGAACGTATCGATATGCCTGCCGGTAGCTCCTACACTGGTTGTGATGGCACTGCCGTCAATATGAGCAGCACCGGCACACTTCCGGCCAATCGAAAAAATCGCCTTCACATGACCTTTCGCACCACATACCAGTTGCGAAGCCAAGGGCTGACGGGCTGATTACGGACAATGACCATCATGCAAAGCATGTCAAAAAAATCCCCCCAAATACAACGCGGCATTTCTCTATTCGTAGTAATAGTCATTGTCATGCTATCCGCTTTACTGGCAATGTGGGGGTCCAGAACCTCTCTGTTTAATGAAATGATCGTTGGCAACGATGCCGACTACCAGCGAGCTTTTGAAGCAGCGCAAGCGCTCATCCAGGATGCGGAATTCGACATCCGTAGTGAGCGACCAGACGGGACCGCCTGCGTCCCAGCCGCAGGCAAACCCGAGGTATGCAGGGTCCCTGATGCGGTAGTAAATAAAGTATGGATACCCACTGAAGACAAGGAAATTGGGGACATATTAAGCGAACTGGATGGTGCAACTACAAAATGTATCAAGGGAATATGCCTGAAACGTACAGGTAACCAAGATTTCTGGAATGACAAGGCCACATTGACTGCACTAATGGCGGATGGTGTTGGGGCGCGCTACGGCCAATTTACTGGCGCCGAGGCAGGCAGCAAAAGTAACCCAATCCTGAAATTAAATCAGCCAGGAGATGATGCCACCAAAGGCGGCTGGTACTGGATTGAAATTCTTCCCTACGATAACAATGCAGGGAATACAGGCCTTATCACCAATGGCTCCAACAGCCTTGCACTAAACCTCCTTCCGAGCGTCGCATATCGCATCACTGCCGTAGCTCGTGGGCTTAAACCGAGTACGCAGGTTGTGCTGCAGTCAACTTTTGTTCGTCAGAAAATGAAAAACTGACAGGAGAATTTTATGAAAAAATCGCCATTATTCAAAAAAACGGCCATCGGCGCTCTGATTGCTGCAGTCTGCACCCCTCAAGTAACGCTAGCTGACCCCCTGGATTTTTCTACACTTCCGCCGGGTTTGGTATCCATACCCCCGACACCGAATGTCATTCTGTCCGTGGATGATTCCGGGAGTATGAGCGAACAAGTAGGAGGCGGGGATACCAAGACGAAGATGTTCCGCTTGAAAGAAGCTCTCGCAACAGTATTTAATGACAAACTGCTGTTGCCCGATGGGAAGATTCGCTTGGCATGGCAGGTGATGCACAACAATGGTGGATCTCCTGGAGCAGGCAATCTGACTGCAGGTGCTGTCAACTCCATGAAAGTTCTTGACGACACCCATCGGACCAATTTTTTGAGTTTCGCGGGTAGCCTTTCACCAAATAGCGGAACACCATCTCATCGGATGATGAAACAAGCCTACACTTATATGAAAGTGGGTAAGAGCTTGAACAGTCCTTGGGCCTATACACCTGGGACAAAGGAAGAACCTTACTTGGGTTGCCGCCGCTCCTACCACATTTTCATGACCGATGGCGGCTGGAATGGCTATGCCGCCAGCGAACTGCCTGGAGAGGCAGACAATGTGAATTACACACTCCCAGACGGGCAAATTTACGATACAGCATCTGATCAAACCAACGTATATCGGGGTGCGCAAGGTAATTTATTAGCAGATTGGGCCATGAGAATGTGGCGTGAAGATTTGCAGACAGGCATTGACGACTTGATCAAGCCCAGTACAACTGATGGAGTTCCCTCTACAGAAACCTTTGGTTCAACCACATTGCAACGGTATTGGAATCCGAAGCACAATCCAGCCAAATGGCAGCACATCGTAAACTATACCATCGGATATGGTACTGGTGCTTATTCGTGGCCAAGCGCCCCCAAATGGTCGATGGTAGATGATGACAACTATGGCACTGGCGGAGATTACTCAAAACTCGTTGCAGGTACAGTCACATGGGTCCCCACAGTACTGCAGAATCTGAATGCAAACAATCCTGCCGAGCTTTGGCATATTGCAATTAATAGTCGCGGAAAATTCTACCCTACCGGCCCTGGTCGTAAATACGACTTAAAAGAAGCATTCAAAAAGATTCTTGAAAATATTAATCTTGAAAATACAGCTGATGTAGCCAGCATGGCGGGCAGTTCCAGCACCAATATCCGAACTGATCTTCAGCGATTTACTGCAGGCTATGATCCAAAGAAGTGGTCAGGGTATGTAAGAGCCGATAAAATTGACACGTCTGGCAATATATTACCTGACCCCGGATGGGGAGTTGTGAGTGGCAGCACTCACAAAACTACCGCCAACAAACTAGATCTTCGGGACATTTCAACCCGGGTGATTTTGACCACAAATGACGATACCAACCAAGGCGTATCTTTTGAGTGGGAAGCTGGGACGACAAAATTGAGTGCAACTCAGAAGGCACTTCTTGACGGTGGTAGTCTTGGGGAAAAGCGTATCAATTTCATAAGGGGTGAAAGAACCTATGAAGAGGGTACTGTCAGCAAACCCTTTCGCGTACGCGATTCACGACAGGGAGATATTGGAAACTCCAGCATCTGGTACGTCGATAAGCCTGCCAGCAATTACTCGTTCAAAGGCTATAAATCCTTCGTTTCTACGCACAAAAACCGACTCCCGATGGTCTATGTGGGTGGCAACGACGGCATGCTGCACGGTTTTTCTGGAGTGGATGGGGAAGAACAGATTGCATATATTCCCAAAGCAGTCGTTCCAGAACTCGCTAAGCTAAGCGAACCCGGTTACGTTCATCGCTATTACGTAGATGGCTCTCCGTTCACAGGCGATGCAAACTTGGCAGATAGTGCATCGCCACCAGATTGGCGAACCCTTCTAGTTGGCACCTTGGGGGCAGGAGGCAAGGGATACTTCGTGCTTGATGTTACCCAGCCTGGTGGAAAGTCAGGCACTCCTGCAACGACCTTCGCCACTGTGAATGCCAAAGACTTGGTTGTAATGGATAAAACTTTGCACCCCAGCGCACCATTGACGGCAGGCAGCGACGATGAGGACATTGGTCATATTTTCCATCCTCCCGTCATGGATGACAACAATCCATTCAAAGCCAGCCAAGTCGCAATGATGAACGACAACCGGTGGGCTGTAATAATGGGCAATGGGTATAACAGTAAAAATGAGCGGCCCGTTCTACTGATTCAATATCTGGATGGCCTCAAGGAATTGGTGAAAATTGTTGCTACAGGGAACCAAAAAATCAGCTCTCCAATTAATACTACTCTCGACACCAATGTCATTGCCAACGGCCTTTCGGCGCCCAAGCCAGTGGATATCAACAGCGATGGTAAAGTGGATATCGTTTACGCTGGTGATCTGAAGGGTAATCTCTGGAAGTTCGACCTGACCAGCCCCAATGCCAGTGTCTGGTCGGTCGCAGCATGGGGAAGCACCGATGCCACACCTTGTGCCTGGAAAACTTCTATTTGCAAACCTTTGTTTACCGCAGAGTACTCAGGGAAGCGGCAGCCCATCACTGCACCTCCCACCGTCAAGGCGAATGACCGTGGTGCGGGCGGCATGATGGTGGCCTTTGGTACCGGAGCTAATCTCACTGACAATGATCGGAGCAGCACAGATGTGCAGTCTGTATATTCCATTCTTGACAATACACACTACAAAATAGATTCTGGCAAGCTTGTCATCAATACAGATATCTCAGACGATGGTGTGATTCCTACTGCTGTCAGTGGAACCAGTGATCTGGTCAAGCAAGACATGGTGGATACCACAGGGATTGCGGGTCAAGGAGTGAGTTCTGCTCGGCGCTTCTGGCAAATGACCCAGAATAATGTCAATTACGATGCGACCAAAGGCCCAGTGAAGAAAGGCTGGTACTTCAATTTCCAAGTAACCAGTGAGCGTGTGCTGCGTCCGATGAGTTTTTTCGATGGAAGCAACAACTTGATGGTGTTTTCAGTTACTCCAGCGTACGGTGGCAACGGTTCTACTGACGAAACCTGCGAACCGGCAGGTACGCCAGAGAAAGCCTACCTTACCTTGCTCAATATCATGGATGGCAAGAAACCAGGCGTACAAGTTATGGACCGCAATGGGGATGGCTTCTACAACACCACAGACGATGGCGTATCACGGATGACACTTCCGCCCGGAGCTGTTAGCAATGTAGCGGGCAAAAAAACCATTACGCTCTCTGGAGGAGACAACAAGCCCGACAAGCTTGCTCGCATGCCTGAGCAACCTGCACGCCCCAGCTGGCGCCAGCTGCAATAATCGGTGCTTCAATCAGAGAGCAAAACCATATGCACAAAAAGCACCAAGGCTTCACGCTGATCGAGGTGATGATTGTGGTTGCCATCGTCGGCATCCTCACTGCAATCGCCATTCCCTCGTACAGCGAGTACATCCGACGCGGGCACCGTGCTGATGCGCGCGCTGGATTGCTGCAGGCTCAGCAGTGGTTGGAGCGGGCGTCCACCGCAACGGGCAATTACCCCACAACCCTTCCGGCCTCCATGACCTGGACCGCTGACAACACAAAGCGTTATGCCATTGCGATAGGAGGGCCCGCAACCACAACGTCCTTTACGTTGACGGCAACTCCTAAGGCTGGCACGCCTCAAGTAGGTGACAAATGCGGCACATATACGCTAACGCATACCGGCATTCGCGGAGCGAATGGCCTAATTCAAACCGACGCTAGCTTCGACGCCACTTGCTGGAACAAATAGCCGCTGAGCTACCATCCTGGGCGCCATGATTCATAAAGCGCCCCCCCACATCCACCAAGCGCTTGGGCTCGCCACCCAAGCGCTTTTTGTTTCCAACCCCAACCCTCGTGTTGGCTGCGTGCTTGTCTCTCCAAGCGGCGAAGTGATAGGCCAAGGGTTCACGCAGCATGCGGGTGGGCCACACGCTGAAGTCATGGCCCTGCGCGACGCCAGCGGCAAGGGGTTCGACACGGCAGGCGCCACAGCCTATGTCACGCTGGAGCCCTGTTCCCACCACGGGCGAACCGGCCCCTGCTGCGATGCACTCATTCAAGCTGGTGTTGCCAAAGTGGTGGCCTCGTTGGCGGACCCAAACCCTTTGGTGGGCGGGCGCGGGTTTGACCGGCTGCGTGCGGCAGGGGTGGAGGTCGTGGTCGGCCCTGGGGCTGAAGAATCCCGGGAACTCAACATTGGTTTTTTCAGCCGCATGATCCGGGGTACACCCTGGGTGCGGCTGAAAGTAGCAAGCTCGCTGGATGGCACTACGGCCCTGAACAATGGCGCCAGCCAGTGGATCACGTCCCGCGCTGCGCGGGCGGATGGACACGCGTGGAGGGCCAGGGCGTGCGCTATATTGACGGGCATTGGCACAGTGCTGGATGACAACCCCCGACTAGACGTCCGCGAAGTTCCCACGCCACGCCAGCCCCATGTGGTGGTGGTGGACAGCCAGTTGCAGTTGCCGACCGACGCCAATCTGCTGATGAAAGGGCGCGATTGTTATGTCTACACAGCCTCTGACAACGAAACCAAGAAGACAGCTTTGCAAGCCTGTGGTGCTACGGTGGTCCACCTGCCCAACGCGAACGGCAAGGTCGATCTTTCGGCAATGCTCCAGGACCTGGGCCAACGGGGCATCAACGAGCTGCATGTAGAGGCTGGGCACAAGCTCAATGGCTCTCTGGTCCGAGAAGGCCTGGTCGATGAGCTGTTGCTGTACCTGGCACCACGGCTTTTGGGTGCGGGACGGGGAATTGCAGACTTTGGCCCGTTGACGGCCTTGGCCGATGGGCTGGCGCTGGAATTCAAGTCCGTAGAGACCTTGGGCGCGGACTTGCGTGTTGTGGCACGGGTGCAGGGACGCGACAGTTTCTAACTCCCCCACCCCACACTCCCGACAGGCACGGGCTTCGCCATGCGGAAGGTAAAAAATGGGTGGGGCAACGACCGAACAACAGCAGCTGGTGGGCTCTGCGGGCGCAGCCCAGTGGGAAGTGCCTGCAAAACAACGCAAGCCCCAAGCCGCAAGGGGCACTCACCCTCGCAGCACAAAGATGACCCGCCACCACCACCCAGCTCAGCCCACCTCCGCAGAAGACGACAGCCTCGGCAAGGCGGCTGCGTTTTGATACTAAAAAACTCTCACAAAGACACCAGCGCCAAACTCGCTCAAAACTTGGGCTTTGCACAAGCCAGATACCTCGCAACTTTCACTGGATGGCAGTTGCGCGCTCGCGCCGTCGTCATCGCTGCTGGGCGGCGACGACCCTCCCGGCACGGCCCATTGTCACCTCTCCTCCCCAGCCCTTTCCGCACCACACCAAAACAGTGCAAAACAACGCACCATTCTTTGGCGCGATTTTTGCTTCAACTTGGTGCAAATCTGGTAGCTAGGCTCGAAACGCACCAGAACAGATCAACCAATCGCGCGAGGACGTTATGGAAGCACTCAAACAGGGCACTGATGCCCTGTTCATTCTTCTGGGGGCCATCATGGTGCTGGCCATGCATGCAGGGTTTGCCTTTCTGGAACTGGGCACGGTTCGCAAAAAGAACCAGGTGAATGCGCTGGTCAAGATCCTGGTGGACTTTTCGGTGTCCACCGTGGTGTATTTTGTGGTGGGCTACAGCGTGGCCTATGGCACGCATTTCTTTGTGAGCGCGGAATCGCTGGCGCAGCAAAACGGCTATGCACTGGTCAAGTTCTTCTTCCTGCTCACTTTTGCGGCTGCCATTCCGGCGATTGTGTCGGGCGGGATCGCGGAGCGGGCCAAGTTCTGGCCCCAGCTGATGGCCACGGCGGTCATTGTGGGGTTCGTGTATCCGTTCTTTGAAGGCATTGCCTGGAACCAGCACTTTGGGGTGCAGGCCTGGATCAAGGGACTGACGGGCGAAGAGTTCCACGACTTTGCAGGCTCCATCGTCGTGCATGCCATGGGCGGGTGGATCGCCTTGCCGGCCGTGATGCTGCTGGGCTCGCGTTCCAACCGCTACCGTAAAGATGGCGCCATCTCTGCCCACCCGCCTTCCAACATCCCGTTTTTGGCGCTGGGCGCCTGGGTGCTGGTGGTGGGATGGTTCGGCTTCAATGTGATGAGCGCACAAACCGTGGACAAGCTCTCCGGCCTGGTGGCCGTGAACTCGCTGATGGCCATGGTGGGCGGCACGTTGGCGGCGTTGGTGCTGGGCAAGAACGACCCGGGCTTCGTGCACAACGGCCCGCTGGCCGGGCTGGTGGCTGTGTGCGCGGGGTCGGACCTGATGCACCCGCTGGGAGCGCTGGTGGTCGGTGCCGTGGCAGGAGCAATCTTTGTGGTGATGTTCACGCTCACCCAGAACCGCTGGAAGATCGATGACGTGCTCGGCGTGTGGCCGTTGCATGGCCTGTGCGGCACATGGGGCGGGCTGGCAGCAGGCATTTTCGGCAGCAAGGCGCTGGGTGGGCTCGGTGGTGTGAGCTTCTCGGCCCAGTTGATCGGCAGCACCCTGGGCGTGGCCTGGGCGCTGGTAGGTGGCCTGGTGGTGTATGGCATTCTCAAGAGCACGGTGGGCCTGCGGCTCACACAGGAAGAGGAATTTGACGGGGCTGACCTGTCGATCCACAAGATCAGCGCCACGCCAGACCGCGAAGTGAGCTGGTAAGCCCGGCGAGGCGCTGAGAAGGCCACTGCCAACCTGGCAGCCGCTGTGGCGGAGTTGGCGCCGCGTCTGACAAACGCGGCCACCGCCACACGGTCACAATCGCGCCATGCATTTATCGACACCTGCCATTCCAGCGTTTCTGGGCAACACGGCCCGCTACGGCTGGCTGGCGCTTTTGGCCGTCATCGTCGCAGGCGCAACCAGCGGCTGCGCCGGCCTGCCCAAGGACGTGGAGCGGCCAGTGTCGAGCGCCCTGACCTCCCCCGCAGGGACGCCCCTGGGCCAACTCGTCGAGGAGCGCCGGGCATCGGCAGGCGGCCGCCACCCCTCGGGGTTCCTGCTGCTCAGCGGGCCACAGGCAGCCTACAGCAG
>C687J35021_10001150_pt1 | contig 19884 bp, 11 predicted proteins | sample RifCSPhighO2_12_FD_35021 | JGI IMG/M metagenome (IMG submission 35021)
GTTAACGACACCAACGCGGGTATTTATACCGGAACACCATTAAGCGGAGTTGTGGATTATGATGATGGCAGCAAGGCCGGACCCAATGGAGATGCAAGGTTGACAGGTACTCTTGTCGGTGCCAAATATGTATGGAGGGCAAAGAGAGGGGGAGGAGGAGCTACCACGCATTCTTTACAATACGGTAATAACGTAGATGGGGCTACAAGCACCAATACCGTGATTAATTCTGCTTATACTATTCATAATTACATGTCGGTGTCGGCATCTGTAGTACCCTTGGTAACAGAGTATTTCAGGCAGGGCTTTGGCGTTAGCGGTCCCCAGGACTTAACTGTTTCCGAGATGTGGGCCCAACTGGGACACGTTCCACCGCCACCGCCGCCACCCAGCGGAGTAGGAGCATCAGTGTCTAAACAGGTTATGATAATATAATTTTATATGTCAACAATTTTAAAACACAGGGGATTAAGAAAGCGCATAGTTGATGTTCCTGCAGCAGCAGCAGCGCCATCAGCCATCCAACCATGGACTTATCCCGGAATGGTGGTATGGTATGAAGCATCTAAAGAAACGGCCTATATTGATGATGACCTTGTAGGCACCATGACGGATCAGACCAGTAACGCGCTTAATGCCACTGCTGCCGGAGCTAATAGGCCGACGTTTAAAACCGCTATATTAAATGGGAAGGCGGTATATCGTTTTCTTGGAGATGACTTGGCACAGACTGCGGCATTTTCTTTAAGACGGCCTATCCTTTTTATAGTCTCCAGAGTGTCGAATAACGGGTGTGTATGCGAATTCGCTTTTAATACCCTGGATGTGTTTTCTTTCTTTACGGACATCGCTGTAGTTATTCCTACAAATATGCTGCTCCACTTTAAACCGGCAGGAACTGCCAGTGTCTCACCATCATCTGCCGGAGATCATGCAGATAATGTATGGAGGAATTTAAGACTGTCGACTAGTGGAGTTGGATCCACCACAGATATCTATTTTAATAATAAACCTGTGGATGTTACTGATGGTGTTGCTGATCCTGGAAACGCTCTCATTACAGATACTTTTGGTATAGGTGGACGAATTAACGGCAGCCTGTTTATTACAGGAGACATAGCTATTCTCGGAATAGCTGAAAGAACTACCCTGACACCCGAACAGGAGCAACTAACTAATGATTATATAGTTACGCAATCTGGAATAGCGGATGATCTTTGGCCTTAACTAACAAATTTATGTGGGTTGTTTTAAATAAGAAATTATCGTTTGGAGTATTTGGAGAAACCACTGTGGTATATACAAATTCTGACAATACAAAATTTGCATATAACGCTCCATTTGCCACCGATCACCTGGTTCATGCTACCCTGGAGGGTGCTCGAATATACAAAGATGGCGAAGACTGGAAATCAGCAGAGAAATGGGAAGATAAACCATTTAAACTTGTATGAAAATCACTATAATACGTAAGTGGTTTACAACAAATGCAAGTATAGGAGAGCTATATGTAGACGATACACTGTTTTGTTTTACACTTGAGGACACAGTTCGGGCCCTTGGGGTGAAAATAAAAGGTCATACTGCAATACCNGCCGGAAAATATTCAGTAAAGTTGACATTTTCCAATAGATTTCAACAGAATATGCCCCTTATTTCAAACTCTTCAGATTTAAGTGTTCAGGATGGCTTTGGAGCTCGATGGGACGGTATTCGCATTCATCCCGGTAATACAGATAAAGACACTGATGGTTGCATTCTTCTTGGTCGTAAGCGATTAGATACCAGTATTGTTGAATCAAAGGCGGCTTATAGCCTTTTTATGGAACAGTTTTTAAAAGAAAAATGCGCTGATTTAACAGTCTTAAATAAGCAGATGAAATGAAGCGCATTCTACATGATATATTAAAATCAAGCGGTAAATTCAGTGAGAAACGCGTAATTCGTTTCGGAACTGTTATTATCTGTTTAACGTTAACCCTTATAGACTTCTTCTACAACCAGGAATTACGATTAGACGTTCTTATAGCCTGGTTAGGCTATGTCAGCTATGAAGGAACTGTCAAATCCATGGAGAAAATTAAAATGAGTAAACAAGTTACCGATGAACCGACTTCTGACAATTCTTCCAATAGCGCTGTTAATTAGTGCCTGCTGCACCCAAAAACGGTGTCTGCGCAAGTTTCCTCCTCATCTAATGGATTCCCTTGTAGTGGTAAAGGAATACAGAGATACGATTATAACTATTCCTGGGGAAGCTGTAATTATCAGAGATACGTTGTTTTGCGACAGTCTGGGAAACATTAAGCCGGTCATTAAAGTTGTAAAGAGCGGTTCAGTTTCTGCAGTAGTGTCTATTATAGACAACATCCTTAAAGTAGACTGTAAGACCGATTCGCTTCAGTTGATAATAACAAAACTTAAAGAAAGTATAAACACTGCGAGTACAAAAGTAATAACAACGGTTGTTAAGAAGATCCCGGGAATATACTACTTTTACAAGTATAGTTTGTTTTTGTTAATATCTGTTGTATCTTTGTACCTTCTTTTAAAGTATAAGTTGGGATGGCTACGTTAAATGAAATAGTAGCAAATATCAGAAACATTGCAGGCGGGGGTGTGCCATCTGACGATGATGTACCATCTTATGAGCAAGTAAAGTTTTGGGTAAATCAATATCGCGCCTTACTTATAAAAAGGGATCTTGATAAAGGAAAGTCTATAAATCCGGATGTAGTAAGCGACCTCGGTTGCGTAGAATTGAAATTAGTGGACGCTGCAGAATGTTGCGATATTAAAGCCGGTTGCGTTGTCTTAAAGACTGCAGTTAAAATTCCTGATACAATAGAGCTTAATCAATATAATGCCATTACTTTTGTTGGTCTTATCGATAAAGCCACTGGGTTTCAGATTACCACCCCGGTAAAAGCCAAGTGGACAAAATACAACAGGTTTACATCTTCAGCGGCTGAGGCTTATCTTTTAAACGGTCACATTTATATAACTAACAACAAGGTTATTAGATATATAAATATACGGGGAATTTTTAATGACCCGGCATCTTTATCGTCATTCAAATGCGCTGATGGCGCCACCCCCTGTTACACTGACGACTCTCAGTACCCTGTCTCCGATTGGATGATTCCCGCCATGACAGAACTTATTATGACAAAAGAATTGAAGTATACAATTACTTTGCCGGAAGATGCTCAGAATGATGCAAAAGACAACAAACCGCAAATGCCTGTTAAATGAGCGTCAAGAAATTTAAGAATACCCGAGTTTGGCTTGCAGCTAAAACTGTAACTGATGAATCTATCTGGATGTCATATGCGGTTCCAAGACATAAGGCAAAAAAACCTTACTTTTCTGTAGATGAATGGAAGGCTTATGTGCTGGAAATTAATAAGCGCCTTCTTGAATATTGTATGGAGAACGGCGAAGTGCGCTTACCGAGCGGGGTTGGTATTTTTGCGATACGTGAATCTTACCATTCCTATAAAATTAATTTCGACAAGACGAAAAAACTTAAAAAAGATGTTTTTTATGCTAATGACTATTCTAATGGAAAACGGTATCGTCTTGGCTGGACAGGCAAAAACTATTCAGCGCATAAAAAATATAAATTTGTAACTCTTCAGAAAGTCAGAGGTATATTGCATAGAAAATTCATGGAAGGTGTTGACTACTTAAAAGAAATTAAATGATTTTCAGATGGACATCCGCAAAACCTGTTATAGCTAAACTATACAGAGATCTTAACCTTCAGGATGAATCCAGACTGATTGATATAACTGAATGGATTTTTGAATCTATGGAGTTTATAGGCTCTTTTAATCAGTTAATTACAGAAACTAAAGATTTAACTGTCACTAATCATCAGGCGCCTCTTCCATGTAATTTTTATCAAATGATACAGATTATGTATAATGGAGCTCCGCTTCAGCACACTACCGATTCTTTTACTAACAGCCTTATATGCTGCGGGCAACAGGATGAAACATCAACCGATCCCATTACTCAGGGGAAACTCGATGATCTGGATACATCATCTACCGGTACGCAGGGACCCTGCTTAGGAACTTACAGTCTTCTTCCTTCCTGGATACGGACTTCCTTTAAAGAAGGTAATATTTGTATATCCTATACAGCTGTACCTATTGATGAAGATAATCTACCGCTTATACCAGACGATGTATCATTTAAACAGGCCGTTGTAGATTATGTAACTATGATGCTTTATCATCCAGAATGGATAGCAGGCCGTATTCCTGATAACAGGTATAAGGATTTAGTGGCTTCCTGGGAACACCGGTGTATGCAAGCCAGAGGCCATGCAAACATGCCATCTCTCGATCAAATGGAAGCTATTAAGAATATGTGGGTAAGACTTCTGCCTACAATTAATCAGCACAGCAATTTCTTTAAAGACCTTGGAAGACAGGAAGCTCTTAACATCTAATGCCTATACAGGGCTCAGAGCATATAACCACGTTTGAAAAAGGGCTTAATCGTGATTTTAATCATCTCGGAAGGCCAAAGGGCTCTTATTATAAAGCTATAAATGCGGTTACAAATTCAACAGAAGGGGATTTAGGTGCGCGAACAAATGAACGCGGAACTACACTCTTTTCTACTTTCGGTTCCCGCCAGGATTATTGCATTATAGGAAAGTATACTCTGGATACGGATATTATCCTTTTTCTTGTTACCCAGGATAATTCCGAATCTGAAATAGGAATTACTGATAATCAGGGAGTATATACTGAAGTTCTTGGTCCTAATACTAATGCCCCCGGGAATCTTCTTGGATTTAATATAACTAAGCAAATTGATGTACAGGGAAGAAAACTGTTCAATGGAAATCGTATAGTTTATTTTTCGGATTTCAGCAATCCTATGAGGTTTCTGAATCTGGATGATGCTCCAGTATCAGATATTGTTAATAATTTACAGCTTTTTCCGGTTGCTGACATGCCGGTTATCGAGTTTAACGAGGTAACCGATGCCGGAGGTTCTGTAAAGACCGGCGCCTATCAGTTTGCAGCCCGCCTGGTTACTGATAGTCTCGATGTAACTTCTTTTGGAGCTGTATCAGCTATAGTGCCAGTAGTGGATGACGATAAATCGTCAGGACGAGATCAATACGACGGAGCAGATTTTGAAACAGCCACAGATCACGCTATATCTATTACAATTAATAATATTGATACAGACTTTAAGTATATTGATTGTGCCGTTATTTATTATACCGGAGCTTCCTCAGATATAAAAGTAGAGCAATTCGTCAGAAAAGAGATTACAGGGAGTTCAATGAGTTTTCTGTATACTCAGGAAGAAGATTCCCTACCACTCGATATTGGAGATGTCACAATTAAACCTGTAAATTATACAACAGCAAAATGTGTAGAGCAAAAAGATAATAGACTGTTCTTTTCAAATCTCAGGTCTCAACCTGAACTTGAAGGATTACAGAATATCGCTTTGAATACAGAGGTAAGATATTTTATCGATCAGGTTGCCGGAACTAATTTTACCGACTATAAAGACCCAAGTCTTACATTTTATAAAAAGGGTTACTGGAGAAACGAAGTTTACAGTTTTGGCCTTGTTTTTGTTTATGCTAATGGCTCAGAGTCTTTTGCTTACCACATTCCCTGGAGGGCTGGAAATACTACTATTCTTTATGAAAGTAACGAAGTATATCCAGGCGATTTTCCCGGAGGACTCGCTGGATTGAGGATTCGGCACCATAGAATGCCAGATCTTACAGCGGAACCGCATTATACGAATATCGGAGGAACTCAGTATATTCGCATCCTGGGACTTACTTTCAGCAATATCGTCATTCCGGCAGATATTCTTTCGAAACTTAATCCTACTATGCCTTATTATATTGTAAGGCAACAGCGAAACTCTTCGCTTAACCGGTCTATATGGGCCCAGGGTATAGCCCAGCGGCTGCTCGCTTTTGAAGATCGCATTGTCGGACCTGCGCTGGAAACCGAACCGCATAAAATAAATTATCTCGATAATAGCTTTTTCTTTGGAAAAACGCAGATATTGTGGGATACTCACAGCGGAGACGGCACCGATAGAATACAGCCGAAGCATAATAATTTTGCAGACGCTCTTGGAGATGGAGTTAACAGATATGAAGATCGATTAATAAGCTTTTATAGCCCGGAAACTAACTTTGAACCTAAAATATCTCTTTCTCAAATTGACACATTGGAACCGCAATTATCTATCGGCGGATCTATTCAAACTACATTTCATCCATTATCGGGTCTTAATGCTCATGTGGGTATTGCTCCAATAACTTTTTTACCGCATGAATTGCACTTGCATTGCGATTATGCAAATTCTCCGACAGCAACTGCAGCAGCTGATGTAGCTATAGTCAGCGCCAGAGCTGACTATGTACCTGAAGGCAGTACTTCGCGTTCTTTAAATGTTACCGGATATGGTTATACGGAAGATGAAATACATAATTACGATGGAGAAGGATTTCCATTTTTTGAGTTAAATGCAGATTTTCCGGAAGCCGCTGATCCTGTAAATGTAACTATTACTTACGATCATGAAGGAACTCTAATTGGACTGAACAGGCAGGTAATTTATACAACAGCTCTGTCAGCAACCTCAACCAGGCTTTTATATAATCTAACCGGTACAAACAGTTCTCAATACGGCCCTTTGGATCTTGCAGAATATATAATTGTAGATCAGGCAACTTCCGCATTGCAAACCTCTATGACTGTTTATAGCGGAGATTGTTTTATTACTAAGTTNTCTGCAAAAAACTCAGGTCGGCTTGAATTTGCTGTAAACATAAAAGATGATGCATCCGCTGAATTTAAAGATCCAGANGATCGGCGATCAACTGAAAAACTTGGTTCTGAATATAGANCGAGCACCTGGTTTTGGTGCGAATCTGAAATAAATACGAATTATAGGCATATTACAGACAGCGGTGTTCCATATTATCCGAAAAAAAGTAAGATTTCAGGAACAGTTAATATTCCATTGCTTTTTGGATTTAGCGGAGGCGTAGAATCCTATACGTCCACTGATGATGGCGTACTCGATGTAGACCCTGATTTTGGACACAGCGACTACTATAATGTCACTTATTCAAAAGAAAATGATGTAAAGTTGTACTTTCCAAAACCGATAGGATTTGAGGAAGTAACGGATTTTCCTTATCGAACAATTTATAGTTCTCAGGCTATTTCAACTTCTCAGCAGGATAATTATCGTATTTTTCAAGCAAATAATTTTCAGGATATTCCTACACATACAGGAATTATCTGGGATACATTTGTTCATGGAAATCGGTTTTACGTTCATAGTATCGGGTCTCTTTGGAAAACATACGTCAATGAAAGAGAACAAACAAGCACAACTGAAGGAGACTTGTTTGTAGGAAATGCCGGGGTATTCAGTCACCCTCCCAGCGAAGTACTGGATATCGATGGGAACTATGCCGGTACAAAGTCTCAATGGTGCGGAGTTTCTACACCCTTTGGATATATATTTCCTTCTATTCCGCAAGGAAAGGTGTTTTTGCTGACAGACGGATTACAGATTCTATCAAAGGATGGAATGTGGCGTTACTTCACTGAAAATATGGATTTACCGGATCAGGACAACCCGGCTAATCCGCTAGGATATGGATTTATTGCCGGTTATGACCATGACTATGAGCGCTATCTGATAACTAAGAGAACAGCGCTTGCAGAAACTGAATCAGGCGCTAAACCCGCAGTAATAGATCCCCAGTATCCCGCTTATACGCTATCTTGTTCTTTTCTTGATAAATCATGGACGAGTTTTCATACCTGGATACCCTCTGTTTATATTCAGGAGGGAAAATCGCTTTATACAATAGTAAACCATTATTTACCTGAGCAATGCAGGTTGTGGAAACATAATAAAGGCGCTTATGGGCAGTACTATTTCGGTCCAATTCAGCCATTTGAACTGGTGTTTTCAATTAATTCTTTCCCAAAGGAAACTAAAACCATAGATAATGTTGTTATATTGTCAGACTGTGTTGATGAAACAAGCGATGTAACAAAACATAATGATACTTTTGATAAAATCCAGATTTATAATGAGTATCAAAATACCGATGTAACAAATCTTGTATACAGAAATACACAACGAAGGACTGAAAATCAATTCAACATTGATATACCAAGAGACGCAGTTATCGATCCAAATGTAAATATTTTTGTGTCTACTAATTTAGACATAACCAGAACATTTAAACCTCGTATAAGAAGTAAATATGCTGTTGTACGATTAATTTTTGATAATCTTAACAATTACAGGTTGACGACTAATATGGTAAGAACCTTATTCAGACGGTCAGCCAGATAAATAATTCACTACTACTATGGCTTATAAAAGGGTTAAAAAGCGCAGAATTCCCAAGTATCCATTAGGCGTACAGGGAGTGCAGGAACCGGAAAAAACTTCTTTTGGAGAGCTTTTTTTGCAGGGAGGTCTCGGTTTGGGTTCAAGCGGATCTCAATTAGGCAGCACTGTTGCTCCTCTTTTATCCTCTTCTAAAATGGCCGGCCCCTGGGGTGCGGCTATTGGAACCGGTGTTGGATTGACAGCTGGAGCAGTTATGGCGCAGGTAGAGCGAAACAAAGCACGGGAACGCGAAGAACTGGCTAAAAGGCGCAATGAGTATGTAAGCAATCAAAACAGGCTCTACGGGGCAGAGATGCAGCCACAAGTAGCTCTAAATCCTGAGCTTTCCTATGTTCCGGAAGAAGAACCATATATTCCCGAAATGAAAAAAGGTTCAAGGTGGATACAAAAAGCCACAGCTTCTATAAAAAAACGCGGTACAGAAGGTGTCTGCAGCGGAGGTAAGTTTGGTGGTTCCGGCTGTCCCCCAGGTTCCAAACGGTATAATCTCGCTAAAACCTTTAAAGCGATGGCTAAGAAAAGACAGAAATATCCGCATGGAGGCGAAATCCGCCCTTCAATAACTCCTTTACCNTCTGGTGTTGCACAACGGCAAAATCCAGTGACAGGAGAGNACTATTACGCCGAACCCGGTTTGCAGCCTTCTATAATAGATCCTATTGATATACTTTCAGGTGGTTTAACCGGTCTTACGCGTATGGCAGGAAAATCAGCTGCCTCCAGAACTTTGCTTCCAGCTTCGCGTTTTCAGGCACATATGACTCCCACTATGACAAAAGAAGCAACAGAAGCGCTTCAAAAAATAGTGAAAGAAGGATATCTTGCCGGCGGCGCCGGAATCGGCAGTGCTAAAACTTCGTCAAAGCTTGCATCTCTGTTAGCTGAGAAAACAGCTTTAGAAGCCAGCGGCAATATAACTTCAGGATTTTCTCCGGCTGCCATTCGTTCCGGCAGTCCGGAACTTATCGACACATTTATGGGTCAATATATTCCTTATGATAAAACATTAAGCACTATAACGGCGCCGATGAAAAATGAACTAGGGGGTGTTCAGCAAGAAAATGTTCCCATTGAAGTTGAAAAAAATGAACTTGTCTTTAAGAAATCTCCTTCTGGTCGTTATCGTCTTATGGCAGACTTTAAAGGTGGAAATACACACGAGGAAGGCGGAGAAATGTACGCTGCTCAAGAAGGGGATATCGTGTTTCCAGGTTCGCTGAGAAGTCGTATTATGGCTTTGTATAAATCCAGGAATTTTAAAGCGCTAGACTCTGAGCGCCTTCGTTTACCTTCCACAGGAGTAATGAAGAAACAACTTGGAGATTCAGGAATAGATCGTTCAGAACCTGACCCGAAAGGACTGGATAGGCTTAGAAGAAGGCTGGACAAAAGAGAACTCCGCAGACAACGGCGCTTGTTTGGCAGACCCGGGACAGGTGTGCTTTACAGCATGCCGGGGTATGACTCAGGACCTGAACTGGAACCCAGCTCAGAGGTAGCCATAGAAAATGCGAATGACAGACCGGCAGCGCCAGAGTCTCTTCGGGAGTCCTCTCTAAACAGTGAGTATGGGCATTTTGGCGATCTTCCTTATAATCTTACACGTACAGCGCCAACTCTTTATAATATTGGCATGGGCTTATTTTCAGAAGCTCAGGCTCCAGATCCTGTTTATAATCCGTACGAAGATCAAATTTTAAGAGAGTTATCAGGAGCACAAATGGATGTAAGGCCCCAGTTGAAAGAGGCGGCTATGGCAGAACGCAGAGCGGCTACCGATATAGCGGGTGTTGCCGGAGGCAACGTAGGAGGTTATCTTGCTAACCGGGCCAATCTCCAGACCATGTCAGCCAGGGAACGAGGAAGAATACTGGCTCAAAAGGCCCTGGCAGATAAGGAACTACGCAGTCGTTATTTGTCAGCTTTGGGAGGTTTTGGTGGAGAAAGAGCACAGGAACAGCGCCAACTTGCCGCTCAGCGTCTTCAGGCAGAAGCCACTAAACGCCAATTTTTACAAGAAGGGCTTACCGGAGGTTCGGGCATTGTTCAATATGACCGCAGAGAAAAGTATATGAGAGATGTCGATCTTCTCAGACTTGCCGCTTTAGAAAGGATGTATCCTCAATATTATGGAGAAAAGGGATACGGCAAGGATAGTTGGCAGGATGTAGTTGATTATATCAGTAGGCTCGAGAAAGGAGAGAAAAAAGATAAGTAATGCCCATTACAACCTACGATCGTCCGGCGCAACAGCCTCTTATTGAGACTTATATCCCTGCCCCCTTTCAGGAATATCTTGCATTGGGGGCAAAAAAACAAGATGAAGCTGAAAAGATACAGGATGCAACCGGCAAACTTGTAGATCTGGCTGTTTCAGTAAAAGCCCGCCCGGGTCATGAAGACTTCAAAAAGGATTGGTTAAATGACATTCTTCCCAAGATTGAAGCTTTGTCAGACAAAGCATTAAAGGAAGATGATTATTTAGGGGCTCTAAGAGATACTAAGCGCCTTGCCCGGGAAATCATTAATGATCCGACAAGGCAGGAACTGGATTTTTCATATAAAAACTATGAAGAATATCTAAAGAAAAGGCAAGACCTCGGTCCGGATAAAATTGCCGACTGGCGCGACAAAAACAGATTTTGGAAAGGTGCCACAGATGAAGGAACTATAAATCCTTACAGATTTGAGGGATTGCCGGAACGTCAGGACTACACTAAATTTTTCAACGAACAGATGGCGAATCTCAAGCCGTCCGGTTTACTTACTGTAGATGGTCGTACTTACAGTTCTTATCAGGTATTCGGCATTGATGATAAAACAGGACAAATAACAACAGTTAAAGAGGGCATGGAAGGTATAGCATTAGACTGGTTACGTCAGGTAGCTGCAACTAAGGCGGCAGATCCAGCTGTATCTGAACACATAGCCTCAGTTGACTATTTGTCAAAAACGGATTCTGAATTAGGTGGGAAACTGTTTGCAGATAAGCTTTTAGATAAAAATGGACAGGTAGTAACCAGCCAGCAGCTTCTTGAACAGTCTCTTACTGTTGCAGGAATGAATCAACTTGGTATTAAAGCAGAACATATAGAAAGTCTTGCTTATCAGCCTAAATGGGTTTTTGAATCGCAGCAGGATGTATTTGATTTGCAAAGTGGACGATTTGTAACTACAAGAGAGACACCGGCTTCTAAAATAGCAACCGAAAAGCAGGAATTCGTCAATGGTCAATTAAAATCGTCTCAACCTCTGTCAAGAGAAGAATTTGAAGGATCCGACATTTTTGAACGTATAATGTCAGCTTTTTATACAACTCCAGAAGCAAAGAATTATATTAGAACTACCGAGGAAGGTAAAAAAGCGGCTTATGATAAATATGTACAAACTTTTATAGCTAAGGAGAATACAGTTAAAACTGCAATAAATTTCTATCGTAATTTACCCGGTTCAGGTCTTTCCGGGCTTAATGATGAACAAGTTTATAACTTGTATGCTAACGCTGTAAATGACGCAGGACAGGTTTCGTATAAAACAGCTAAAATAACAGGCGGTAAATATGACGCCATGACTAATGCAGCTAAAACCCAGCTTGCAGGATCGAATATTCTTTGGTATGACAAAGATATGCCACAAGGTCCCCAATCCTGGGATGCCGTCACAAAGCTTATTGGAACTCCTACAAAAGACCTTATGAGCACTTTTGTAATTTCTGACTTTTTACCTAATGATCCGGATAAAGATTTTGCAGGAGGTCTGTTAGGCAACGTTTTGGGAAAAAATGGAAGACGATATAATATAGTGGTTTCTCCCGATGTAGAAGTGAATAATGCGATGATGCCGTATGCCCTGGCTACCAAATTCATAGAAGATCCGGGCTATGCGGCGGCAAATTTCAATAAGGACGTTTCTTTGCCTTCTGCGTGGAAGTATGGCAATGATTACATAACTAAGATGCGAGTACACCCCATACTAACTTCTCGGGTAAATTCCGGAGGGAAGAAAGGACAATTTGATGTACTTGTTGAATTACTGACTGAAGACGGCAGGAAGGTTGGAAAAGCTACACCCAGTCAGTTGCGTGAACTTGGTATTCAGCAGGCATCTCCATATTGGCGTAATCGTCTTGGAGTAAGTTTTCAGAGTAAATAAGAAACAATGCCAACAGGAGAGTCCATCAGGAAAGGTATACAAGAATCGTCTGAGCAATTTCTAGGACCCAAAGCTCCCGATCCGGGACATCTCTTCCCAACAAATCCATTATATAAGGATCTTATTCCTGAAGGCTATCAGGGGCCTTCTGCTGACATACCTGACTTCGATATAAGCAAGATTGATTTTTCTTTCGTTTCGCCCGCTACTGAAGAGGTACAGCTCGGTGCTACCGGCTTTGGTAAGAGCCAGTACGACATCTGGAACCTTACTCCTTACACTGTTGATGAGATAAATGCAAAAAGAGCTGAATATCAAGGCGGCCTTGATAATTTTGGCAATTTTGTAATGAATACTATTTTTGGTGGGGTGATCGGAACAGGAGTTGCGGGAGTCGGAGCATTAGGACAAATTCCAGAATTGATATATGACAAGTTAAAAGGGCAAGAGCACGAATTTAAAAATGCTTTTATCGATTTTGGAACTTTTTTACGGACAAGACATCAAGAGATTTTTCCCCAATATAGAGAACAGCCGAATATTGTTATGGATCCGAATGATCCGGCCTGGTGGGCAAGCGGAGCTGCTTCTGCTATCGGGTCTGCTCTTGCTTTTTTAATTCCTGGTTTGGGTGTAATTAAAGTCGGTGCCTGGCTAGGCAAACTTGCCGGTATAGCTCAAAAAATGGGACCGGCAGCTTCTTATTTTGCTAAAATAGGCTCTTTAGCTGGTAGTACGCGGCATATGGAAAACTACATCGAGTCCAATGAGGTTTATACTATGGAGTTTAATAAGGCTAAAGAACGAGGATTGGATGATTTGAAAGCTTCACAAATTGCAGGAGAAGCTGCAGCTCTTACTTATAAAATCGACTGGTCTAATATAGGTTTCGATATAATTCAATCAATGGCAATTATAAGACCATTTAATGTAACTAGAAATTTAATTGGAGTAGCTAAAAAAGTAGCAACAGCAGAAACTGCTGCTTTTGGTACAGCGACAACAGCTTTAACTAAGTGGGAAAGGATTTTTAACGGATTAAAAACTGCAGCAAAAGCCGGTATTGAACCTGCAACTGAAAGTATTGAAGAAGGTGTGAACTATATAGCTCAACAGGAGGGTATTCATCGCGGAGATATGCTTCTTGGACTTGATGATGGTTCAGATTTTTCCCAAAGAGCTTCTGCTTACCTTAAATCTTCGGAATTATATAATAATATGTTTTGGGGAGCTATCGGAGGTGGGCTGTTTTCGACAGTTGGGGGTTTGATGAACTATAGCGAAGAAAAAAATAGAATTCAAACTAAAATAGAAGAAATAGGTAGTAGGGCCACTCTTCTTAAGGGCATGACAGATACTATTAAAGCTCAGGCTAAAGCAGGAGCTAAAGACAGCCATGATGATACTATATCCAGAATGACCTTTGAAATGGGTCTCAGAGCCTCTGCTGCAGGTAATATAGACCTTGTTGAGCAGATGTTTGATGGAGAGGATATTAAGCAAATGCTTGTAGATGCGGGAATGACGGAAGAAGAAGTCAATAAATTTAAAGAAGATCGTAAAAAGGAAATACTTGAAGTTGAAGAGCTGTATAATAAAAACTTCAACCAGCTTAAATTTTATGAATCAGAATATAAAGGTCAGCTGATTAATAGTCAAACCGGACTTGAGTTTTTTGTGCGCAGAAACGTTAAAGAAGCTGCCAGATATGAAGCCGCCATAAATAATATTAAGTCTAAACCTGAATATGTACCTGTGCCTTTTCAAGGTAATACCGGAGAAAGGATGGAATTAATAGAAGACTTAGCGGCACTGGGCCAATATAAGGCGCTGCTTCAACTCGCTGAGGCACAGCTAAAGAGTACACAAAAACCAGATAAATCTGTATTAGACGCTATAGCTAAAGATATTGCGCATGCGGATATACGACTGGAAGAGCTGGAGGCTGCTTTTAAAAATGCAGCTAAAACTTTTGCAGAATCTGACTTATCTAAAATAGATAAAGACATCCAGAACAGTCTTCTAGAGTCTCCAGATCCGGAAATAATTGGTCTTAAACGAAAGAAATTATTTGCAGAACGCCTCGCTTTGAGCGGCAGGGAAAAACTTGCTGAATTACGAACTAATGCCGGTAGAAAGAAATTAGAGGACACCGCAGCAAAAGATGCTAAAACGAAACAGAATGCGCTGTTAAACGATATAAAGGCAATAGCCGCAGATGAATTAACAACTTTAGAAGATTTAAACGTTTTAAAGAAGAAACATGCAGGAAATGCAGCAGCTCTTGCTCTTATAGATAGTCTTATAGCGGATAAAAAAGCATCTAAAAAATCTGCTATAACGCATGTTGATAAATCAAACATAGCGAGTTCTTTAAAGAAGCGCTGGAAAGAAGATCCTGAAATCTATAATATAGAACGGGATGAACTGGACCAGCTCCTTGCCGGAATAGGGCCATCNCCTATAGGCGCTATTACAACAGAAGAGNTTCCTGGTTGGATTGAAAAAACCGTCAATGAAAAAGACTCTGAGGGAAAACCCACCGCTGTTGCAGAAATCGTTAAAAAATGGTTGTCAGATGTTGTAAAACTTGAAGTTAAGGTTGATACTATACAACATGTTGCGGATTCTGGTAAATCCACTATAACTCCTGATGCGGGTAAACCTTCACCGGCGACTAAATCAGCAGAGGAATCAGCTGCCTATGAACAATCTAAAAATCATATTTTTGTATCAACCCTTCTGCAATTCGAAGGATCATGGCAACCTACAAAAGACGGACATTATATCTTTGTCGAAAAGAGAGACCCTAAAACGGGACAACTTATTCCGACCAGCAATCCCCATAACATAGATTTTCATTTTCTTAATAGCGGAAAAGTTTCACAAGGCACTGAAATTCGTTATGAGGTAGACCCAAATAACCCGTTTGTACAGGGTGAATTTGATAATCCCGATAATTTTGCAATTCTAATGGTCGTTTATGACGCAGCGGGAAGACACGTAATAGGAGTATTGCCAACTGCGCATACAGCCGAAAGTAGGGCAAAAAGGGCTGGAACTGAAATAGCAAGAAAGCAGGCAGAAGCCTTAAAAGCATTGAGAAATGAGATTTATAATGATACGCTGGCGCACGGAGCAACAAGGTCTAAAGTATTTTCTACAAAATCATTAGGACAAACTTCAGGTATTATCCATAATGTGCCTGTGTGGCAATCTCCCAGTTCAGTTCTGGCTCCCGGAGAAGACCTGATATTTGGCGTTGGTATAGAAGAACGCGGAACTATCAGGCTTAAAACCGGTGAAGACCGCTATTANGAACTTGTTGCCCACGCTAAAAGCCTTAGTTCCGGCGCTGTTTATATGCTGGTACAATCAGCAGCTAAAGACAAAGCAGGCAATCCTGTTATTATACCGGCAGCGGTTAAAACGCGCAACATAACAGAAGAGGAAGCTGACTTTATTATAGATCAGCTTTCTAAAGTAACTAAGAATAACTGGAAAGGTAGTTCAAAGCTTATTTCTGAAATAGTGTTAGAAGGCCGGAGAACTGAAGGATTTTCTCTTTTCAGGCTTACCGATAACGCGTTGATGCTGCATAATCAGCTGACTGGAAAACCGGGCAAAATACCGTTGTCAGAGCTTTCTAACCTGTCTGATGCCAGAAAAGCTATTATCAAGGCATTTTTGATGTCCCGTCCACACCAGATTAATGTAAAAATGCTTAATGGTTCTAAAATAAGCGATCATAAAGCCGTTCAGGATTTTTATTCGGCTAAGGGATATCAAACTTATAATGAATTGCTGGATAAAGAAGTTATTACAACCGATCTTAATCCTATAACACACACTCATACTTCCACTGTAATCGTTGAACAACCCCCGCAGGCTAAACCAGTTGTCCAGCAGTCTGAAAAGGATATCCTTACCTCTATATTCGGACCACTGCCTCCTGAATTGCTAATATTCAATGTCGCTGGCGAAGAAGAATTTCCTTCAGAGGACAGTTTAACAGATATAGCAGATACACAGCAAAATGAAGACAGGGATGAACCCAGCTTAAAACCAGGCAAACCCGGAAAACCCGCTTTTAAATTAAGAGTATATGGAAATTATGAAAAATGGGATAAAAGTAAAGCGTTAGCGTGGTTCAGGAAAACTCTGCCTAATGTAGATATTGCAGTTCTCAGCAGCCTTTTTGAAGTATGGAAAAAGGAAGGAATAGATGCCTGGGGTATGTTCTGGAATGCTGCGGCGTGGATTCATACAGAAGCCCCGTCAGCAGTAGTTTATCATGAAGCATTTCATGCGGTATTTAGACTTTATCTTACAAATTCTGAACAAAAGCAGATTCTTTCAGAAGCTGCCAAAAGATACGGCAAAGGAACAAAAGAGGAGTTAGATGAACTTGCCGGCAGTCTGAAACTTAAAGAAGGGGAATATTCAGAAGAAGATTTGCAAATTCTTTGGTTAGAAGAAAAGCTAGCTGATGATTTCATGCTTTATAAAACAGCAGAACAAGCTGACAGAGAAGGATTTTTAACTAAACAGGGATTCGGAGCTGCCATCAAAAAGTTTTTTAGAAATTTATATCAGCTTATTAAATCCATCTTTACTGATAAAGTTTCTATAGATGAGTTGTTTTTCAGGATGAGCGAAGGTCACTACAAACATAGAACTAAGATAGAACGCGGAGATAAGTTTAAAGACAAGGTTGCCAGACTTACAATTAAAGGGTTTCATCCCATTGAACAGAAACTTAGAACTGATACCATTAATGCGATGTTAATGGATATTGTTGAACAGAAAAGAATAAAACTAGAACGAACAACCGGATTTCCAAAAGATAAAATAGACGTTTTTCAAAACTGGAATATTGATAGTATTTACAGTGAAGTAAAAACTTATATCGCTAAATTGTCACAGGAGGACATTACTCCGGAACAACGCGCAGGATTTCAGAAAATAATCATGAATTTCGAATCTTTAAGAGAAGTTGCAAAAAGAGATTTGAAATATAGAGGATTGATTATAAAAAAAAGCCGCGTAACAGACGATACTAATACAGCAGCTAAACCTCAAGAGGTGGATAATTCTCTTCAGCAGGTAGACGAGGAGTATCGTCCTAAGAACGAGACATGGCAAATGACTTTTTTTCAGCGATCAACAATGGAGGCAGCNCCTCAAAGAGTGCTGGATTTATTCCAGGATATACCTGTTATTGAAGAACCTTCAACATCTCAGCAGTTTTTTGGAGCTTATACTCCTATATTGGATGATCTTGGATTTCCTATCAGCGAAGACTCTTCAAGAATGTTCGCCTATGTTCAGCGGGCAGTGGCAGGTTTGACTTCCTATGAAGAGATTATTCAGGAACTGTCAGATCGTTCAGAATTTCAGCCTTTTTTAAATGTTCTTCTTGACAGGTTGAATGAATCNTCTTTACAGACCCAGTCTGCTTTTGTNTCGGTAATGGCTAAATCTCATCATAAATTTATAATGATTCGAAAATATGTAGAAGAAACTTATATTGAAGAATTAGAAACCACTGAAAGAAAAGTTAAAGTCCGGGTGTTCGATTCAAACAGACAGGGAATTGTCCGTAATATTATAAATCAATGGGCTATAAACCTCTTAAATACGTCGTCTAACCAGATAAGCTCTATAATTGATGGAAAACCCGTTATAGACAGGGCTAAAGCTAATAAACTTTTAGAAGAGTTTGAAACTATTCTGAATAAGATAGATCCTGAAAGCGCTGTATTATCATTAAAAGAGGCTGAACCTATTTCTAAAATACTTGAAAAAGCAGGTATTGCAATGTCTTCTGCCGCACTAGTTTCAGCATTTAAATCTAGAACAGTTTATTCAGGAAAGANTGTACCTGCATACCAGAACTTTATAAGTCAAATGTCCGGGCAGTCATCAGTTAAGACCGTTCTTTCCGCCCTTTCAGCAGGAGAGTCTCCATATGATACAGAAACGAAGTCAGGAGAGATGACATCTCTTCGTAAACTCGCAAGACTGGAAAGTAACGTTCAGCTGGATTTATATCTTGAGTCTTTCAGAAATGTTGAGAATAAANCAATGTTCAGTATAAATTTAACAAACTTCGTTTCAAGGCATACTAATAAAATAAAGTCAACTAATTTTGGACCTTTTTTAAAATCTTATCTTAATACTGTTTTCTATAAGAACTCGCCATGGTTGAATGACTTAGCCGCTTCTCAGGAACTAAGAGATAATTTTGATTATTTTTATCTGGACGGGGCTAAGATCTTTGAGAATCGCCCCGGTATCCGGTATGACAGGTTATCCCCATTTCAACTTGACTTTATAAAGTTGAATGCTTTCTTGAATCAGGGCAATAAATTTTCTTATTACGCTTTTCCAGTTCTTTCTGACTCGACTAATATGCTATTTACTCGTTTCAAACGTTATGAAAANGAAAGTATAGTAGATAAAATATATAATATTGCCGAACAGGAGATGGCAAGGATGCTTCTGGCAGCCGAAGAAGTTAAAACATTAGAACCCGATAAGCTTGTTGAGCATTACCATTATAAATCATCTTCTAATAAAATAGCAAAAGACGGCAACGCCTTTAGATTTATAGAACTTCCATTTCTTAATAAGCTGTCAAAAGAGCAAAGAGAAGATGAAAACCTTATAAGAGAAGAAATACGTAATTATCTNGAACTTGACAAAATAAATTTAACAAACAGNCTTCTGGAATTGGGAATTTTAGAACGAGACAGCAAAGGAAATTTTTATTCGAAGGAAATAAGCATAGAAGATGTAGTAAAGGAATTCAGCAGTTTTGATGCTTTTTTAACATCTTATGCTGGTAATTCGTTTATAGCTAATAGTCAAATTACACAGATATACGCCGGAGACCAGGCTTATTATAAGTCAGATAAATCTGGAAGTGTAGCTCCTTATTTAACTCAGCGATTAAAAGAAATAACGGCGCCGTCAATGACGCTTGATACAAGGCCGGAAGCGGCGGGCGAGACTTATGTTAGCACTACAATAGACGATATTGTAACGCCTATTGTGCATATCGACCTGTTAAAAAAGATTTTAACAGATGCTGGAATGACTGCAGCTGATGCAGAAAAAGAAGTCGCTGAATATTCAAATGTTAAAGAGACGGACGGTCAGGGATATATAACTCTTGACAGATGGAAAAAAGAACTTCTTGGATTAGGCCGTTTTGGAGATGCTGAGGAAAAAGCTTATGAAGACCTTAAGGCAGGGCGTAATTTCGATAAAGCATTAAAA
>C687J35021_10001151_pt1 | contig 19881 bp, 15 predicted proteins | sample RifCSPhighO2_12_FD_35021 | JGI IMG/M metagenome (IMG submission 35021)
CGCAGGCCGGTGAACTGGGCTACAGTGCCTGCAGGCCCCACCTGTAGGTGTGGTCTTTTATGGCCTTGCTTCCTATCGAGATGTTCCGCTCCTGGTCAATGGTCGATGCTTGGCGCCCCTGGGCGCTGCGGGTGCTGGGCAGCCTGCTGCTGCTGGCAGGCTTGGGGGCATCGCCAGTGTGGTTGCCTCTGCAGCGGCTGGAGCACGATCTGCTGGCCAGTGTGACGGCGCCGCCCTACCCCGATACGTCCGTGGTGGTGGTGGGGATCGACGAGCCCAGCCTGGCCGAGCTGGGCTTGACACCGCCCTTGCCGCGGCGCCTGCATGCCAAGGTGATTGCGGCACTGTCTCAGGCGGGGGCGGATGCGCTGGGCATGGATCTGCTTCTGGCCTCACCCCAGTCTCCCGAGGATGACGCCGCCCTGGCGCATGCCCTGGAGGGGCGCTTGCCCGTGGTGCTGGCCAGTGCCGATGTGGAGGTGCGCAGCCCGCAGGTGGCACATTACCGGCAGCGGGTGGAGTCGGTGTTTGCCACGGCGCGACATGGCAGTGTGGGCATGCCGGTGGATGACGATGGCGTGGCGCGGGCGGCACCCGCGCAGGACGACGCCTTCTGGCGCGTGCTGGCGCAGGCAGCGGGCCGCACTGTGGCGCCGCCACCGCCCGGTGCGTTGCTGCGCCACTATGCCCCCGAGGTGGCGCTGCCGTATGTGCATTACACCCAGGCCCTTGATGCTGCGCGGTCGCTGCCCGTAGGGGCTTTGAGCGGGCGTCTGGTGCTGCTGGGGCAGAACACGCCAGTTGATGGTGTGGACCAGTTTCTGACGCCCTTGCATGTGCTGGGTGAGGGGATGCAGGCGGGCGTGCTGCTGCATGCCACGGCCCTTATCAACGGTCTGGCCAGCGATTGGGTTGTTCCAGCACATCCCCTGGGGCCGGTGCTGCAGGCTGTTCTGGCCGTGGGGCTGGCGGCCCTGCTCACCCGGCGCTGGCAGGGTTGGCGCGCCAGCGGCCTGAGCCTGCTGCTGGGCATGGGGGCGCTGCTGGGCAGTGTAGTGGCCTATATTGCAGGCGTGTGGTGGTCTGTGCTGCCCACCCTGGGGGGGCTGGCACTGCACCTCAACGTGGGTGCTGCAGACAGTTACTGGCGCGAACAGCGGCGGCGAGAGCAGTTGCGCCAGGATTTTGCGCGCTATGTGCCAGAAGACGTGGTCAATGAACTCGCCAGTGCAGGCGCCAGGCCGGTGGTGCAGGGCGAACGCCGTGTGCTGACCTTGCTGTTTGCCGACCTGGCGGGTTTTACAGCCGCCAGTGAGCGCTTGCCGCCCGAGGCCGTGGCACAGGCGCTCAATGCCTTCTTTACGCGCATGACCGATTGCGTGCACCGCCACGGAGGCACGCTCGACAAGTTCATTGGCGATGCCGTCATGGCCTTCTGGAACGCGCCCCTGCCGGAGTCTGCACATGCTCGTCGGGCGCTGGACTGTGCGCTCGAAATGCAGACAGCCATGGATGCGCTGCGCAGCAGCTGGAAGGGTACGCCCTTTGACAGCGTGCAGTTGCGCATCGGCCTGCACACGGGCGAGGCAGCCGTGGGGCACCTGGGCTCACAGGCGCGCTTTACCTATACGGCCGTGGGAGATGCAGTGAACACCGCCGCGCGGCTGGAAGGGGCCAACAAGGCCTTCGGTACGGGCATTCTCGTGTCCGGGGCCACGCGTGAAGCCCTCGCACCGGATGGACAGGGGCCTTCCTTGCTGTGGCTCGACAGCGTGCAACTGGCGGGGCGCAGCACGGGTATCGATGTCTATACCCCGTGCGATGACGCAGTACTGGCCGATATGGCCCAGATGCTGCGCGGTCACGCCCAGGCGGGGCGCTGGCCTCAGGCACTGGAAAGCTGTGCTGCCTGGCACGACCGGGCTGCCCACGTAGCGCCGCAATGGCTGGCGCAGGCCGACCGGCTGCATGAGCGCCTGCAGGCCCTGTCCCAAAGCCACATCACCCCGGGGCGGTTTCCCCCCCGCTTGCTCGACAAACCCTGATACGGGAGGACGCACCATGTGGCATGCCCCATGTTCCTGGAAGAGCCCGCTGGCCCTGGCGGCCGGGTTGCTGTGCGCCGCGCAGGCTGGGGCGCAGTGCGCAGGTGTGGCGGTGGTCCCGGGGGAGCCGGCCGCGCAGGTGGTGGCCCTGTCGGGCCGGGGCGAGACGCGCACGGCCGGTGCCGCGCCCTGGCAGCCCGCCACGCTCTCGCAGCATCTGGGTACAGGGGCCGACATGCGCACGCTGGCCCTGTCCTCGGCCGCGCTGCTGCTGGCCGACCGCACCCAGATCCGCATGGCAGCCCAGGCGCAGTTGCGCCTGTGCGAGGCCCGGCCTGCGCGCACCTTGCTGGAGCTTATGGCCGGGCGCCTGTGGGCGCGTACCAAAAAAGCGCCCGCCACACTGGAGCTGCGCACCCCTGCTGCCCTGGCCGTAGTGCGCGGCACCGACTGGGATGTGGAGGTGGAGGCGGGCGGTCGCACCACTCTCACGGTGCTGTCGGGCCGTATTGCGGTGTCGAATGCGCAGGGCGCCGTGGAGGTGGGGCCCTCCGAGCAGGCCACCGTGGAGCCGGGTCAGGCCCCCGTCAAGCGCATGTTGGTGCGCCCGCGCGAGCGCGTGCAATGGGTGATGGCTTCCCCGGGTGATGTCACGCGCTGGGCCGAGTTCCAGCGTACAGACCTGGCCGGGCCCCTGGCCGCCGTCCGCGCGGACCTGGTGAGTGGGCAATGGGCCAGCGCCCGTGAACGGTTGCTTGCGCTCACGGCCCGGGGCGAGGGCGGGGCCGTGGCAGAGCTGGCACTGGCCGACCTGGAGGTTCTGGAGGGTCAGTTGGATGCCGCCCAGGCCCGGCTGGAGCGTGCCTGGCAGCGCACGCAGGACCCGCGCACGGCGGCCCGCCGGGCTGACCTGCTCATGGCGCAGGACCGCGGCCCGGATGCGCGCGCCTGGCTGGATGCAGCCCGGGCAGTGGTGCCTGCATCGGTTGAACTGCTGCTGGCCGATGCCGACTGGCAGCGCCTTGATGGGCGGGGTGATGCGGCGCTGGCGCTGTACCGCACGGCCCTGGACCGCGCCGAGGGCGATGCGCAGCAGGCGGCCGCGCTGTGGGGGCTGGGCCGTGCGCTGCAGGAGCGGGGGGACCTGCATGCAGCCCGCACTGTGCTGGCGCGTGCCGTGGCACTGGCTCCCCGCCATCCCGCTTACCGGGCCGAGCAGGCCACTGCCGCCACCGAGGCCCTGCGATTGCACGAGGCCCAAGAGGGCTTCGATGCTGCCCTGGCTCTGGCGGGAGACGATTACGCCAGCCTGGCCGGGGCAGGCCTGCTGGCGCTGCAGCAGGGCGATGCGCAGGCCGCGCGCACGCAGTTGCTCAAGGCCTTGGTGATTGAGCCGCGCTACGCCCGCGCCCAGGTCTGGCTGGCTGTGGCCGAATACCAGCTGGGAGAGCATGCTGCTGCGCTCGATTCGCTGGCGCGTGCGCGCCAGGCCGACCCCAACGACCCCTTGCCGTGGCAGGTCGAATCCATTCTTCGCAACGACAGCGGCGAACCCGAGGCTGCCGTCGCTGCTGCGCGCGAGGCGCTCACGCGGTTGCCCTACCTCAAGTCGCTGAACCCGCTGGCCAGCGACAGCCAGGGCTCGGCCAACCTGGGCAAGGCACTGGGCGACTTCGGGCTGGAGCACTGGGCGCGTGCCTATGCGCAGCAGTCGTACGACCCGCTGTGGGCGGGCAGCCACTTTTTCATGGCCAACCGCCATGAGAGTGACTACAGCCGCAACTCCGAGCTGTACCAGGGCTACCTGGCCGATCCGCTGGCCCTGGGCCTGGGCGAGCGGCAGGTGCCGGTGTTGCGCACGCAGGGGCGCGAAACGGTGTGGGTGGCGGCAGCCGAGGTCAATCCGGTGCATTCCGCGCTGACGGGTGGTGTGACCACGCGCGGGGTGGATGCCTCCACCCTGCCCATGGCATGGCTGGCTCGCGCCAATGGGCTGCGCATGTGGCCCCGGGGCGGTTCGGGCGCCTACTGGCTGACCGCGCCAGATTTCACGTTGGCCTGGGGCGCGCGCCCTACCGACCGGCTGGGCCTGTTTGTGGTGCACAACCAAGGGTGGGACCGCTCGGCGTATCCGGGCGGGATCGACGTGGGGCTCGCGCGTTTTGACGGCGTGGCACGCACGCACGCCACGCGCACCGATGGCGGAGGCGCCTGGCGCTGGTCGGCCGGTGCGCAGACATGGTTCAAGTTCCACCATGTGCGCAGCACCAACACCCGCGTACTCGACCTGGGCAGCCTGGGGTGGGGGCTGCAGAACTCGCGCGTGGAAAACGCCATGGACGGTGTGATGCTGCGGCACGTCGTGCAATCGCCCGGCCAGCGGCTCAGCCTGGGCTGGGAGAATGTGCGCGCGCAAGGGCGCTCGGGCCTGTATGACCCCGGCGCACCCTGGGAGGGGTCGGATGGCACCACCACCGCGCGCTTCAACATGCCCTGGGTGGCCGGGCAATGGCAGCATGGCCCCTGGGCATGGGAAGCAGGTGCGGCCTGGCCCAGCCTGCGCACACGTTACGTGGACCGGTACTACAGCCTGATCAGTGGCGAGGACTTTTTTCCGCCCAACGTCGCCGAGAGCGGCCATGTCCGGCGCTTGCGGCCACGCGCGGGCCTGTCCTACCGCATCGGGCCGGGGCGCGCGCTGCACGCAGCCTACATCGAGAGCATGCACGCGCCCGCATCGCACACGCTGGCGCCCGTGGCGGTGGGCGCCATTGCCATCGACCACCAGTACCAGCGTCTGGGTAGCCTGGCACGCAAGCGGGCGCTGCAGCTTGACTGGGAGATGGATGCCCGCACCTTCGCCTGGGGCATGCTCAGCAGCCAGCACATCACCAACCCCGCGTTTGCCGATGGCCGCCTGGCGGTGCCGAATCTGGGTATTTCCGTGTCCGACCGCGCGGGCGTGCTTGCGCCGGTGGGTGCGTCCGGGCAGGTTGTCATCGACGCCTACAACGGCAACCCATCCTTCAGCCAGGGCCACCTGCACCAGGCAGGTGCTGCGCTGAACCGTGTGCTTACGCCGCGTTGGAGCGTGCTGGGCAGCTACACCTGGGCGCAATCACGCAACACCGGCGCGCACTACGCGGGCAATGTGCTGCCGGGTGTGCCGCGCCATACGGCCGTGCTGGCCAACGTCTGGCGGCACGGTGGGCGTGATCTGACGCTGGCGTCGCTGGTATACCGGGGTTCACGCTTCGCCGACGAGGCCAACGCCGCACCGCAGGGTGCGGGCTGGAGTTTCAACCTCGTACTGTTCCGTGAATCTGCAGACCGCCGCTGGGCCTGGACCGGAACGCTGCAGACGCCGCTGCACGGCACCGTGCGGCCGACACTGTGGACCAGCCTGCGCTACCGTCTCGATTAATAGTATTTTTGGCCTCTAGCGCTTATCCTGAAAGCGCTAGCAGCTATCAAATACGGAGCATTTCGATTCAGGTGGCGGCGTCTGCCAGCGCCTTCAGCGCCGCTGCCACGTCGGTTTCGGCCGTGCCTTCGGCCGGTGTGAGCTGCCCAGCCAGCGCAGCCAGCCCTTCGCGTTGCAGCCGGGCGATGGCCTGGCCTGCTTCCTTGGGCGCGTCAAAACCCGTGCTCTGCAGCAGCAGGCGGCCGTCGGCAGCGACGAACTTGAAGTAGAACTTGCCGTCGTTCTCGCGGTACTGCTTGAAGCTGGGGAGGGCTACCTTGGCTGCTTTGGCAGTCTTCTGGGGGGTGGCGGCCTGCACCAGGCTGCGCAGGCCCACGGCCGAGCGCAGCTCGCGGATGAAGGGCGTGGCCATCTGGCGCGCGCGCTCGGCACCGGCCAGCAGTGTTTGCTCGATGCGCACCGGGTCGTTGACGAGCGCTTCGTAGTGCGCGCGCATGGGGGCAATGACCTGGTCCACCCGTTCAAGCAGCACCTGCTTGGCGTCGCCCCAGGCGATGCCGTCCGCATAGGCTTTGCGCAGGGCGGTGGTTTCCTCCTCGGTGGCGAAGGCCTGGTAGATCTGGAACAGGGCCGAGCCTTCGGTGTCCTTGGGCTCGCCGGGCGCGCGCGAGTCGGTGACGATGCCGCCAATGAGCTTTTGCAGCTGCGCCCGCGAGGAGAACAGCGGGATGGTGTTGTCGTAGCTCTTGCTCATCTTGCGGCCATCCAGGCCGGGCAGGGTGGCCACGTTGTCGTCGATCACCGCCTCGGGCAGCACGAAATGTTCGCCGTAGAGGTGGTTGAAGCTCGCGCCCATGTCGCGTGCCATCTCGATGTGCTGCACCTGGTCGCGCCCCACGGGCACCTTGTGCGCCTTGAACATCAGGATGTCGGCGCCCATGAGCACGGGGTACATGAACAGGCCTGCGGTCACGCCGTCGTCCTGCTCGCGCCCGGTGGCGGCGTTCTTGTCCTGCGCGGCTTTGTAGGCATGCGCGCGGTTGAGCAGCCCTTTGCCGGTGACGCAGGTCAGCAGCCAGGTCAGTTCGGGAATTTCAGGGATGTCGGACTGGCGGTAGAACGTGACCTTCTCCGGGTCCAGCCCGGCGGCTAGCCAGCTTGCGGCGATCTCCAGCGTGGAGCGCTGGATGCGCACCGGGTCTTCGCACTTGATGAGTGCGTGGTAGTCGGCCAGGAAGTAAAAACTTTGCACACCGGGCCGCAGGCTGGCCGCGACCGAGGGGCGGATGGAGCCCACAAAATTGCCCAGGTGGGGCGTGCCCGTGGTGGTGATGCCGGTGAGAAAGCGCGTGGTGCTCATGGGAACGGTGTCAGCAGGAAAGGAAGAGAAAAGGCAAACGGGCCTTGTACGGTGTCGTGGAATGGACGGAGTCCATGAAACCGGCGCGGCCCAGGCCAGTGCCCCCGCGCAAGGGCCGCCCCGCCGCGCTGGGGGCGTCTCCCTCCCGCGTCGCGCAGCGAGGCGAGAGAGGGGGAAGGCGCCGAAGGCGACTCAGGGGGTGCTTCATCTCAGGAGCGCGGTCAGGGGTGTGAGCAGCAGGTTGATGGCGCTGTAGCCCAGGCCCATCAGCGGGCGCAGCCACAGCGCGCCCACCACGCCCGCGATCACCAGGCCCATGACGATGAAGAAGCCCCAGGGTTCGATGCGCGAGACCATGTGCGCCTGCTTCCAGGGCAGCAGCCCGACCAGAATGCGCCCGCCATCGAGGGGTGGCAGCGGGAACAGATTGAAGGCCCACATCACCAGGTTGACCAGCACCCCGGCGCGCGCCATCTCGATGAAAAAGCGCTCATCGATGCCAAACCCCACCAGGGCCACAAGCACCACGGCCCAGAGTACTGCCTGCACGAAGTTGGAGGCCGGCCCTGCCAGCGCCACCCACACCATGTGCTGCTTGGGATTGCGCAGGTTGCCAAAATTCACCGGCACCGGCTTGGCGTAGCCAAACAAAAAAGCCCCCGAGGTGGCGAAGTAGAGCAGCAGCGGCATCAGGATGGTGCCCACCGGGTCAATGTGCTTGAGCGGGTTGAGCGTGATGCGCCCCATCATGTAGGCGGTGTTGTCGCCGAAATGGCGCGCCGCGTAGCCATGGGCTGCCTCGTGCACGGTGATGGCAAACAACACCGGCAGGGCGTAGATCAGAACGGTTTGGATGATATTGGTAGGGTCCACCGGGCGATTGTCTCAGACGCGCCGCCAATGGCGCCGCAGCGGGGGGATCACAGGCCCAGCGCCTGCAGACTGCCGCGTCCCTGGCGCACCACCTCGGGGTCGCCGCCTGCGCCCATGGGCGTGAGGTCGATCACCGTCGTGGGTTGGGACGGGCAGGCGCCCGCATCCACCACGGCGGCCAGGGCGTGCTCGAACTGTGCGCGAATCTCCTGGGCATCGTTCAGCGGCTCGGTCTCGCCGGGCGCGATCAGGGTGGTGGCCAGCAGCGGCGCGCCGTGCAGGGTCAGCAGTTCCTGCAGCGCTTTGTGCTCGGGCACGCGCAGGCCGATGGTCTTGCGCGACGGGTGGCTCACGCGGCGTGGCACTTCCTTGGTGGCTTCCAGGATGAAGGTGTAGGCCCCCGGCGTGGCCAGCTTGAGCAGGCGGTACTGGCGGTTGTCCACGCGCGCGTAGTTGGCCAGTTCCGACAGGTCGCGGCACAGCAGCGTGAGGTGGTGCTTGTCATCCACCTGGCGGATGCGGCGCAGCAGGTCGGCGGCGTTCTTGTCGTCGAGGTGGCAGACCAGCGCATAGCTTGAATCCGTGGGCACGGCCACCACACCGCCTTTTTGCAGCAGGGCGGCGGCCTGTTTCAGCAGCCGGGGCTGCGGGTTGTCGGGATGGACTTCGAAATACTGGGCCATGGCTCGTCGGGCGTCAGGACGCGGGCTGAATACGGTTTGCCACCAGATCCCAGACGGGCTGGAGGTGGCCGGGCAGTGGCGGCAGCGTGCCCAGGTCGGTGTGGGATTCGTCGGGGCTGTGGAAGTCGCTGCCGCGCGAGGCGGCCAGGCCGAACTCCTGTGCCATGGCCGCGTAGCTCACGGCCTCGGCCGCTGAGTGGCTGCCGGTGACCACTTCCACGCCCTGGCCGCCGTGCTGCCTGAATTCGGAGAACAGCGCGAACTCCTCGTTGGCACTGAGCCGGTAGCGCGCAGGGTGGGCAATCACCGCCACGCCGCCCGCCTCGGTGATCCAGCGCACGGCGTCACCCAGGCTGGCCCAGCGGTGCGGTACGAAACCGGGCTTGCCTTCGATCAGGAATTTGCGGAAAACCTCGGAGGTGTCCTTGCACACGCCGGCCTCCACCAGGTAGCGGGCAAAGTGCGTGCGCGAAATCAGTTCGGGATTGCCCACGTAGTGCAGCGCGCCTTCATAAGCGCCCGGGATGCCTGCCTTGGCCAGTTGTTCGGACATTTCCTGGGCGCGTTCGCCGCGCCCGCCGCGTGTGCGCAGCAGGCCTTGCACCAGGCGTTCGTCCTGGGCGTCAAAGCCCAGACCGACGATGTGCACCGTGGTGCCCGCAAAAGTGACGGAAATTTCAGCGCCGGTGAGATAGGCCATGCCCTGTGCGCGGGCGGCTGCTGCTGCACGTTGCTGCCCACCGATCTCGTCGTGGTCGGTCAGGGCCCAGAGGTCAACCCCGTTGGCCTTGGCACGGGCCGCCAGCGCCTCGGGTTCGAGGGTGCCATCGGAAACGACGGAGTGGCAGTGCAGGTCGGCGTTGGTGTAGGTAGTCACCGGCCCATTCTACGGGTTTGTCCTTGTGCCTGCTGACGCCGGGGCAGCGTCCTGCAGGCGTAGGCTATGGGGTCTGCGGATGTGGGCAACGGCGCCTGTCCGCGCTATTTCAAAAGAGGAAAAATGGCGATGCAATTTGACAATATCCGGGTGTCACGCAAACTGTGGGGAACCCTGCTGGGCGTGGTGGTGGTCATGACGCTGATGGCGGGGACGCTCCTGAACCGTTTTGCGGCGTCCATGGAGCAGACCATGGCCGACGTGCTGGTGATCGAGGAGCGCATCACCTCTGCGGTGCGCTGGCGTGGCGCCACCGAAACGGCGGTGACCATGGTGATGGGCGGTGCGGTGACCACCGACTCGGTGCTCGCACAGCAGTACGACGCCCGGGTGAAGGAGATCATCGGCGGCATCAACAAGATCCAGGCCGATATTGCCAAGGACACCACCGATCCCGAGGAAAAACGCGCTCTGGAACACATTGCTGCCGAGCGCAAGAAGGTGCTGGACGCCACCGCCAAGACCTGGGAGCTCAAGGGTGCGGGTGATGCGGTGGAAACCCAGCGGTTTGCCGACGGGACGCTCACGCCCCTGGTGGCGGCCTACCTCAAGGCGCAGGATGATTTCGTCAAAACCCTGGGGCAGCGCCGCGAGCAGGTGCGCGGCGAAGCCGACGCACGCCGCACCCGGCTGGCGGTGATTGCCTGGAGCGTGGCTGCGCTGGTGCTGTTGGCCGTGTTGCTGATGGCGCGGGTGCTGGTGCGCTCCATCACCCGGCCGCTGGACGAGGCCGTGGCCACCATCGACGCCATCGCGGCGGGGGACCTGACCCGCGAGATTCACACCACGCGCAAGGACGAGTTCGGTCACATGCTGGGTTCGCTGTCGGGCATGGTGACGCGCCTGCGCGGCCTGGTCGGCGAGGTGCGCACGGGGGTCGAGGCGGTGTCGCTGGCGTCCTCTGAAATCGCCATGGGCAACCAGGATCTGTCGGCCCGCACGGAGCAGACCGCATCCAACCTGCAGCAGACGGCCGCCAGCATGGAGCAGCTCACGGCCACGGTCACGCAGTCGGCCGACACGGCGCGCCAGGCCAACCAGCTTGCCGCCAATGCGGCCCAGGCGGCCACGCGCGGCGGCCAGGTGGTGGGGCAGGTGGTGGCCAGCATGCAGGAGATCACCCACAGTTCGCGCAAGATCTCCGACATCATTGGCGTGATCGACGGCATTGCCTTCCAGACCAACATCCTGGCCCTGAATGCCGCCGTGGAAGCCGCCCGCGCGGGCGAGCAGGGCCGGGGCTTTGCCGTGGTGGCCAGCGAGGTGCGCAGCCTGGCCGGGCGCAGTGCCGAAGCGGCCAAGGAGATCAAGCAGCTCATTGGCGCTTCGGTCCAGAACGTCGAGACCGGCTCGCAGCAGGTGGCTGAGGCGGGCCAGAGCATGGGCGAGATCGTGGCCAGCGTGCAGCGCGTGAGCGACCTCATTGGTGAAATCACCGCTTCGTCCACCGAGCAGCGCGACGGTATTGCCCAGGTCAACCAGGCCGTGACCCACCTGGACCAGATGACGCAGCAGAACGCCGCGCTGGTGGAAGAGTCCACCGCCGCCGCCACCTCGCTGCGCGACCAGGCGCACCACCTGACCGATGTGGTGTCGGTGTTCAACGTGGGCGCCGTGGCCTCGGCCGCACCGCGTGTGCCAGCACCGCGCCCAACCCCGGCTCCCGCCAGGCCTGTGTCTGCCGCCGCACCCCTGAAAAAGGTGGCTGCGCCGCTGGCCCAGCCTGCGGTGGCAGCGCCCGGTGCCGACCCCAAAGCAAACCCCAAGCCCGCTCCCAAATCCACCCGTGCTGCACCGGCGCCCCGCATCGCGGCGGCACCTGCGGCACCGGTCGCGCCCCGCAAGGCCCCGGGGGGCGACGATGACTGGGAGAGCTTCTGACCGGTGGTTGGGATGTATTTTGCTATTGAATATATAGCTTATGGCGCTTATAAAATAAGCGCTAAAACCTGTTTTTATGCATATTTTATATGCCATAAACCGGTCGATGGGGTCGGCATGGCGCCCCCCGGCGGCAGGCCGGGCGGGGCTCTTCTACAATCTGCGCCCCATCCTTCTGCCAACCCGCCATGTCCTCGCCCACCCCCCATAGCGCTGCACTGCGCCCCCTGCCTGCCCTGATTTTTGCCAGCCGCTGGCTGCAGCTACCGCTGTACCTGGGGCTGATTGCGGCGCAGGCCGTGTACGTGTTCCATTTCTGGGTGGAGCTGGTGCACCTGCTGGAGGCGGTGTTCGGCAGCGAGAAGGCGCTGCAGGCCCTGATCACCAGCATCGGCTACAAGACCGACGTGCAGATCACCAGCCTGAACGAAACCATCATCATGCTGGTGGTGCTGGCGCTGATCGACGTGGTGATGATTTCCAACCTGCTCATCATGGTGATCGTCGGCGGCTATGAGACGTTTGTGAGCCGCATGAACCTCGAAGGCCACCCCGACCAACCCGAATGGCTGAGCCATGTGAACGCCTCGGTGCTCAAGGTCAAGCTGGCCACGGCCATCATCGGCATCAGCTCGATCCACCTGCTCAAGACCTTCATCAACGCCGCGAACTACGACCTCAAGGTGCTGATGTGGCAGACCATCATCCATGTGGTCTTCCTGCTCAGTGCGCTGGCCATCGCGCTGACCGACCGCCTGCTCAGCGCCTCGCACGCCGCCGCCAGCGCCAACCACTGAGCGCCGCGCCGTTCAGAGCTGCGCTCCCTCCACCAGAAACTGCACTTTTCGCTCGCCCTTCCACTCGTTCACATCGAGGCGGAAGGCCAGCAGCACGCGGGCGGGGAGTTGCTCGGTGTGGCCGAACCAGATGGCGTCCACGGGCTGGCCCTGGTGGATGAGCTTGATCGACAGGTGGTTTCTGGCCTCGCCGACCAGACGCTGGCTCAGCACCTCCACCTCTTCGCTGAAGGTGGGCGGCGCGAAGCCCTGGCCCCAGACCTCGCGGTGCAGCGTGTCCACCAGGTCGGTGCGGCGGTATTCGGGGGGCAGTGGCCCGTCGGTTTCGAGCCGGCGCGTGAGCGTGGCAGCGTCGAGCCACTCGCGCGCCACCTGGGCCAGGGCTTGCTCGAACACCTCGAACTGGTCTTCGGGCACGGTGCAGCCCGCCGCCATGGCGTGGCCGCCAAAGCGCAGCAGCACGCCGGGGTGGCGCTTGGCCACCAGGTCGAGCGCGTCGCGAAGGTGAAAACCGGGAATGGAGCGGCCCGAGCCCTTCAGTTCATGTTCCTTGCCCGGTGCGCCGCTGGCGGCGAAGACGAAGGTGGGGCGGTGCAGCCGGTCCTTGATGCGCGAGGCGACGATGCCGACCACGCCCTCGTGAAAATCGGCGTCGAACACGCTGATGGCGGGCGGCGGCTCTTCGCCGTCCTCGAACAGGTTCTCGGCCAGCAGCTGCGCCTGCTCGCGCATGCCGCCCTCAATCTCGCGGCGCTCGCGGTTGATGGCGTCAAGCTGCTGCGCCAGGGCGTCGGCGCGCGTGGTGTCGTCAGTCAGCAGGCATTCGATGCCCAGCGTCATGTCGGCCAGGCGCCCGGCGGCATTGATGCGCGGGCCCAGCGCAAAGCCGAAGTCGAAGGTGCTGGCCATGGGCGGCTGGCGCCCGGCCACGCGCAGCAGCGCCGCGATGCCGGGTTGCATCTGGCCCGCGCGGATGCGCTTGAGGCCCTGCGCCACCAGGCGCCGGTTGTTGGCGTCCAGCCGCACCACGTCGGCCACGGTGCCCAGGGCGACGAGGGGCAGCAACGGGTCGAGCTTGGGTTGGAAGGGCTTGTGTACCCCCACGCTTGCCACTGCGTGTGCTGCGCTGCCCCCCAAGGGGGCGCTCGCACCTTGGGGCGGCCCGGCGGTGCTCGGAGCGTCGAACAGGCCGCGCGCGCGCAGCTCCGAGCGCAGTGCCAGCAGCACGTAGAACATCACGCCCACGCCGGCGATGGACTTGCTCTCGAACGGGCAGCCGGGCTGGTTGGGGTTGACGATGGCGTCGGCCTGCGGCAGTTCGCTGCCCGGCAGGTGGTGGTCGGTGACGAGGACCTCCAGGCCCAGCGCCTTGGCCTCGGCCACGCCCTCCGTGCTGGCGATGCCGTTGTCCACGGTGATGAGCACGTTGGCGCCGTGCTCCTTCACGCGCCGGGCAATCGGCGGGGTCAGGCCATAGCCGTCGACCACGCGGTCGGGCACGAGGTAATCGACCTGCTGCGCGCCCAGCAGGCGCAGGCCACGCACGGCCACGGCGCAGGCGGTGGCGCCGTCGCAGTCGTAGTCGGCCACGATGCACAGGCGCAGGTTCTGCGCCATGGCGTCGGCCAGCAGCCGGGCGGCGTCCTGAATACCCTTGAGGCCACTGGGCGGCAGCAGGCGCGCCAGGCCGTCGTCCAGGTCGTCCTTGGCTGTCACGCCGCGTGCGGCGTACAGGCGCGCCAGCAGCGGGTGGATGCCGGCCTGCTCCAGCGCCCAGGCGGCGCGGGGCGGGATGTCTCTAGCTATTATTTTCATAGCTGCTCGCGCACATCTGCAAAGCGCTGGGGCCGGAAAATGCTTGAAATTCTCTGGCCCAGCGAACGCGGTGCCGTGTGCCAGGTGAGCGCGCCGCGCTCGCCGCACAGCGTGAGCCGCGCTGCACCGCCGCGCGCCACATGGGTGTCGAGCCGTGCCAGCGCACCCGTGTCGAGCGCCTGCCAGGCGCTGGCCCAGGCGGCCCAGTCTTCGCGCAGCGCGGCGCCCTGCAGGCCGTCTTCGACCACGGGCGCCGGGCCGGTGGGCATTGAGGGCTGGGCCAGGCAGCCCGCGCCATGCACCCAGAAGGCGTTGACGGGCGGCAGACCCCGGGCCTCGCGGGTGTCGTTGAAGGCGTGGGTGTAGAGCAGCATCTGCATCTCGCTGTGCAGGCGGCGCAGCGGGTGCGATTTTTGTTCGCCGGGCAGCCAGTGCGAAACGTCGCGGTGCAGCACGCGCTCGGGCGAGGCGGTGGCCAGGTCGGCCAGAAGCGCGCCCTGTGCCAGCCAGCGCGTGGGCTGGTCGTAGTGCAGTGTGATGCCGTCGCCCTCGAACCACGGCGCCATGAGGGCCAGAAGGGCGCGTGAGTCCTCTTCGTTCAGTTGCAGCTGGGCAGGGTCTTCGAGCGTGACGTGGTCGGCACCCACGCGCCAGTGGCAGGGTGTGACGAAGGCCCAGGCGCCCTGGGCGGCCTCGTCGTGGCGGCCCTGCTGGTGCAGGTGGTAGGCGGCCCACGGAATGCGGCCCGGTGCGCTGGGCAGGCCCAGCGCGCGGGCCAGGGCGCGCTCGTGCGGGGCACAGAGCGCGTCATCGTCGGCCACGTCGCTCTCGTGCGGTGTCAGGCGCGCGAGCAGCCGCTCCAAGTGGGGCAGGGCCAGGCCCGCGAGGGCCTGCTGGCTGGCCTCGGAGGTGCCAGCGGCGTAGGGAATGAGCAGATGGAAGGTGTCCGACATGCCGGGTATTTTGCGGGATGCCACAATCGCGCCCACATGCAAATCCCTTACGAACTGGCCCTGGGCTGGCGCTACACCCGCGCGGGCCGCGCCACGCGGCGCAACGGTTTCATCTCGTTCATCTCGGGCGTGTCCATGCTGGGCATCGCGCTCGGGGTGGCGGCGCTCATCATCGTGCTCAGCGTGATGAACGGCTTTCAGAAAGAGGTGCGCGACCGCATGCTCAGCGTGGTCTCGCACATCGAGATTTTTGCCCCGGCCGGCGCGGCCATGCCCGACGTGGCGCGCACGCTGCAGGAGGCACGCCAGCACCCGCAGGTGGTGGGCGCGGCGCCGTTCGTCGCGGCGCAGGCGCTGCTGGCGCGCGGCGAGGACATGAAGGGCGCGCTGGTGCGCGGCATCGACCCGGCGCGCGAGCCCGAGGTCACCGATCTGGTGGCCGGCAGCCAGGGCGAGGCGCTGGCGCAGCTCGTGCCGGGCGAGTTCCGCGTGGTGCTGGGCGGAGAGCTGGCGCGCATGCTGGGCGTGCGCGCGGGCGACGTGGTCACGCTGATCGCGCCCAGCGGCCAGGTCACGCCGGCCGGTGTGGTGCCGCGCATCAAGCAGATGCAGGTGGCTGGCACCTTTGATTCGGGCCACTACGAATACGACTCCACCCTGGTGCTGCTGCACCATGAGGACGCGCAGCGCATCTTCCGCCTTGAAGGGCCCACCGGCATCCGCCTCAAGCTGCGCGACCTGCACCAGGCGCGCACCGTGGCGCAGGATCTGGCCCAGTCCCTGAGTGGCGACCTGCTGATCCGCGACTGGACGCAGCAGAACCGCACCTGGTTTGCCGCCGTGCAGCTCGAAAAACGCATGATGTTCATCATCCTCACGCTGATCGTGGCCGTGGCGGCGTTCAACCTGGTGTCCACGTTGGTGATGACGGTGCAGGACAAGCGCGCCGACATCGCCATCCTGCGCACCCTGGGCGCGAGCCCGCGCAGCATCATGGGTATCTTCGTGGTGCAGGGCGCGATGGTCGGCGTCATCGGCACGCTGGCCGGGCTGCTGTTGGGCCTGGGCATTGCGTTCAACATCGACGTGATCGTGCCCGCCATCGAGCGGCTGTTGAGCGCGAGCTTTCTGCCCAAAGACATCTACCTCATCAGCCGCATGCCCAGCGACCCGCAGCCTGCCGACATCGTGCCCGTGGGCGTGATCTCGCTGGTGCTGTCCTTCGTGGCCACGCTCTACCCGAGCTGGCGCGCCAGCCGCGTCAACCCTGCCGAGGCCTTGCGCTATGAATAATATAGCTAGTGACGCTTATCCAGCAAGCGCTGGAGGCCAAAATGGCTTCAAGAACCAAGTCGTGCTGCAGGCCCGGGGCCTGACCAAGCGCTTCACCGAGGGGCGCCTGGACGTGACGGTGCTGCAGGGTGTCGACCTGGATGTGCACGCGGGCGAGACGCTGGCCATCGTCGGCGCCTCGGGTTCGGGCAAGAGCACGCTCTTGCACCTGCTGGGCGCGCTCGATGCACCCACGTCGGGCAGCGTGCACCTGCATGGGCGGAATCTGGCGCAGATGTCTGCAGCGCAGCAGGGCGACTTGCGCAACCAGTACCTGGGCTTTGTCTACCAGTTTCACCACCTGCTGCCCGAGTTCAGCGCGCTCGACAACGTGGCCATGCCGCTGCGCATCCGCCGCCTGCCTTACGAAGAATGCACGCGCCAGGCCGCGCAAATGCTGGCCCACGTGGGCCTGGCGGGCCGCGTGCAGCACCGCCCGGCCGAGCTGTCGGGCGGCGAGCGCCAGCGCGTGGCCATTGCGCGTGCCCTGGTCACCCGGCCGGCCTGCGTGCTGGCCGACGAGCCCACCGGCAACCTTGACCGCACCACGGCCGAGGGTGTGTTCCAGCACATGCTGCAACTGGCACGCGAGCAGGGGACGGCGTTTGTGATGGTGACGCATGACGAGACCTTGGCGGCGCGGTGCGACCGGGTGCTCAGGCTGGTGGCGGGGCGGCTGGATTCGGCTGCGTAGTTTTTGTGTCTGTGCTTCTTGCGAAGTGCTGAGGCCGGGGTGTGCGCCCGGCTCCCGCCCTCAGCACAAGCACACCGCCATTCAGCACTGCCCTGTGGGATCATCCCGTCATGCCCCACTCTTGGATCGACACCCACTGCCACCTGGACGCCCCCGAGTTCGCTCCCGACGTGGACGCAGTGCGCGCCCATGCCCGCGCAGCCGGCGTGCAGCACCTCGTCATTCCAGCAGTGCAAGTGGCCCATGCCGACGCCGTGCGTGAACTGGCCCACCGCCACGGCGACAGCTACGCCCTGGGCATCCATCCCCTCTACACCCCGCAGGCGGCGGACGACGACGTGGAGCGCCTGGCGCAACTACTGGAGCAGCACAGCAACGACCCGCACCTCGTCGCCATCGGCGAGATCGGCCTGGATTTCTTCGTGCCCGGGCTGGACGCCGAGCGCCAGACGCGCTTTTACCGTGCGCAGTTGCAGCTGGCCCGGCGCTTCAACCTGCCCGTCATCCTGCATGTGCGCCGCTCGGCCGACGCGCTGCTCAAGGGCCTGCGCGAGGTACCGGTGCGGGGCGGCATCGCACATGCGTTCAATGGCAGCCTGCAGCAGGCGCGCGCCTTCATCGCGCTGGGCTTCAAGCTCGGCTTTGGCGGCGCGCTGACTTATGAGCGCGCGCTGCAGCTGCGTCGCCTGGCCACCGAGCTGCCCCTCGAGGCCCTGGTGCTGGAGACCGATGCGCCCGACATGCCGCCACACTGGATCTACCGCACCGCTGCCGAGCGTGCCGCCGGCCAGCCGCAAGGACGCAACGCGCCGGCCGAGCTGCCGCGCATCGCACAGGTTCTGGCCGGCCTGCTCGGCACGCCGCTGGAGGCGCTGGCGCAGCACACCCGCGCCAATGCATTGCACGCGCTGCCGCGTCTGCAAGGCCGTGCAGGATAATGGGCGAAAATGGCCTCTGGCGCAGTACCCTATTGCGCTAAAAGCTATTGATTTGATAGTAAATTTTCTTCCCATTCCATGACCCGTGCAGTGACCCTCCCGCCCGCGCCACCGGCCGCCGTACGGTTGGTAGGCCTGCCGCCGGTGGTGGGTGCGGGCACGGTGGTGCTGGTGCTCGGCAGCTTTCCCGGCGTGGCCTCGCTGCGCGCGCAGCAGTACTACGCGCACCCGCAAAACCACTTCTGGCGCATCCTGCAGGCGCTCTGGCCGCAGCACCCCTTGCCTGAGCCGTACGCCGAGCGCTGTGACTGGCTGCTCGGGCGCGGCCTGGGCCTGTGGGACGTGTACGGCGCCTGCGAGCGCGAGGGCAGCCTGGATGCCCGCATCCGCCACCCCGAGGTGAACGATTTCGCCAGTCTGCGCGCGCGCTGTCCGCGCCTGGCCGCCATCGCCCACAATGGCGGGGAGAGCTTTCGCCATGCGCGCGCCACGGCGCAACTGGGCGTGCCGGTGCTCCGGCTGCCGTCCACCAGCCCGGCGAACGCCTCGTGGAGCTTCGAGCGCAAGCGGCAGGCCTGGGCGCAGGCCCTGGCCGAGCATGGATTACTGTGAGAACCCCGAACCAATGGCCCGCAAGAAAAACAACACCGCCGAACTGCCCGAAGTCAGCGTCTCCGACGATGGCGAGGTGCGCCACCTGCACCTGGGCACGCCCTGGATCCAGGGCTCCATGCGCATCGATGCGCCCTTCGATCTGGAGCTGGAATACATCCAGCGCATGATGGTCTGGCTGCTGTTCATGGAGCCCGATGCCGTACGCAAGGGCCACGCCATGCAGCTGGGCCTGGGCGCGGGCGCCATCACCAAGTTCTGCCACAAGAAGCTGCGCATGTGCGCCACCGCCATCGAGCTGAACCCGCAGGTGCTGGCCGTGTGCCGCGCGTGGTTCAAGCTGCCGCCCGACGGCCCCAAGCTGCGGGTGGTGCTGGCCGATGCGGCGCAGGAGATCCGCAACCCGATGTGGCTGGGCACGGTGGATGGGCTCTGTGTCGATCTGTACGACGACAACGCAGCGGCCCCCGTGCTCGACAGCGCCGAGTTCTACGCCGACTGCCGCGCACTGCTGAGCGAGGGCGGCTGCATGACGGTGAACCTGTTCGGCCGGGGCTCCAGCTTTGCGGAGAGCGTGGAGAAGCTCGCGGGCGTTTTTGGCGAGAATGCGCTCTGGGCCTTCAAGCCCACGCGCGAGGGCAACACCGTGGTGCTGGCGCAGCGCACGCCCAGCCGGTTCAAGCGCGGCGAGCTGGCTGCGCGCTGCGCCGACATCCAGGAGCGCTGGGGAATCCCCACCGCCAAATGGGTGCGCGGATTCAAGCCGCTCACGACCTGACGGCTCTGTCACATTCTTCTGCACCTCTGTCATGACACACCACCACGCCGCCACGTCCGCGAAACTGGCTCCGGCCTCTGTCCACACCGGGCCGCTCGACTGGCGCCGCATTGTGGAATGGCTGCGCACCGATGGCGTCATTGCCGACGAAGAGGCGCAGCGCACCATCGCGCGCTGCTCGCAGGCCGAGAGTTCGCAGCACCCGCTGGTGCGGCTGGCCAACGTGGCCATGGCACGCGCCAGCGATGGCAAGCCGCTCGATGCCGAGATGCTGACCGAGTACCTGGCCCAGCGCTGCGGCCTGCCGTATCTGCGCATCGACCCGCTGAAGGTCGATGTGGGCAAGGTGGCAGACACCATGAGCGCCAGCTATGCCGAGCGCCACAAGGTGCTTCCGGTGCAGGTGACGACCAAGGAAGTCGTGGTGGCAACGGCCGAGCCCTTCATCACCGACTGGGTCGCCGAGGTAGAGCGCCAGGCCAAGCGGCCGGTGCGCCGCGTGCTGGTCAACCCGCAGGAAATCCACCGCTACACGGCCGAGTTTTTCGCACTGGCCAAGTCGGTGCGTGCGGCGCAGAAGGCGGGGGGCAGCGCGGCGTCGAGCAATTTCGAGCAACTGGTCGAACTGGGCCGGACGAACAAGCAGCTCGATGCCAATGACCAGGGCGTGGTCAAGGTGGTGGACTGGCTCTGGCAGTACGCCTTTGACCAGCGCGCCAGCGACATCCACCTCGAACCCCGGCGCGAGCAGGGCGTGAT
>C687J35021_10001155_pt1 | contig 19866 bp, 26 predicted proteins | sample RifCSPhighO2_12_FD_35021 | JGI IMG/M metagenome (IMG submission 35021)
GAATGCCGTCGCCGCACCGCCTTCGCCAGTGAAACCTGTAGCAACAGTCAAGAAACCCGCAACCTCAGCGGTTAAAAACCCCGTAACCGGTGTAAGCTACTCCGGTGCTGCCGCGGCACGGCTTGCCGCCCGTATCTCTTCTCGCTGATATGCCAGTCACCCAAGCATCAGATTTCGGCCCAGGAGCGGAATTCGGGGTTATTGACGTGCAACGACTGAACAAAGAATTCCCGGGCGTCACGCAGTCCGTGGCGCTCGCTGTGGCGCGCGAGTCAGGAATGGACCCATCTGATCCAAAGAACCTCGTAAAGGCCATGTACAGCAAGGATTTTGAGGGAAGAATCAATAAGGTCCGCAAAGACCGCGAGGGCAAATTCATCCAGGGACTTATCAGCAATGTCCCGCAGCTACCAGCAGCAAACGCGCCAGCAGAGCAACAGATTGAGGGACTCCGTGGCGCGCAGGAGGGGGCAATCACCAACCGAATACGGGCGCGGGGAATCCTTGGTGGGGAGCAAGCGGTCGCAGCGGACAGACTCGCAGAGCTCGCGGATCTCGATCGTGAAACCTTCAAATCGGAAAGGGTAAAAGAGCTGGATCCCACCTCCGCAATCGACTCCAGGATGCTCGCACTGCGGATGCAAGCGTTCACAGCAAAATCCATGTTGAGAAACGAACTTAAAGGACTACGACCAAGCCTTCGGAGCGCAGCGATATCGGCGCGAATGCAAGTGTTCTCCGATGCAATCGGAACACTGAAAGAAATCCGTGACGCGAAAAGGGCATCGGCCGAAGATCTTGCAGACAGGGAATTCGACTCAAAAATGGAGCAGAAGCGCACCGCTACGGCGCGCGTCAATGCGCTTAGATCAATGATGGACCATATTGAAGAGACAGGCGACGATACCGAAGCCTTGGCGAGCATTCGAATGGATTACCTCAAGGAAAGCAAGAAGCTCGAAAAGAGCGGACGGAGCGGAGTCACAGACGAGATCGACCTAGTGAAAAATGCTATCTTGAATAATTACTTAAAGACTGACGACGAAACACCGAATGCAGAAAAAGTGAAGGAGGCAGAGAGACAGGCAAAAGATATTGTTCGACAGCGAAACGAGAAAAGGAAAACTCTGAAAAATATTACGCCCGGAATGGAGGAGGCAATCAGACAGAGGTTCACCGCTCCCGGAATTCCCTCTAAGTACACAGAATAAATACTATGGGCATCCTCGATTCCTTCTTCGGCAGTAGCGAAGGCCTTGGGTCGGTTGCCGTTGCACCAATCAAACCAAAAAAGATACCCTCAACAATCTTTAAGGCGGAAAGCTTACGTATCCCTCAAAAAACAATCGACGTACAATCCGCTCAAAAAAAGGTCGGAGTAAAAGAGGATCTATTTAAGGGTGGAATATTAAATAAACCACAGGAAACATTCAAGCTCACAGATCAAGAAATCACAGAGCGAATTCTCGAACAAGCGAGAAGCACTGGCTCAAGAAAATATGAAAAAGAGGTCTTAAAACCGCCAACTGAGAATTCTTTACTCACGGACGCTCTTATGGGTATAGGACCAAAAGAAAAAAGGGTGAAGGGACCGGTCACACAAGCCGCCGAACAATTTGTAACAGGGAGGATTGAAAGCGGGAGAGGTCTCCTTCGCGCAATTGGTCTTCCTCAGGCTCCGATAACCGAAGGCAATAAAATCGAGGATATGCGTAAGTTCATTCAAAACTATGCGCCCGAGAGAAGCATTGAGTTTGAGGACGCTCTGGATTCATCGGGAAGAAACAAGCCAGCAGAACTTGTCGGAGAGGTGGCCGGCTCGCTCTATGAAGGAGCCCTAGTGGCTATGCCCATTGTGAGAACCATGGAAACAATGCCTGTTTTTGAAAAACTTGCTAAGGGCGGTCGCTTTGCGAGATACATAGGAACAACCACCAAAAACACCGCAGTGAGCGCCGGGATCAATTTGGAGTACGGAGTAGCACACGGTCAGAACAAAGCAGAAATCGCACGCAACTTCGCAAGCAACCCATCGGTTCTCTTGCCACTCTCTTCGCACTGGATGGTCGGAGTGGGTGCCGCAACCGACGTCCTTGCAGGAAAAATCATTGGTGGATACTCATGGTCAGACTCCATCTTGAACGGGGCTCTGAATGCCGGAGGAAACTTTATGCAGATCCAAGGGGCAAAAAATGCACGAGCTGCGCTTAAAGAAGCTCTCGTATCTCACTGGAAAGCGCCAGAACCCCTCATAGAATCCATGTTGCAAGAGACAGAAGCCATTCATTCGTACGCTCAGAACCATCCGGGGAACCACAAAGAGATTCAAAAAATGGGGGTTGAGGCGGAAAGGCGACTATTGAAGCTCGCAAAGACATTTGATGCCACAGGGGCAGGGAAGACTGGGGAAAGGCGCCCAGCGCGTTTCACTGGTCCCGAGGAGCCGGGAGAACCCAAGCCCATCGGAGACCAGCCAGAGGCTCCCAAGACGCCCCAAGACGAGCTTGCAGAGCTGGAGCAGATGCTCTTCCAGAAGAAGATGGCCCTGGAAGCACTATCGACCTCCCCAAGCGGAGAGAACGCCGATTTGCACATATATACGAATAAGACGGAAGGGGAACTTCCCGAAGTAACAGGAAAGCGGAACACAACTGTTTTTGGTCAAAGAGGGGATCAGATCGCTAAAGATCTTGGATGGGAAGATCACGAAGATATGCGTCGCAACCAGGAACTCATCACAAAAGTAAGGTCGGAAAAGAAAGACTTAGAGAGACGCATCGCCAATTTAAAAATCGAGAAGCGGGATGCAATACGGAAAGAGAAGGCTGAAATGAAATCGTCTGGAATCCATAAAAATATGAGAGGACTACGACCAGATGAAAAATCATTACAACCAACTGAGGGGCAGGCAGACCTAAAAATCCCCACAACACCAGAGGAAAGGATCGCCAGACCTACTCAATCGGCGACAGAAGCCATCCCATCAGAAAAAGCAAAAGCACTGAAGAGCACGCAATTAGCCCAACAACACAGCCAATTCCTAGAAGGAGATCAACCAAGGACATCACCCATTATTGAATCATCAAGGACTCCATATAGCAAGAGAATCCACATCGTAGACAGATATGGATCTTCGCCCAGGAAAGTTCTAACAAAGATAGGGCTGGGGTCAGAATTTATAGAATTAAGATCAGCAAAAAATAATGCTCGACTAAAGACAGAATCTCGGCAAGAGCAGATTCGCATGTGGGCAAAGGCAAACCCAGGAACAAAAGCCAATGTTCGTATAGCCAAATTCCTTGATGGACAAACTCCTATCAAATCTCTAAAGCCACATGAGCAGATTTTGGTGAAAGAAATCCGAACTATTCTTGATAATTATGCAAGAAAATTAGGACTGGTCCCCGGATCAGGATATCTCAATGATTACTTCCCACATATTTTTGATAAGAAGTCCATGCGAGCGGAATTACCAGAAGACATAGCGTTAAGAATTATGCAACAAGAGGATCCTGCTAGTTCAACCTACAATCCATTCCTCACAAAAAGACATGGGGTAGAAGGGTACAAACTCGATACATGGTCCGCTCTCGATGCATTCTTCCGCAAGGCAGAGAGATCATTGAATATGGATCCCATACTCCAAAAAATAAATGCCAAGACTGAGCAGGGCATGGAAGCGACCCAGTACGCATATATCAAAGATTTTATTGATCGTGTGAACTTCCGCCCAACAAGAACAGACACGGAAACCGATAACCTAATCAAACAAATTTTTGGTGATACCTTGGGGCCGAGACCAACGAGACTGGTAACAGGAAAAATAAATCGATCTGCGAGCAGGGGGGCATTTTGGTTCAACCCCAAAACCGCCATCAGAAATATCACCCAAGGTGTCAACACATACGCAGAACTTGGTGAACGATGGACTGTCCAAGGATATGTCACTATGGCAAAAAAACTGGCAACACAGGACTTTGCAGAGCTGCACAGAGAAGGGATCTTAGAAAGCGGAATAGCAGAAGACCACAAGGTTAAACCAGCATTCGAAAGTGGCATGGAAAAGGCAGATAAGGCGGGATTCTCCATGATGAGATTCACTGAATTTATCAACAGAGCTCCGGCGTACTATGGAGCAAAAGCCAAGAAGATTTATGAATTAAAAAGTCAAGGAATAGCGGGTCTCGAAGCAGAACGATCAGCCATTGAGTATGCAAAAGATGTCGTTGAAGACACGCAATTCCGATACGACGAACTTGGAAACCCCATAGGACTTTCGAGCGATATAGCCAAAACAATCACAAAGTTTCAAACCTATACCATTAAGCAGTTGGAATTCCTGGGACGAAAACTGAAGACGAGAGATATTAAAGGACTTACACGATACGCAATGGGCAGCATGGGCGTACTGGTATCAGTAGGCTCGGCAATAGGCCTGAAATGGACAGACTTCCTCCCTGGCGCACGCATTCTTGAGGAAGGGAAATATGTACCCCCGCTGCTCCAACCATTGCTTTCAGCAGCCGCAGCAGCCCTCAATGTCCCTGGGAAATATGGGGAAACACGGAAGGAAGAAAACCCAATCATGCGGATTGCTCTTGATAAGGACGTACAAAAATCTCTCCTATTGTTCTTCCCCGGAAGTGTGGAAGGACGGCGCCTTATTCAAAGCACAAAGACCTATAAAAGGGGTGGGAAAATAAGCAAAAGCGGAAAGTCTATGACATTTCCGGTGGACACAGATGACCCCTTGAATGTCTTTAAGCTCTTTCTCCTGGGAGAATATGAAACGAAAGAAGGGCAGGAATATATCAAAGGAGGCGCAAAAGGATACTTCAAGAAACTCGATAAAAAGCCCGAGAAACCCAAGAAACCTAGCAAGCCAAAAAAGCCCACGAGGTAGGAATATTTGATATACTGTACCACATGCATGACCAAGGAGATTATCTTTTGGCTCTTGCCATCATCAGATTCTGGTTTTTCCTCTACGTAATGCAGGAGACCTTTTGATTTTTTATGCCACAACTATTCGACAAACTTGAGAAGTGGATTCTCTTTGTCTCAGCAATCTTCTTGGCCTTTGTACTTTTCGCTTGAAGTGCGGAGAGAATATGGATAGAGTACCTCCATACCTTTCCCCCCTTTACCATGAAGCGATTTATCGCTCTCGGTGCTCTCACGATCGCGCTGGCGGCGTGTGGAATCACACCATATAAAACACCAGCGCCTACTCCCATTGAACCTCCTTCGAGCGAGCCTATGGTATTTGATGAGCCTTCTTCTGTAGGTGAAATGAAGGAGATTGTGATCGTCGATCAGAGCTACGACGTCCGGGGGAAAAAGGGTACCGACTGGCTCAGAGCCATCGGAACCGTCCATATTTCAGGGAATATCGAATCCGGAGAATTGATCGTGGATCTTTCGCGCGGAGAGAAGCTCACCGGATGGTCCGGAATCGGAATGTACATCGCCGAGGAAGCAACTTCGAAGAACTGAAACGCATATCCCGACGAAACACGCTTCGGCACGCACCTATACTTCCTGAACGCTTTCTGGAAGGGAAACTGCAAGAGAAATCTCGACGTTGATTCCTCCTTCGGAGTTATTAAAGAACATAGTAATCACCTCGAAATGGACCTACAGGCAGTCACCATGACAAAAGGAGACGATGGCTGCGATAAGGGCCAAGACGTGGTGAACCTAGTGGATCTCATCAACGATGGCGTCTTCCTCGGCTTTGCACCGAGCGCAGACGGATACAATGCCAAGGTGGTCCTGCGCTACCGCGGCGACCTGGAGGTAAAGAAATTCTAGCGAACCGTAAGACCTATCCGCCGGGGTGTGTGCACGTATAATGAAGCACAGACCCCGGCTTTATGGACTCCGCATTCGCCGAAGAACTGGCGGCACTCGATGAAGAAGAGCAGCAGGAATGGCGAGAGAGATCGGCAGGAGAATTTGACTATGAATCATTGAGGGAGGAGCTAAGCAATAAATACCGAGTAAGATTTTTCCTCATTTTACGAAAACACAATAAACCTTCGACATTCACGGAATCCTTTGCAAATATAGGAACTCCATAATTGCTCCATACTGCTTCCATGAAAAGACAATTGGAATTTGCCAATCATCAGGAGTACCGTTGCCGACGTGCGACCGATCTCCATTTTTGGCCGTCTCTGCTCCCCGTGCACGATGATCGGTCGCTCGTTTTTCGTGAACAACACGGGGGGCAAAGGCGGCTAACGCCTCATGCCACAGCAGCAAAAGACCACTGGCCCGACGATTCTTCCGCACTCTCTCGACGCGGAGAAGGTGGTGCTAGGCGTGCTCATCGTCGACGGCGAGCGAGCGATTGAGCTGACCCCAACCTTAGACGCAGAAGACTTCTACGACCCCCTCTACCGCCGCATATTTCAGGCAGTAGAGGCTTGCATTGAGAAGTGGAAAGCCATGGATTTCCTGCTGCTTTCCCACATACTGAAAGATGATCCGAAAATTCAGGAGCTCGGCGGATCCTCATTTCTCGCGGAACTCGCGGCATCAGTCCCGACCACATCACACGCGAAGCACTACATCGATATCCTTAAGAAAAACAGAATGAAGCGCGAATCCATATCCTTGGGTCATCGCGTCTCTTCCATGGGGTACGACGACTCGACAGAAAACGTGCCGGCTGCGCTTTTAGAGGGATCGAAAATGATGGCGCAATTCATGCAGAGGGAAATCGACGGAAAGGAGGAGCTCATCAAGGAAATCACAGAAACCAACGTGGTCACGCCCACGGGGTACCCGCAGATGGACGCGCTCCTCGGTGGCGGCCTTGGCCCCGGGGATCTCTTCCTCATCGCGGCGCGCCCGAGCGTTGGGAAGTCGGCGCTTGCCACCTGTCTCGCCACCAATTTTATGAAGCAGGGAATCTCGCCGGCATTCTTCTCGCTGGAAATGAGCAGGAAGCAGGTAGTGATCCGAATACTGTGCAGCTACTATAAACAGACGCCGGAGTATGTGAAGAACAACGCCCGAGAACTCATACAGGGCCTCAATACGGACATTTTCCTCCTCATAGGCATCAATGAGCTACAGTCTATTAAAGCCGAATGCCTCGCTTCCACGGCTCAGGTCTTCATCATCGACTACCTTGGGCTCATCACAAGCGAAAAACACTCCAAAGAAGGGAGATTTCAGGTGCTCGACGAAATTTCGCGGTCCATTAAAAACCTCGCCGTGCAGTGCAATAAGCCAATCATCATGCTCACGCAGCTCAATAGAGAAATTGAGAAGGATAAGGGCAACCGTGAGCCGTACCTCTCCGATCTCTGGGGAGGAGGCGAGAAGGACGCAGACGTCATCACCATGCTCTGGGACCCGGACGCGCGTAAGAGCGACGCTGAAAAGAACGCCGAAAAGAAGGCGAGGGAGCTTGAGGGAAGGGAAACAAAAAGCACGCTGAAGTGGCTGGTCCGGAAGCACAGAAACGGGCCCACAGGAGACGTGATACTGAAATTCGATAAGGAGCGCTTCCTCCTGGAAGAAGATCTCACGCTGGGGCTCCCGGCGCCTCCACCGCGCACGCCACAGAGCGATCTTCCCTTCTGAAAAAGCAGGAGCAGTCGGGATGATGCTCGATCTCTAGAACGGCGCTATCCCCGAGGTACCCAAAATCTTGAAGCACGCACCGAGCATCGGCGTGGAGGGTTTCACTATAGAGCACGTGCCGCTTATTCATCCTCATTGCCTTCGTCCATGGCGGTGCGGACAAAGCCGAGAAGCGCCTCGCGGTTCATCCCCGTTTTCACGAGACGGCGGACGATCACCGCGAGTTCGGCCTTACCCTTGGAAATGATATTTTCAGCATCGGAACCCATAAGGAGGAGTGGAAAAAATAGAGAAAAGGAGGCTCAAGCGAGAGCCCCCGATCTTTATTCTTCGATGACTTCGGCCTTCGTGACAGAAGGATGATTGTCGAGATCACCTGCCTCATCCTGGGCAATCGTGATCCGGACTTTCTTCCCGCTGCGCGCTAGAAGAAGGGTCTCGCCGATCTCCTTTGTGACGTTATAGATATCGTCGTAGCGCACCTCTTCATACTTCACGGAGACCACAAAGAGATCCTCTGTGACCTGGTGGACGTCTGCGACTTCGACGTCGCTTAGGGTTGTTTCCTCTTCGAGGAGGAGACGGGCTGATTTGGCAGCCATGGGAAGTGGGGGGAAATGGGTAATAAAGCGATATTACGCGCTGTTACGGATGGAATCGATAAGGACATGAGAGGATACGCCGGAAGAAGAAAGAACTGCGATGGCAAAAGCCTGAGAGAGCTCTGCGTCAATAACCGCTCGCCGGAGTTCTGTGCCGTCCCAGAAGTAGACACGACCGTCATTGAGGATCTTAAAAGTGGTATTCCCTTGGGCATCATCGATCTGGATCGCAATACTCTCGCCTTTGTTGGCTTCATGGTCGCTCATAGGTGCGCAGGAGCGGAGAAGAGGGCTGCAGCCTGTAGGTACACCGTAATGGTCTCTAATTCGCGCGCCGATAGCTTATAGGCCGCTAGATCCTGCGTAGTCGCAATCTCCTGGTCATACGTCGAATCCGATCGCGCCTTACCCTCTTTTGCAATGTCTCCTGCAGCCAATCCGTCTCTAGTCTGCCGCCACTTCTCCACGACGCTGCAGCGCGCCCCATAGGCCTCTAAAAGCTCCTGGTAGATCGAGAGCACCTGGGTCCGGTTCCCGTGCACCCTGATGGCATCCATGAGCCTTGCGATGAGGATATTAAGAGACGACGACATGGAGAATGGGGTTAAGAAAATGAAGGACATCCGACACTAAGGTCGTGGCGCTGTTCGCACTGCTCACAGAATGGATCGATTTGAGATTCAATCTCAGGGTACCCCTCGGGATATTGACCGCTCCATGGTCCCCTATCCCCTCGGAGTGCCGCAGGAATAAGATATTCTTCGACATTCGCCGGCGCCATAAAGAATCCACTTCCGCCAATCCAGAACTCCAGAACTTCGCGTACCTTTTGTGGGAAATGCGTATCTGGCTCCGTGCAACGGAATGCCATTCCTGTCCGAGGATCTTTTAAAGCGGCAATGCCATCGTCAATAAATAAAAACCTGTACTCATTGATGTTCACCTCAAAAACATCTTTATAGAGCCCATTCACCTGTAAAATATCACTAAGCATTGGCGGGCGGAGGAATAGAATAATTGTAGAGGGTACGCATCGCTCTAGTAATAGCGTCCTTTAAGTCGTCTGCAGAGGCCTCCGCATCAATCACACGACCACGGAGAAAGGTTCCTATATGCACCGAGTTCGTCTTGAACCTCCGATCCTCCTTTCGAAGCACCACAATCACATTATCCTTCGAAACGGCGACTGGGAGATCAAAGGAAAAAAGAATCTCCACCGCGCCGATCCGGAGAACAGAGGCCGAGTTCATCAATTTCTCAAGAAACATAACATTAGGGTACCAGTGCTTTAGGGTGGAATCAAGCTATCCCACTATCACAACCAACAACCGTCAACAAAAAGAAAAGAACCAAAAGAAAAAGACTTGCTTTTTGGGTATGGAATAGGTAAGCTCCGCTCCGTTGAGGGGCGAGCGCGCCCGCAGGTCACGCGCCGTCCCCGACAGGACGGACGCGAGCTTCCTATTCTTATATACCCTTCAAAAGCGAGCAAGATCTATTCTACTATTAAAAACACAACAAAAGGATGAAAATAATGATCCGCGAAAATCAAGATTCAAATTGTCCGCGGAAATCTTACAAAGAGATCCGCGAAAATCGAAACCAATTTCCCGAGAGCAGGAAAATGGTAGATCCGCTTTTAAGCACGCTTAAAGCTGGCTTATTGGCACGCCTGGATCAACTACAGGGCACGCCTTGACTTGAAGATGAAGCCCGGGATTTTTTTTCCCTGTCGATCGGCGCTGCATCGCGGTCAGGATGTAGAGATTATGCCGAACGTTGTATAGTTTTAGGGAATTTTTTTAAAAAAAGTCAAACTACTGTACAGGTGGGCACGGATCGACTTTGAGTACCCAAATTTTCCCCCATGGTACCCGATGGTACCTACGAGATCGAGTTAGCATACCACATTCACATACCACTAAAGCATGCTTAAATAGTACACTGTATGTATACCTATAGCCATTCACTCAGCTGTGAGAGAAAGGATACGAGATTATGGTGTGCGCGATAACGCGCACGGTAGCCCACTGACGGGCAAGACGTGAGCGCACTGGTGGCTCACTCATGGCAAGCCTAAAGGCGCGCCAATGGTGTGTTATGATGCGCTTATGGTACACTTGACAGAACGATGTAGGCATACTATAATGGCAATATGACAAACACACACTATACTTCTATACAGATAAGGAGCGCAAGCGCAGTTTTACTCTGCGGCGCCATCTCCATCGGTGTCTGCTACATTATCGGCTTTTGGCAAGCCTGCATGGTGCCCTGTCTCATCAGCCCTGTTTGGTAAGCCTTCCAGCGTGCCCTCAAGTATGCTTTGAGCTTCCCCATGAGTAGGATCTACATCAATCACTGGAGCAGCATCAATAGCATTTAAATTAGGATGCTCCCAGTCTACAAACCTCTGCTCTGCATTCTCCTCACGCTTGGCAATCACCTCAGCAACAGTCAAAGAGAGCGTCGTTTCCGTCTTATCGCGCCATCCGTGCACGTTTTTGAGAACCCATACAAGCCCTTGGCTATAGGGCATACCCCTAGCGAGCCTACCGGCAAACATTTCCTCCTGCGCCTTGCGTCCCGTCTCCACCGCTAGGGCAAAGTCGGGGTGGCTTTTCTTCCAGTCATGAGCGGTGCGTATGGAAATTCCCATAATCCCAACAGCACTTTCGAGAGTATGGGCACCAGCGGGATGCGTGAGGATATTGTAGACCTCCTCACAGCGCCCATTGTGCCATAAGACAGGAGCAGATCCAGGGCGCAGGTGAGCCCATGGTCGTGGCACGCCGGACATCACAAGCGACTCCACACGTATCTTTTCACGCCGTAATAGCTCCGCATGTTCTTCATGCGCTTGTCGTATCGCCTCCAAATTCGGAGAAACGCGCCGCCCTTCCATATCGCGCTGTGTGTGCATCTCAATCAAATCCTCATCATCTGGATCAATCCCTACGACGTCATCCTCATAGCGTACTTCGCGCTCCGGTCGATCCCATCGAGTGCGCTTCCTTTCAACTGCCTTGGTGACGATACCCATAAACCGACTATACTCCATAGTATGGAAGTGTTCAAATACCCTTGACTATGGAAGTACTATGGAATAGACTTGGTAGTATTATGAATGCTTCCGACTCCCTCCAACTCTCCCATCTCTGGTACATGATCTTTGCGTTCATCGCATTGATGATCGCTCCATCGCTACCCCTTTTATTACTCTTCTTATTTTTCCCACACTTCCTATGCCACGTACTCAACGTGCACTCGAGGAAATCCTATCATCGCTCCTCGCGCTCGAAGCGCTGGAGAGTGAAGAGATTAGACTAGAGCGAGCCTAACGGTGTGCCTCCTTAAGCGGGAGGCATCCGTTGCACTTGCAACTTTTTACCCCTTATCAATCCCATCTATGTCCAAGCGGAGCGACATCATCGGCACCGTCCCAATGGGGACGCCTTACCTACCAGAAAGCCAGCAGAGCACGGCGAATGCAAAACTTGTGCTCGCCGCAGTAGTGGAGCGTTTCCCCGACTTCTTGTCCGAAGCGATCCCCTACGTCAATATCCTTTCCTTCAATGAATGGCTGAAGCGTGGATACGTTGTGAAGAAAGGCGAAAAAGCCATCCGCTGCGCCGGAGCGCGTCCCATTCTCGGCGAAGTAGAAAAGGACGGATACCAGGAAGTTCTCGGCATGGTGCCGGTCAATGCTTGTGTGTTTGCAGCGCCGCAGGTGGAACCAGTAGCAAAAGAAGAAGAGGCGCGCGCACAAGCCTGGGAAGCCCTTGGGATCACACGCAGTGACGCGCAGGGCATTGTCGAGTGTGAACAGCGGCAGAATAGCCCGAAGGTAGAGGCGCCACGGTACATCAACCCTCCGCAAGCCTCTTCTCTTGCCCTAGCGTCCCTCTTCCAATAAGCCCAGCGCGTAGGGCACTTTGGTGCCCCTCGCGGTGCGCTTTGCGCCCGATTCTACCCCTTATTTTCCCCCCTACTCTATGGAGAAATTGAAGTCCCCATTCACCTGTCGGCATTGCAAGGAAACAATGGAAGACAAGCACGAGTCCTGCTATGGCGGCGGAGACTTGTGTGACGACTGTACTGATACCCTCATCGATATCGGACTCCAAACAATAGGAAATCAGCCAAAGGACTCTTGCGCTATTTGCTCCCCCGTCTGTCGGTGGAATTACAACCTCAACGAGGAGGACATTCAATCCGAAGCCATGGAAAAACTCGGACGGCAGCTCAACCCCGCAGAAATGCAAAGCGTGACGCACACTCTCGACAATGGCTGTCTGAACGAAGAAGTTATGCAGATCGTTTCTGTAGCCATTGGCTACGCCCTAGACGAAAAATAAGCCTAGCCGCTTGCCCTCTTGGATGGCTTGCGGGTGAGCTTCTCACCTTTTTACCCTCTCCCGTATGCCCTCCTCCATCCTCGAAACCATGGAATACCACGATCTCTGGCGTGCCTTCTGGGAAGCGTTCGGTGACCGCCTGGATGATCCTGCTATTGTCCGCTCCTACCAGCTCGACGAAGCAGAAGGCTGGCTTCCTCCTTTTAGAACCCGCGATTGATTCCTCCTAGAGCTTGCCGCCATAGTACAATTCTCCCCACCACCCCATGAGCACCATCGAAGCAGCCCTCAAGAAAATGGCAGAAGAGAAGAAACAACACCCGAGCGACTCGGAGAAAGAGCTAGTGCGTGCCCTAGAGAAGGCTTACGGGCAAGTCATTGAGGGGTGCGGGGATGACTTTTACAGCAAGCTCAAGGCAAAATTCCAGTTAAACCGCATCCTAGATGTGCACGACGAGTATCGTGCCGTTCTCGCAACTCAAGCATTGCGGAAGATCATGCGAAAGAACTTCTTTCATGGCTACTTCACCGGTGCCATCGTCATGGGCGCGGGAGTTCTTTTTGCCAAGCTGCTTATTGAAATCCTATGAAGATATTTTCCCTACCACGCATCGGCAGACGCGATCTTGTTGCGGAGATTCAGACCAAGCGCGAGAATGCGAAACGAAAGCGCATTCGAAATAGATGTTTCGGTTCCCTATCCTGCGACTGCCCCCGTTGCAGATGAACGACGAAATACTATGTGAGCTTTGTGGATCCACCCTGGAAACTGATTTTGTCGAAGGCAAGGGAAACGCCGAATATTCGCGTATCAGATGCTCGTCTGGGTGTTTCGATATGCCATCGAGAGATTTTTTTAATACTATCCTCCTTAGAATGAAACACAAGAAGGCATCTTGACAGCCTCCATGTAGTTACCATATCATATCCATAACTCTTCCTTCTAAGTCACCTATGCCGCAAGAAATTTCCATTCCTAAATTCGCAATAGAAACAGATCCCGTCGGGGATCGTGTGGTGGTTTTCCCATTACCTGAACATGTGAAGACTTCCATGAAGTTCGATATCCCGGACTCCCACAAAAAGGAAAAACCCATGTTCGGCTTGGTCGTGGCTCTCGGGAAAGGCGGAGCATGGAAGGATTGCCCGAATCCCTCCGCCGTTCTTGCTGTCGGTGATGAAGTAGCCTTCGGAGAATACAGCGGTGATGACGTTCGCGTGCCTGTAGAGGGAGGCACGAGTGAGAAGGTGAAGGTGTTGCACTTGGAACACGTCCTCTTTAAGGTAAATAGAAAATAATATGACGATCCTCATTCTCGCTCTCATCGGCTGTGCAATGATGGTGAGTCCTCATAGGGATGGATGGAGTACTCCCAATATTGGATTCTGCGTAGCTACCCTCGCCTTCATTCTCTCTATTTACTTACAATAATCTCATGCCCCGTCAGATTCTCCGCGGCAAAGCCGCACGCGATTCGCTCTTCAAGGGTGTCGAAGAAGTATCCGATACTGTGAAGCTCACACTCGGTCCCCTCGGGCGCAATGTCGCTATACAGCGAAAGTTTTTCTCCGTCCCCCTTCTCACAAAGGACGGCGTTACCGTTGCCAAAGAGATCGACACACTTCCAGATCCATTCGCCAACATGGGCGCGCAGCTCGTGAAGGAGGCGGCAAGCAAGACGAATGACGTTGCCGGCGATGGTACGACGACCGCCACTCTCCTCGCCTGTGAAATGATCCGTGCCGGCATGGGGGTTCTCGACGACGACTGCAACGCCATCCACCTGCAGCGCGGTATGTACGCTGCGCGCGATGCTGTGATAAAGGAGCTTGATACGCTCAAGAAGACGATTGATGGCAGGACGGACTTTGCAGCAATCGCCACAATCAGCTCTCAAGATGAAGAGATCGGGAAGATGGTCGCTGAGGTTCTTGAAGAGGTCGGCAAGGACGGGATCGTGACTGTGGAGGCTGGAAACACCATGAACCTGGAGAAAGAGGTGGTGGAGGGCATGCACTTTGAAAACGGCTACATTTCCCCGTACTTTGTCACTAATCCCAATGGCATGAAGTCGGAGATCACCGATGCCCTGATACTTGTAACAGACGAGCGTATTCACGACATCGAACAGATCCTCGGACTCATTGAGAAGGTGGGAAACGCCGGAAAAAAGGAACTCGTCATCATTGCCGATTCCGTTGAGGGTGATGCCTTGACTGCTCTTGTGGTCAATAAGCTGAGGCAGCAATTCCTCGGGCTCTCAATCCGCGGACCGGCATTCGGGGAGAGGAGACGGGAATGCCTTAAGGATATAGCAGTGCTCACCGGAGCCACGTTCATCACCAAAGAAGTAGGATTGAAGCTCGAAGACGCCGGTATTGAGTCCCTCGGGCGTGCCGATAAGGTGATCGCAACGAAATCCGACACGATCATCGTCGGCGGGAAAGGAAGCCAGGAGGATATTGATAAGCGCGTGGGCGAGATCCGTCAGGTAATGGAAGTGACGACCAATGACTTCGATAAGGAGAAAATGCAGGAGCGTATTGCCAAGCTCACCTCCGGTGTTGCCATCATCAAGGTAGGCGCGGCGACCGAGGTGGAGCAGCGTGAGAAACAGTATAGGGTCGAGGATGCCATTGCCGCGACCAAGGCTGCAGCCGAGGAGGGAGTGGTGCCCGGAGGAGGCGTCGCCTATCTGCGCGCACGTAAGGCCATTAAGAAGCTCGATTTCAAGAGTCCTGCGGAGAAGATCGGAGCGGAGATCGTCTATGAGGCGTTATCAGCGCCCTTATACTGCATCGCCGAGAACGCTGGTGAGAACGCTGATATCATCGTGAAGCGTGTAGATACATCCCTTGGAGCCATTGGTTACGATGCCGAGAACGGTCTGTACGTTGATATGTTCGAAGCCCATATCATTGACCCGAAGAAGGTTACGCGGTCCGCCCTAGAAAACGCCGTCTCCATCGCCGCTATGTTCATAAACCTCCAAGCAGCGGCTTGTGACATTCCGGAAGAAGGTCTCGACCCGAAGACCGGAAAAAAGAATCCGAGGATCGGATGATTATTCTGCTATATTATTCCCTCTATCGTATGTCTGCTCTCAAGATACCAAAGGGAGAGAAGGTGCCTGAGCCCGGGACCGTCGACTTCGCCGACTGGCTCGTGCTCAACATCATGGCGTTCCTCAAGGAGTTGGATACGCGGACCAAAGGGAAAAGCATTCAGAATCTCTCGATGATCCTCTGTGTGCAGCAAGGCGATGCCGGTGAGGACTCCCGCAAGAGTAAGCTCCTCATGTATGGCAGTAACAAGCTCGGGATTGATGCAATGAACGGTGTGTACCGTAAGCTTGTCGATCAGCAGATCGAGGAGGGTGTAGCTCCACATATGGCGGCTGTTGCTGTTGCGCGAGAGGTTTTGAAATCGCCGAAGTTTATGGGGGATAACGGAGAGGGGATCTTCTTCAATCACGAAACAAAAACCGTTCCCTCAACTGAAACGTAGAGGCGCGTGGTGTTGTTTCCACCACGCACCCCTGCGTTGCTGGGGCGTTGGCAAGGAGGACCACCGGATTGAGTGCAGCTTCGACTGCTACCATCCGGCCCCCCAAGTACCGCGCCCCGGCCGCAGACCACTGCTCCTTGTCTCCATCGGCTCATACTCTTACTTTCTTCCCAAACGAATATCATGGAAGAAAATCTTTCTACTTCCCAATACCCACATACAGATATGCGTACCAAAGTTCTCGTCGCTTCCATCATCGCCGTCGGAATCATCATCGGTCTCGGAGTCTTTGCCGCAATGATGAAGGCGGAACCCGTCTCGGCAGAAAAGGCTTTCCCCGAGGAGGCACAGTCTTGGATCAAGAGCATTTCGGACACTTCTGATTCCTATAAGAAGCATGAGGCTGTATTGCTTGAGCTACAGGAAAAGGTGAAGAAGGAAGCAGTGGATCGTGATACTGATGCGACCACGGCGCGCGGTCTACGCCAGTCCCTTTGCAGCAAATATAAGATAGTGGTCGATGCATCAGGGAAGGCCAATGAGGTCACGGCATGCCCGGATTTTCTCTAGGGAAAGCCCCCAGCCCCGCAAAAGAGGAGGCTAACGTGACACAAGAAATCATGAGTTACGTTTCCACGGTGAAGCATGCCTACGCGCAGTCACCGGCTCCGAGCGAACCGGAGGTACTACCAAAGATTCCTTCGCATTACCCGGATCCGAATGCCGTGGGCGAGCAATGGGGACAGGCTCCCTATAAGATCCTCCGCCTCCAGGAGGCAGCCGATCTCTGGAAAGGGACGTCGCTTGAGGACAATACGGTTTCCCTCCTCGCATTGCTTCTCCAGGAAGACGGTTCAATGACCGCGGAGCGACGACACGACTGCATCTGGGGCGTGTGCTATGCGTTCGGGATCATGGGACACCACATCTGCCAGCGCGGTACACCGCTCATCTTCGGAGAACCCCATAAGGTCTATTGTTCATGGAAGGGGAAAAAGTCCCCGCAGAAACAGTTTGAAGAGGACTATCCCGAGTTCGCCACAGAGTGGCGCGTACAGTTCGCCGAGTACACACTCCGCATGACGCAGTGCCTCGATAGCGGCAAGACCGAAAAACAATGTATGCAGTCCTGGAATCCCAATGAGTCCGGACGCATTGCAAAGATCGAGGAAAGAAAGCCCCTTGTCAGAGCAGCTCTCGGACTCTAATATGAAGGCTCGGTGGCTTGTGTACGGTGGTCATAGGAAGAGACCCTCCTTTGGGAGGGTTTTTTCATGGAAGTGCGTTGACATAGTATGGAAGTGCTGCTACCATCTTGGCATGAACCCAGTAGCCTTGGAAGAAAACCGCGATCTTCACGCACTTCTCTACGCAGATGAGGCGAAGATGTTTCAAGAGATTGCCGGAAAATGGTGGAAGGACAATAACCGGTCCGGTCGTATCAACGACTCCGATGTTCTCCGGTCCATGATCCGGGAGCGCCATGCGCGCGAATTCCCGAAGAAGAAGTAGCCCCTAACCTCACCTTTTATTTTCCCACTATCACTCTATGGATACTGCACTGTCAGATCCGCGCTACAGTAAGTTTGACTCTCCGGAGCAGGGAGTCGATTTCGATCGTATGAAAGAGATCCGGATATCCGGGACCCTCTCGAATACCAAGATCCCCAGAGGACATTTTTACCTTTTGGATTTTAACGTAGGGAAAGACGAGGCCGCTATCCAGACGGATATCAGTACAGAGATACAGGTGTATATCCTTCGCAATGCAATGAAGGTCCGGAAGTGGGATCAAGAGCTTGACCGTAATATCATCGACTCCTCCGAATTCCGTACATTCACGGACCCTGTGGTCCTATATGACGTGAACGTGATCCCGAGCCGCATCATCGCGGCTCTTCCTTATACGCATAAGAATCCCGCCCTTCCTTCGATCGGAGGGAAGGGCGAGAAGTCCCTCAAGAGGCAGTACAATCTCTCGGTGAAGTATCTCCATTACGTTCTCTACAACGGTGAAATCTGCAGGATGAATGTGACGGCGACAGACAACAGTGGGGCGACTCCCGCAGATAAGCCTCTTGAATTCGGGAAGGAGGCGCCGGATTCCTTTGAAGGAATGCGCCACAGCCTCGATAAAGAAATGCGGTCGAAGCTGTACTTTTACAAGGTGACACTCAAGGGAGTGGATTTCAGCAAGAAGCTCGTTCTTAAAACCTTCAATACCCCGGAGCTTGAGACGGATGAGGAGGTGAAAAAAGAGATCCTCGATCAGCTCAATGACCTCTACCGGCGCCTCTCGGATTCCTTCTGGGCGAAGTTCAGTAAAGCACTGGAAGCGACGGATACTAAGACACTCGATCAGTGGAGCAAGTCCATTGTGGAGGCCATCGAAACGAAGGGGACAGATACGCTTCTCTACTCACAGAATAAAGAAGTGAACGCCATGCCTCAGCTCAAGGAAGGCGAGGTGATCGATACACCGAAGCTCTCAATGGAAAGGAAGACCGATCAGTCTGCTGTATCCGACGTCGCCGCCGAGCTCGAGGGCGGAGAAACCAAAAGTGAAGTCATCGACGTTGCAAGCGCAGCCGCAGACGTCTTCCCCTCCTCTACAGCCCCAGCCGAAACTTCCTTTCAGAAAGTCATCAAGCAAGCCAAGAACAAAAAAGGAGGCAATGGAAAGGTGGTCAGCGGAAAGGACGCCGGCGATGATGGAATCGAAGGAGGAAGTAGCGGACGAGATAACGAAGCTCAATGAAGAAATCATGCGCGGACGGCCGCGTGTTCAAGATCTTCCTTTCTGACCTCAATATGTGTGCAAAAAAAAGAGATCTCTATTCCGCCAACGGGCAACCCGTCCAGGGCGTAACTACCATCATCGGCAAGCTCGACAAACCAGCTCTCGTCGGATGGGCTGCGAAGGAGGCGTCGCTCTATGTGGCGCGCTACTGGGAGTCCGGAAAGGCGTACCCGTCCGATTACATAGAGGCGGTCCTCCAGAATGCGAAGGCAGCGCATCGCGTGAAGAAGGAGAAGGCGGGTGACATTGGTACCGATATTCACGCGCTTTGCGAAGCCTACTGTGGGAACCAATTGAACCCGGAGGACGTACCGGAGGAACCAAGTGATCTTGGAGAGGAAAAGGGATACCGCAGGAAGGCGCTCGTGAACTTCTCGAAGTTGACTGCCGGATGGATATGGCTCGCGGCTGAGATTGTCGTCATCTATATCCCCGAGCCGGATGAAAACGGAAAGATCAATTACGATCTCGCCTACGGAGGAACGGCAGACGGACTCGCCTTTATCCTTACGGCACCGCTCCCGCCCTTCGGACAGATGCCGGAAGGGATGGTGATCCTATCGGACACGAAGACCTCTTCCGGTGTGTACGCAACGCACGGATTACAGTGCGGATTCTATTCCTTCGCTCGGCCGCAAGTGGATAAGGAGATTGTTATCAATGGATTCAAGACTACGCTCTGGGCGCTCTGGGCGAAGATCGAGGAGGCGAGGATCCTGCATTTCGATAAAGAACTGTGCGCCTGGGAGATCCTTGAGCGTGATGTGAAGCAGCACTATCCCTATATCCCCGGTATCTGCCTCGCTGCAGCCTGGGTAAAGAAATTCGACCGTCCACAGTGGGAGAACAGTGCAGTCCCGGCAGCTATCCCTTCATGGGTGAACGAGAAACGTGAACCAGCTACTTCCATACACATCGGATGATTCTATTTTTCTTCTTATAATTCTCATGCGTATAATTAAACTCACCGGAGAAAATTTCAAGCGAATGGTCGCGTTC
>C687J35021_10001160_pt1 | contig 19842 bp, 18 predicted proteins | sample RifCSPhighO2_12_FD_35021 | JGI IMG/M metagenome (IMG submission 35021)
TCGGTCTATTCGCTCCAGTGGGATTATCGCCTCTGGTAGTTTGGTAGCCATAAACCTTACTTGGATTTGCTCCTGAAGCAGTAAGAGAAATAGAAACTGCTTCGCCTAAAGTATAACTTCCTGATTTGACATAAAAAGTATTGCCGACAGCAGACGCTTCAAAAACATCATCATCTCCGCTTGCTCCGCTCGTTCCTAAAGATATAGCCCCGCCGACATTCATTACCCCACTTGCTCCAACACCCGTTGAAATAGAAGCTCCTGCGGCGTTAGTTGAGCAAGTAATGCTAACTCCGACAACAACTGATGTTATTTCAAACCAAGAAACGGTAAAATTGGTGCCTGAAATTACTTTTATGCCGTTGCCAACCATATCAGCGGCGGCAGAAGCTGTTAATATAACATTTCCCGCTCCCGAACTCGTCACTCCAGTTAAGGCGTATTGTGGAGCGTCTTGCTGGCTAAAATCAGAACCAGAAGCGCCCTCCTTAAAAAAACCTCCGCCAACATTTCCAGCGTCAGCCGATGTTCTTATTTCCCAAATTGAAGCTGCGGCAATCATATTATATAATTTCTAACTTCTTAATTTCCGCGACCTTGATTAAATCTATCGGCTCATCTGATTTTGTTTTCGGTATATCTTCTGGTAAAGGCATTGGTAAGTTAAACTTCGTAAAATACTTATGATTAACTGGCATAATTGGTTCGTTTTTTTCATTTATCAACCAATCATTTTTATCGTTCTGAACGAAAAATCTTCTTTGAGAACAATCAATTACTATATTGCCCGCAGGGATAAAAACATTATCCAAATTGCATTTTATAAAAATTACACCAGTCATATCGTCTGGGAATATATGATTATCGGTAATTTCCTGCGAAAAGCAAGAACCATAAACTATCCCCGACACTTCTAAATTACTTCTTCCAGTGAAATCTTGAAAAGAATAATCATCATTAAGATTGTATTCAGTTTGATTGTAAATTTTTATCATATTTCAATTCCTGAACAGGTGATATAAATATTACCAGCCGAAGTAGTTACAATTAAATCAGCCGCATCTTCCCCGCTCGCCCACGGATATTTTTCTGGGAATGTCAGCACCACGCCTGAATTAGCCGCCAGTTCGCCTTTCCAAATAGCCGAGTCGCCAGCCGCTAAATCATCTTCCAAAGTTACAGTAGCGGCGGCCGATACATTGATATAAATAGTGTGGATGTGCCACCTCTTGCCTGCGGCGGGACTCCATATAATTCCGTCCGTTACCGCTCCCGCACTGGTGTAGTATTTCTTTGCGTAATTTGTGTTAGTCGTTACATCTATGTCGGGCTGTAAGAGTTTTCCAATGGCGTTCGTTCCTGCGGGAAGCGCGGCAACCACATCCACCTGCATTTCTGTTCCTGATATGGCGTTATCAATCAACTCAACCGAGGTCTTAATCGCAGAAGCCGATGCTTCAGTTACGGGCAAAGAAGTTCCTGACCCATCAATTTTTACACCACCACCTGCTCCCAAAGCGGCTGGTAAGCCTGCTCCTTGCAATGCAGAAGTTGAAGCTCCTATTGGAAGAGGAAGAGTAGCCGCTGATACGGGTTGAGTGGCTTGATAAAAAGTTCCACTTACAGGCAAAGTTATTCCGCTGGCGGCAAGATTGACATCCATTTGTGATGACACATTGATTGCCGCCGCCAATTCTGTCAGTCCCGCATTGGTTACCGCCACAGACGGCATTGTAATCACATCCACCTGCATCTCTGTTCCTGATACTGCTCCAGCTATGGCGGTTGTGTCTAATTCAATCGCGTCTAATACGGCATTATCGGTTGCGCTCAAATTTGCCGTTACTGTTCCCGTTATCGCAGGCATTGTCAGCACATCCACATTCCCAATATTATTATCTCCCGCGTCTATGGAATAAATTGAAATTTTATCCGAATGCTTGACATACAGCTCGCCTTTATCCGTCATTCTTGCGGCAACATTATCGCCATCGGCTGTCGTTAATCCAGCCAAAGTATCAGCGCGAATGCCTATTAGAGCAGTACCCACAGGATTGGCCGCGGCAGCCTCGTCTTCGGTATACTGCGTGCCTCCGCCTCCGCCGGATAGAACATCCACCTGTAAATCGCCGGATGAATCCACATGCAAACTTTGCCACGCCGAACCGTCATATCCGTAAAGCAATGTCTTCCACGCCCGCGCGGTTTTATCCAGTGCTTCATTTAAAATTGATTGGGGAGTATCAAATGTATTTTTAAGGTTAGCCATATATTAAGTCATACTTGCCCTTTGAGAATATTCTCTCCGGCGAATGTTTTTTTTATGATCCTTTTTTTCTTTTGATTCAGTAAGAAAATCATAAATATTTTTTAATAATTCATTCGGTTCCATTAAATCATTGTAAGGAATTTCATCAATCGTATCTTGAATAATCCTTTCATACGCGCCGATTGTCGGAATTATCCCCATACTTTTCATAATCTTTTTCACCAAAGAATCAAGACGATGAATTTCTTTTTCTTGTTTTTTTCCTTCGCTCGCTATTTGTTCAAATTCGCCGTTGATTTGAAAAAGATATAATCCTTTATTTCCTTCCTCCCATTGGTCAAGCATTATATTCTCATTCAGATTAGAACCGCTTTCAGCCATTCCTTGCGGCGCTTTGGCTTTCTCTTTTAAAGGTTTTTCTTCCGACTGAGCTATTGGCAAAGTAAGCGTTCCCATATTACAAAAAGCTTTCCCCCCTGTCCGAAGATTTATAGGCCAGACTTTTTCTTTTCACTGATTCAATTAAAAAGAAATTAAAGAGTCGCGCGAAAACAACCGCATTATTCGCGTTAGGCAAGATTTTCAATTCTTTTTTTAAGTCTTGAATCAGAGAAATCATTGAACCTTTATTTCTTTCAAACATTAATATCTTTAAAAATCCCTCAATTTTATACGCTTTATCCCTGAAATCTTTAATATCTTTGAATTTTTCTTCCAATCCCATTTGTTTAATATAATCCGGAATTTCGCCTTCTCTTATGCTTTCGTCAAAAAAAGAAGAACTCAAATCTTCCTTTCTTTTAAAGGAGATTGGAGTTCTATGCTTGTTTTCATCAGTATGTCCCGCCACTATCGGGGGAGCGCGGTGAGGGATAAATTCCTCTGAATTACTCATAATTTTTTAATATCCTTAGTTAAATTTAAGCAGATTTTTTCATATCTGTCAAGGTGATTTTTTATGTTATGATTATTTTTTACATCTTGGTATGCCGCTTCTCCCATCTGTTTTCGGAGCGATCTATTTTCTATAAGCAAATAAAGGTATTGTTCCCAATCTTGGGCGGTTTCCGCCAAGAAACCGGTAATTCCGTGTTTAACAACATCTTGATATAAAAACTTGGAATATACGCCCGGGTAATGATTGATTCCGTATTCCAAGTATTTACACCAACTTTTGGATTGAGAAAAAGCGTTTTTTACCACTGGCGCTATTCCTATGTCAAATTGCATAGAATTCAATTTGGAAGCCCACATTGATGAGGACGAACCTAAAACATACTCCTTTTTTTCTTCGGGGATATTGGGAAAAATATCCTCGCCATAAGTCAATTTAGCCAGCTTATTTTCTCCCTGCACTCCGCCCAATCCGCAATGAATAAAAGAAATTTCTTTGGCCGAATATCGGGAAAATACTTTTGCTAAGATCGGTTCTATAAAATTCATATCTTCTATATGGGAAAGCGATCCGGCCCAACCCACGCGCACCGTTCCTGAAATGTTCGGGTTAAAAGGTTTTTCCCAATAAGATAAATCTAAAAGATTGGGAAACCATTCCACATTGCGATTGAGCCAGCCATAGCGTTTGGCCAAATATTTAGACGGCGTAAGCACCAAATCGGCTTTATGGATAGCTCGCCAAGTCATTAAGACTCTTTTCCAAGTCATATCTTTATGGTGCGGATGATGTTTGGATGTCCATTCCATCAAATCGTCCACCTCAAAAATTGTCTTAGCTCCGGCATCTTTAAATAATTGAAAAATCTTCGGGACAAAGACGGTTTGGAGAATCGCCAAGTCCGTCCACTCTAAAATATCTTGATTTATTTCTTCGCGATAATCTCTAACCCAAACGCTGTGTCCCCTCTCCTCTAAATATTTGCTCTGCGGGAGTATTCGGTATAATTTGCTGGCCGTCTTGTTGTGCAGAAAAAAGATGTTCATATTCCTCCATATATTCCGAGACGGTGAGGAACTCCGCATCGTCCGGCATATTTAATAAATTAGTAAAAGTGAGATCAATGGCATTTTCCATTCCGACCATATGGCCATGGCCTTTCACAATCTTTTCATTCTTTGGAAAAGGTTCTTCAAAAGACCAAGAGAATTTATAAGTTTTCAAATTGGAAATCGGCACTGTCGGATTATTTCTGTCTATGGCGACTGTATATCCCATATCCCGCAAGACTGTATAGGCGGCGGGCGACATCTGCCATTTAGGCGCTTTGAAAATTTTAACGAAAGGAATTTTGTAATGCTTGAATAAATTTTCTCCGGCTAAAATAATCTGCTTGGCCTTTTCTTCATCGCAAAGCATTTCTCCCGCGTTATGAAAAAAGCCGTGCGGCGCTATCTCTATCCACGGATTTTCTTTTAATATCGCCGCCCACTGGTCGTATACTTTGCTGAAATCTTCTTTATCGCGCGAATCATTAAAGGTGCGCGTATCAGCCGGAATAGTAAAGGCGGTTATTTTTAATTTCGGATAATGTTCTTTGAGTTTTAAAATTAAATCCATATTCGGTATTGACGGACTCAAATCATCGATGTCTAAAATAATTTTCATATTTATTTTTCCGCCAAAGCGGTGATTAACAAATCATCTATATTGCGAACCTTTACTTTTTTAAATCCGGCCTGTTCCAAACAAAGACGCATTCCTTGCGAAGTAAAACGCCAATAGTCGCCAAAAGACGGCGGTTCGGGATGTTCGGGATAGAAAAAGGGCGTATCAATAATCGCGTATTTTCTGGTTGTCCGATAGATTTCTTTCAGAGCTTTTTGAAAATCAAAGACATGCTCCAAAACCTGTCCGCAAATAATCAAATCAAAAGAATTATCGGGAAATTGCATATTGGTAATATCGCAAGTATAATCAGCGCCCCATTTCGCGTCAGCGTCCATTGTTTTAAAATCATTGCCTTCAAAATATTTGGCGCGGTCAGATGGTTTATCCTTATCACCGGCAATTCCCTGATCCAACACTCTCATTCCCAATAATTGAAGTTCGTATGAATAGTCTTCCATTGTTTGCCAGATAAGTTCTCGGGTAGGTGATGACATATTTTTTGAAAAAAGGGGCGGAGGATTTTAAGTTCCGCCCGTAAATTTATTTCATTAATTTGTGAACATTCCGTTCACCGGCCGCCGCTTGCAATAAAGCGTGCCATTTGATTATTTGTTCGGAGTTCTTATGAATGTGGGCGGCCGATCTTTCATTGGGCCGGCCAATCGTCCGAAAGTGCTGGAAAGGAGCGTCCATATTGAATTCAAATCCGAATCGTTCGGGATGATGATAAATCTCGGAGCCGGGCAAAGGTACAAATATGTGGACTCCCCAACTATCGGCGTCCGAAGTCCTCATAAATTCAGCTGTCGCTTCCACAGTCGCGTCCGTTTCTCCGGGCAGACCCACCATCATTTGCGCCCGCACCCGCAATCCGCTCTTATGAGCCATAGCAATAGCGCTTTTATTCTTATCAGAAGTTGTGCCTTTCTTGGCTAATTTGAGAATCTCATCCGATCCGCTTTCCACGCCATAAGTAATTTGCCGGCATCCGCTCTCATACATTTCTTTATACAATTCATATTCGCAGATATTGGAGCGGGACAGGCAATGCCAATCAAAACCGTAAGCCCGATGAAGCGGTTTAATCGCTTCGCAAAAACGCCAGACTCTTTTCTTGTCCAGAATAAAGGTGTCGTCATAGAAATAAATTCTTTGAACGGCATATCTTTTTACCAAATATTCCACTTCCGCTTTGACTGAATCTATTTGACGGTATCTCGTCTTTTTTTCCGAGATAACCGCTTGGGCGCAATAAGTGCAGGAATACGGACAACCGCGACCAGTCAGGATATATCCTTCCGTTTGAGCATTGGCTCCCACCACTTGATTCGTGCCTATCTTATGATATTGAAAAATATCAATCATATCGCGAGCAGGCATTGGCGATTCATCCACATTGACGAATTGTCCTTTGACAATCATTTTCCTATCCATTCTTTCCGGCAGATTGTCCAAAAAGATTTCGCCCTCTCCTATGACGGCGCAATCCGCTTCCGATTCATCCAGCGTCCTTTGAGGAAGCGCCGAAGGATGAGGCCCGCCCATAATGATATAAGCATTGGGTTGTCTTTGTCTTAGAATCTCCGCCACTCTTTTTGCCAGATGAAATTGAGGCGTAGTAGTGGAAATTCCATACACATCGGCTTCCGGTATTTTCCAATATTCTTCCGGCAGGGCGGTTAAGTCGGCAATCGCTACATCCTTTCCTTTGGCTCTTAAATAAGAAGCCAGATACAATACTCCGTTATTCGGCAAATCCGTATCGCTAATCAGCCACGGACTTGGCAGTATTATCAGCATTATCAGCATTATCTTCATTGGTAATCCTCCTTTTAAATAAATTCAACCAAATTCTTTGCGCTTCTATCAGCTTCTTCCAATATCCATTTTTAAAATCAATCTTGAAAAACATTCCCATTGACAGATTTTCCAATATTTCCCAATAACATTGAATCGGCGAACGGGCGGTTAAAGACACGCTGTCAATCGCTCTCCAAAAAGATTCGTTGATTTCGTAGCCGGACGCTTCTTTTCTGATGTTGGCGAATACATTGGATGCTTTATCGTGAATGACAGACGGCATACCCGAACGGATTCCCAGCCCCAAATGCCGGATAATCTTTTGCGCGAATAGTCCGCACCAGATGTCGCCCCAGCGATCATACGGCCAATCTTTTCCCATCAATAAGAAGTACATCAAAGGAATTATCTCTCTTTTGAAAGCCAGATTCATCCCGCACATCGGAAACCAAGTCCGCATAATATGGGATTCTACCGCCGGGGAAGACCGAAGATTGAGATTGGCTAAATGAGAAACTCCGTCAAGATCGGGGATTTTTGACCATACGCCGTGATTCATCACTGTTTCTCTTTTTCCATCTTCAATATACGGCATACCTCTGACACGAAAAGGCATCGTAGATTCCCAAAGAGAAATCGGCTCGGAAAGCAAACGGATATGCTCGTCAAAGAAATTGGCATTCTCCGGATAGCAATCGTCATCTAAGGTGATGACAATATCCGCGCCTTGCTTCCACGCCAGCCAATATCCGAAACTTCGGACGCAATCGGTTCTTCTCGGAATAATCCAAGAGTCTTCTCCTAACTCTCTGTCAATATCCTCCCAGCAATAATGAGAAACCAAAGGATGTTCTATGTTGAAAGATTTTTGCGGATCATCTTCCACAATAATCAATTCTATCCTTTTGGTTTCCATTTGAGGAAGCCAAAGCCTTAGAAATTCTTTCATACATTCCTCGCGGATTGTCGGTACGACTGCAATGATTTTCATCTTATTCTCCTTTCTTTTATTTGTTTGGTTGTAAAGAACAATATCTCCGCGCCTCTCCCATACTTCTCCGTAAAAAAGAGACGCGAACTTATTGTCCTTATTTCTTTACTTTTTTTACAACTTTTTTAGCTTTTGCCATTTAGCCCACCTCCTTTCCGTATTCAGGCCAAACTTTCGGAAACTCACCCGCCTCCCAATACTTATCTATGGGTTTTGGATGATACCAGCCCTTAAAATTTTCTTTTAAATTCGCTTCATACTCTTCATTCATTTTTTCTAAACGCGCCTTCATCTTCGGATCAGCCATTGTATTCGGATGCTGAATATGAAAAGCGACTGATTCCATTACCGGAAAAATGGGTTTGCCGATGATTGCCAGCCAGCGCAAGGCGCATACATAATCATCATATCCAAAGCCGTTCCAATCGTCCGGCGCCCATTCTATTTTTCTTAAATCATCTCCGGGGAAGACGACATTCGCGCCGGAAAAACAAGCAAAAGAATAGGGCGGAATAACCGGCAATTCTCTTTTACCCGGCTCGCAACATCCGTGAGGTATGCGCCAATCCACCGTATCAATAGTAGCCGCGTATAAATCTTTTGGATTATACGGTTTATCTTTGGGAATTTTTTTCCAATCAATTTTCCATCGTTGTCCCATATATGCAATCTTTTTCCCATATTTTTCAATTTCTTTTTCAAAAGCAATGTAAGTATCCGCCGTAGGAAAACTATCACCGTCCGTTAAATAAATATATTCTCCTTTAGAAACGCGAATGCCGTTATTGCGGGAAGCGGCCAAGCGAAATCCCTTCTTTTCCTGCCATAGATATTTTATCGGAAAAGGATATTCTTTTTTATTTTTCTCCACAAACTCTTTTGTCCCATCGCTTGATCCGTCATCGCAAATGATAAATTCAAAATCTCTGAATAGAGAATTCTCATAAATATATTTATGGGCTTCCAGTTGATACGCAAGATATGGCAACTGGTTAAAGAAAGAATAAATGAGGCTGAATTTCATAAAGATCCCCTTTGCGCTTTAGCCATTTTCATATCAATTTGATATTGCGGATATTTTTTCTCTTGTCCGGAGGTAGAATCAGAATGTTTTATTTTTACATCTTCAAGATACGCAAGGACATATCCTCTCTCTTGCAAAACCTTTTTCAGCTGAAACGATTGAGCGCCGTGCTTGAAAGAATTAGTATCAAACTGCCAATCCTCCAAAGCCAGCATAGGCACAAACATACAAATTTGCCCCATATGCATAGCGTAGCCGATTGTATGTTCGCCGATAGTCGTATAATCCAAACGAGGAGCGCCGCCCGGATTATCCCTCAATCCCTCCACATAAGGCGACATCGCGAATTTTCTATTGCGCAGATATACATCCAACATTGCTTCCAGCCATTTGGCTTGGATAAACTCGCAATCATTGTCTGTAAAAACTACTATATCGTATTTGCCCCGTATTTTTTCCAATGCTTGATTATAGGCAATAGGAACTCCTTTGTTTCCCGCGTTGAGAATCAGATTCTCTTTGGCAATTTTATGTTTAAGAAAGTCCCGCGTGCCATCCGTTGAGCCATTATCAACCCAAAAATGGTCAAAAGGATATTCCGTTGTTTTATACATCGTATCTAAAAATACCTTAGTATATTCCAAACGATTCCAAGATACGGTAATCACCGCCACTTTTGGTTTTTTCCACAGACCGAATAAAGTATTGGTTGGCCAAATATAACAAGAAGCCGGAGGAAAAGTGGGGTAAGGCCGGCCATACGCGTTTAATTTTGATTCGTGCTTTAATTGGTTCATATCTTTATGCATCCAATAAATCTGAACGACCTTTGGAGTCCGTTTGAATATTTTCCCATCCTTAGCCATTCTTACCCATAAATTCCAATCGGCGAATTTCTTTAAATCTTCATCCCATCCGCCCACATCAAGCAGGGCTTGTTTTTTCGCCAGCACATCGGAAGTATCAATAAAGTTTTCAAAATTCAATCGCACCGGGTCCCATTCGCTTCGTATCCCGATAAATTCTTTTGGCACGGTTGATAAGAAAGGAGCGATCTTTTGAATTAAAGTTTTCTTTTTTTCAAATCTCTCCTCGTCTCGGATAATCCTATCGCCATAGACAACATCAATCTTTGGGTATTCTTTCATCGCATTCCAAAGAATTCGCAATTTATCGGGAGTCGGCTGATTATCGTCATCCTGAAAAGTGATATATTCTCCCTTAGATTCCTTAATGCCAATATTTTTAGGCCTTGTATGATTGCCGAAATTCTTTTCCAACCGGATATAATTCAAAGGCCATTGGCATTTTTTTTCTATTTTATCCCTTAATCGTTTTACCGTCTTTTGCGTATCATCAGTGGAACAATCATCCACGACGACTATTTCAAAGGGTTCATCAAAATTTTGATTGATAAAATCTTTGAGGCATCGTTCTAATTTTTGGGCGCGATTAAATGTGGTAATAACGACTGATATTTTTGGATTCATATAATAAAAAGTTTTTTATCTTCCGATCCAGCGCTTGCGCTGTTCCGGGGTAATAATTTTAACTACGGTTAAATCGTCTAATAATTGAGAAAGAGAACGGTGGCGAATTCTATTCTGCGGGGTTTTATCTTCGGCCGTATAGGCGGCATAATCTTCCCAAGTCGCCTTTTCCAATTTTCCTCCCTTAGGGATTGAGCACATATCTTTTCCTTTGAGAGTCACTTTGTCCACATAAGGATGACTGGTTTCCCGCACGAATAAATCAGGATTAAGTTCTCTTAATTTTTCTCCAAAAGCCAATAAGGTAGGCGACATTATCCGCAGTTTTCCCAAGTTAATAAAATTTTTTCCAAAAGGAATGCGCATATTTCAACTAAAATACGGAACGGAATACTCGGCCTGTACAAGCCTTTCTTCCATTCCGTATTTTTTTGTTTTAAGACATAATCTCTGTTTAGCCACCCAAAGAAGATGTGCTTTCCACACGCACCGCGCGAGTTGAATCCAACTCTTTGCGGGCATAGGATGTTTTCCATCCGATGCGGTCCCGCATACGAAGCGCCGAAGTCGGATCAGGAGAATCCACATAAACTTCAAGGTCTTGAAATTTAGTGATACCATACCAACTCGGACCGAAAATAGGCGTTTGGTACACATTGGCTGAAGCGCCCGCAGACGCGCCGTCAGTGATGACTTTGGCCTGCGAAGTTTTAACCAATCGGACACCGTAAGCCTGACCCTGCTCGCCTTTCCATAATCGTTCAATTCCTTTCTCAACATATTTGAAGAGATCGGTGAAGTTTGTGTCTCCTTGTAGATCATAGAATGCGTTAGCGTGGATTAATCCGGCATACATACCGTCGCTGAAGGTGGGGATATTCGCCCCGGTCAGACGAGCGGTTGCTTCGCGAATCTCGGCGATATCGAAAGTGAATGAAGAATTTTTCTTCAAACTATTTCTCGCTACCGCGGTTCCGGCTATTTGCGCTGAACCTCCCGCGGACAAAACTGTTCCCATAATATCCGTATCAAACGCGAGAGCCGCTTGATAGGCCAGCCGTTCCATAAATTTTTCCATCGTTCCGGTCACGCTCGTATCTTTGAACAAATCGGAAGGTTGATAGACCCGTCCTTTCTGCACGATAGTCGCGGACTGCAATGTCATGGAAACCGGACCGGTAGCCGCATCAAACGATTCTGACAAATTAAAAGCGGATTGGGCGATGTTCTTGAAGGTCAGCCAGACAGCGTTTTTCCCGGAAAACTTCGGAAGCGTATTCATCATTCCGAATTGATCGGAGACGAGGTTCGCCTGAACATTTTCCAAGAAGATTCGTTTTGCGAGAACGCCTAATTGTTTGGCGTTTGTTCCAGTTGTAATGTTTGCGATATAAATTCACTCCTTTCCCCTTAAAAATTTTTAAAGGGCGAGTTCCCGTTATCCGCCGGAGGCAATTCTTTGCCTTTCGTAAAGCTCTTTCGCTTTTTCAATCGTTGGAGCTTCCATAACGGCTCGTTCGTATTCCTCTTCGGAAAGTTGAACGGACGCGTTATTATCCGCCGGATTTTTTAACGGCTCATTAGAAGGAATTTCAATGGGAGATCCAGCGCCGCCAAGGCGTTCGGTAAGTTTTTTCGCTTTCCCTTCCATATCAGCTTCCGTTCCAAGAGGGATGAACTCTTCATACCCCCTAAGGTTGGGATATTTATCTTGAATCAAACGATTGCGCGTAATTGTGGCTTCGGCCTGCACAACTTGTTCCGTAAGCTGATTAAGCTTTCGTTCAAGTTGCGGAACGCGTTCGTCTAATTCAACTTGCCCTTTCAGTCTTTCGACTTCCGATTTCAGCGCATCCCGCTCCGACTGAAGCTTTTGATACACTGACGGATTGTTGGTTTTATCCTCCCCAACGGAATCAATGTCTTCCGACATAAAGTTTTTTCTTTCTAATGCCCGTTTCCAAATGACTGCGGATGATGAAAATCAGAGCGCCCGCCGTTCCATTTGAATATAAGCAATTTATTAATTGTAATTATAGGTTATAATCGGATTTTGTCAAGAGGATTTCCATACAATCTCTTTTTTTCTCTTCCATTTATCGCGAACTCTTTTCTTTTCCGCGCTGATTGCCCCGCTTAATTCATTCTTTGCTTCCTCCGGCAGTAAACGATCATAGCGCTTAACCTGTTTCATTTCTTTTTGAACGGCTTTTTTAACCGCCTCTCCCATTTCTCGCAAATATTCATCTCTTAAATTGTCGGGGATTTCCGCTATTTTCCTTAATCCCTTTTCTTGTCTTTCAAGAATTATTGATTCATCAGTCGGAGCATATCCTATTTTAGCCATAAATTCAGTTTCCGGTGTCGGAGTTTCTTTGGTAATAACCTTTACGGCTCGGAGAAAAATATTCTCATTATATTGTCTTTGCCTGCCTAAAATATCGTACTTAGCTTTAAGGCTTTTTGAAGCGAAAGGAATTACATTAGCAAGAGAGTCTTTCGCACTTTCTTCCCTGCGCATCACAGGATCGGCCACTTGCCTAATATCCCTGAAAAGATTTGGAACAAATCCTTGAACGACGAGATTCCTTAATTTTTCATAAGAAGTTTGAGTGGGATCATTGAATAAATCAAAGGAATCTGAAAGCCCCGACATCATATCAAATTCTTTTGCCGCGGTAATTAATTGAACCAAAGAAGACGGTACGCCTTTAATCTTATCCGCTTCTTTAGAATTAACCAATTCGTGCAATTCTGTAGCGGCGATGAAATAGAATCCTAATCGAGAAAGACGATTAAAGGGAATAACCGCGTTTCCGATTTTAATGGTAAAAGATTTTCTATTTTCCGCTTTCCAGCGAGCCCTTTCGTTTTTATCTTTCGGATACGCTCCATTCACTTGGCCGTTATCCACTATTTGATACGCGCCTAAAGCAAGAAGACTTCCCAATCCTACCTGTGTTAAAGCTTCAATTCGCGCGTCTCCGCCTGATAAAAACTTTTGTACTTGACGAGGAGAAAGAATGCCTAAAGGACTGCGTCTTAAAACGAATTTTGTTGAATTCCAAATAGTAGCTAAGAAAGGAACAATTATCCGCCCTGCCGGAACGACCGATCTTAATTGAATTAAAAGACTGAGCATTTTGTCAGGATTTTCCTGCAAAGAGTATTCTTTGGCTACTTTTGCCGCGTCTTTAAGGATACCATCATCTTTGGAAAATTTTATAATCATTTCCTTTAGGGCATCTCCCGTATATCCTAAACGGACGGCTTTTAATCCGGCTTGAGTCATTCTTTCTTTTTCAAAAAAAACAGATTTGGCGAAATTATCTAACGCGGTTAAAGCGCGAAAAGGATTTGCCAAATACCTTAATTTAAAACTTTCTCCGGCTATTTTTTCGGGAAATAATTTTCCACTAACGCCCTCTTTCATTGCTATTCCTTGCATATAATCCTTTGTCGTGTAAGCTTCCAGCATTTTCCGCAGACCGTTCATAAGCCCCATTTTCGTTCCAAAAAGATTTTCTATCACTACTCGCGCTTCCTTTGGTTTTCCTTTCGTTAAAAATACCCCTGCTTTTGCAAAATCCTCCGCCACTTTGGCTCCATATCCCAAAATATTGTCCAAAGGATTTACGCCCAATAAAGTGACCGGCGAAGTAAGCTTAGCCGCCACAGAATAAGTTTCAATTGTTTGCCATATTTTACCGGCCACTTGCCACCATTCTTTTCCTTTTTTTTGTCTCTTTAATTCTTCAGCAGTGTCTTTTAAAATTTTAGATATTTCTTCAGGGGAACGGCCGGCATCAGACGCTTCTTGAATCTTTTTTACAGTTTTAGCGTGCATCTCCAAGGCCTCATCAATATTATTTTGCATAAATTTCAATGTCCGTCCGGGAGTTCCTTTCATCGTTGAAAAGCCCGCGTACATCTTGGATAATTCCTTATTGATGTTTAACATTGAACTCATATCTCCCTTGGCGGACACTTTTTGCAATTCTTGATAATGGTTGCCAAGAGTAATTAATGCTCGCGGTATATCGGTTGTTTTTACTCCTTTAGAAGGTTTCCAATTTGACAATTCTTGTATGGTCATTGAAGGAAGTTGCAATGCCTCTTCCCAAGTTTTCCATTCAGGAATCACCACTCCTCCGCCAATTTCTTCAAGACTCGCCAAATAATCGGGATCTTGTTCCAAGGTTTTCACAAAAGCTTCATTAGTCGTGTCCCTAATCATTTTTATTTCGCTTAATTTTTTCGGAATATATTTCCCCGGCTCTATATCTGTAGCCACTGTTTCCATTTTGAATAATTTAGTTTGTTTTTTTGCAACTCCCCCGGCAGTTATTTTTACTGTTTCATTGGCCGCAGAATCAACCGATTCTTTTGCAAAACGAACTAAATCGCGCCCGCCCGGAGTATTGGATAAAGCTTGAGAAAATGCTTTATCTTTTCTTTTATTGAAATAATATTCTTCGGCGAATATGGCGGCATCTTCTCTTGGTTTTCCCGTAAAATTAAAGTTGCCGTATTTTTCGGGATTATTTTTCAATTCATTAATTGTGGAAAAAATCGCATTTTGTTTTTCAGGAATAAGGGCTTCAAATTTGCCATGAGCGACTTCGTGAATGAGCGTCTTATTATATTCAGGCGTTAGTTTTTTTAAAGCAACCTCGCCTGTTTGAACATCAAAAGAACCAAGAGCGCCTTTTTTCTCCACGCCTTGGGTCACTATGATTTTTTCTCCCCTCGCCAAATCTTCGGCGGAAATCTTTTTTCCCTCGTCAGATATTTGCTGAATAATATTTTCAGATATTATTTTTTTCCCACCCATAATATCTCCGGCTACTTTTTGCCCGGTAATTTTTACTTTTTTAAATCCAATACTTATTATATCTTCAGGCGATACTTCAATAGTACTGCCATCAAAATGTTTTAATTCAATAACTTTTTCTTTTATCCACTTTCCATTGACATAAACAGATTTATCAGTTTTTTTAATAACTGTAAATCTTCCAATTTCAGAATTTAAAATAGTATCACCCGCAGAGAAATCCAATATATTGGTTATTTTTTTTGTTCCACTAATTGGAACAAAACTCTCCACTACATTTCCATAATTAAAACCCTCTGTTAGCATTTTTTGAGAAACCGGCGCCTCTTCTTGAATAATCTCTTGCGCGATCTTCTTACCTAATGCTTTTCTGCTTAAAACATTGAATATCTTTCCTAAAATTGCCCCACCAACTATTCCCCCTCCACCCCCCAAAATTGCGCCTTTAGTCACATCCGCGAATGTGTGTTTTTCTTTTTCTAAAGCGCCTATCGTTCCATAACTTGTCCCATAAGTTCCTCCAATAACGGCTGATTTTAATACAATGCTTTTCCCTAATTTTTCCGCCAATGTTTTTGCTCCTGTTTTCATTAAAATTTTCGCGCCGCCTTTTACTATTAAGCCTCCTGTTCCAAAACTTGCGACATCCAAAATGGCTTCCGCTCCGTGCAATAATACTTGTTTCGCGCTTATAGGCGTTCTTTCCGATTCACCTGTTTGGTATAAGTCTTTCAGATAAGAAGCATTATTATACGCGTCTTGCCCTAAGCCGATTATGCCTCCAGCCGCCATATCAGCAATAAACGCCCCTGATTTATATATTTGTCCGGGTAATTTCTTTAATCCCGTTCTGTCTAAAAAGCTGGGGGGACGAATCGGTTGAACGGGTTCGGCCTTTGGCTCCGGTTCCTCAATTTGGGTACCGGCAAAACCGCTTAAATATTGCATCGGCCGCCTTTGCTCTCGGCGATAAGAACTGACCATTTGTTGATTTCTTTCATTTAGCATAAATCTATCCTTTATCTTCCCAGCGCGCCTCTTAAATTCTTTTGAAAAAGATAAGCGCCCGCCATTGGATTCTGAAAATTAGTGGCTTTCTGCGCTTCTTGAACGGCTGTATTCAAAGTCGGACCCAAGCTGGGGATTACCGGATTGCCGCTTTGAAGCGCCGCGTTTGGCAAAGAATTGATGCTGCCGGTGGCATTAGGATTCATTGTTTGCAAGCCTCCTTGTTGCGGAATGCTCTGGGGAAAACTTTGCATAGGGCTGGAAGGCACGGGTCCTTCAAAAGCCGGACGAGGCGTTCCGTCTAACCCCGGCGCTTGAAATGTTCTTTTTATTCTCTCTCTGTTAAGTTTTAATTCCGGAGAATCAAATGTCATATCTTCCAAATCTTTCATTGTTTTCCCGCTCCGTAAATTTTCATAAGCCCATTGATCGAATTGTTTTTCATCTTCTTTCTCCCATCCTCTTCCGCTTGTGATAATGGATTTTCCATATTCATCTCTTAGGGTTCCTATGGTTTTTGCCGTATTTTGAATTGCCGGCGACAAATCCTTATAGTAAAGATTAAGAATCCCTTTATTTAAATCCCTTTGATCGCCATTTTCAAAAAATCCTTCAACGGCCGGCTCATCATCGTTTTTATTTATTCTCACATCTCCATAGTTGAAAAAAGGATAGGAATAAATATTATCCCTGCTGTCTCCCGTATCCACCTTGACTCCTCTGGCGACAAATTCGCTCGGTATGCCCGCCTCATTATAGGAACGAAAACGAAAATACGCGTCCTTATTATTATTTATTTGGGAATCAGAAACAAAAGAAAATGGAAGACCTGAAATATCGCCGGGATCGCTCTTATCCGTTAAATCCAATACCGGTTTTAATCCTGATTTTAAAAGCAAACGATGATTAACAAGAGTCGCCGGATCAATCCCAAAATTCTCTTTTATGCCTAAAAAATCGGCATCGCCGGTCGTGCGGACTTCTTTATAATAATTCAAAACCCTTGCTTTGGTTTTAGAATCAATATTGGCGAATTCTTTTGAACCTATCGCGTTTTCTATTTTTTTAATAGTGTCTTTATAAATACTATTAGGATTTTTCGGATCAGTAAAATCAAGAAATTCCTCATAGGTGATTGTTCCGTCTATCACTTCGGAATAAAGATTTGAAAAATCATTAAAAACTTTTGAGGCCATAATTATTTTTTATTAAATAGGATTTCTTTATTTTGTCTTTTAATTCTTTCTTGTTCTGTTTCCGGCTTCTTTATTCCTCCCGGCGGTATAGACATAAGAGGTTCGGATTTTAAAGGAATAGATATGGGCGCTCTTGATTGTATTTCCCTTAAAGGAATTTCTTTACCTCTCGGTTTGGATATTGGAATAGGAGCTGTCTCCATTATATCTTCTTTGTCCGCGAAATCAGCAAAAAACTTTTCCAAAAAAGAATCTCCCAACACCGCCTTGTTTCTCTTAATCTCGTCTTTCATCTGTTTTAAATATAAATCGGCGTGAAGCATCAGGGTGGTGGATAATTCAGTGAGATTGGCCATTGCCGCCACTCGCGCCAATCCTGAATATTGGTTATAAATTTCATCTATTCCAAATTTGCCTTGCAAATAAGAAGATTGTAATTCTCTTTCTTTGTTTTCCAAATTCCGCGTTATCACTTTTTCCTTTGTCTGCGCCTGAATCACTTCAAATTTTTTCTTTTCAGTTTCGCCCACTACTTTGGTTTGAAGGATTTTAAAATTATCAAATAATTCTTTTTCTTTTATCTTGCCGGAGTTCCAAGAATTTAAAAGATTATAGGCCTGTTCAAGGCGATTTTCTTTTTCCGCTTCGGCGCGGACGCGCTCGCCCGACAGTTTTTGCAGAAAGTGTTGTTCCGCGACAAGATTAGGGTCGCGCGGCGCGCCCGGTTGCATCATTTGCATTCCTATCGGAGATGAATATTTGTTGTAGTTAAATTCCGGCATATATTTTTTTAATAAGAAGCGAAAGGATTAGCGTATATTCTTCCTGATGGATCGCGATAAATTTGATTTTCCCCGAGTTTTGGAATTTCTTTAGGGTTACTTACATAGCGAGGAGCGGCAATACCTTTTTTCAAGTATACTTTTTTGTTTGTACCGCGGACAATTTTGTCTTCGCCGTACCATTTAATCATTTTCGGATCTTTAAGATAAAACAATCCGGCGTAAGGATCTGTAACAATGGTCGGCGTTTGCGTTTGATCGGTTTGCGTTTGATCGGTTTGCGTTTGATCGGTTTGCGTTTGATCGGTTTGCGTTTGATCGGTTTGCGTTTGATCCTCCGCTAAAATCTGTTCCGCCGGCTTACCAATCAAATCTTTACGCGACGCCGCGATATCCGGCAAAGGCAAGTCAGCCAAAGGTTTAGACTTCGCGTCTTGATATTGGTCAAACAGCGAATTATATTCTATGACTGAATTATTATACGCGTTCCAAGCCGCGTCCAAAGCGGTTCTATTGGCGGCGCTCGGGTCGCTTTGATACATTGCCAAAGCATTTTGATATACGCCGTTTTTTTGATTGACATCTCCTTGCTTGGCTGTCACTTGGTTTCCCAAATCTGTTACCGTATTATAGTTTTCATACGCGGTATAATCATTATTGGCTTTTGTAATCGCGCCGTCAATGGAAACATATTCCGGCGATCCCTCACCATACATCTCGCGCAGAGCTTTTAATTCGCTGATATAGCCGGCCAGATTATCCGAACCTTTTTCTCCCCAATGCTTATTGTTGTATAATTGATCCAATTCATTTTTGCGATATTCCGGAGTCAATTTAAGAAGAATGTCGGCTACTTCCGAATGGCGAGGGCTATTTTCCGCGTATTGGGCCAAACGCCCCTGCAGTTTTTCTTTGTATTGGTCATAAGAAAATTCACCCGTGGTAAATTTAGTCCGCCACAAACTTTCTTCCGCCTTTTGCGTTATTTCAAAGCCGGTTGCTCGGCGGGTTTCAATCCGTACGGCATCTTCCGAGCCGGCCGCTTCCGCGCCTTTCCGTTCATCTAAATATTTGGAATAATCGGCCCAATCAATTTTCGCGTTAAGAAAAAGATTTTCCTGCAAATCATCATTCCAATCGGTTTTAATTTCCAATCCGGTTTCTCCCATTTGTTTAATTCTTCCTGTTTCCTTTCCGCCGATTCCCACTCTTTTATCTAAATAAGATTTTAATTCATCATATCCCGCGCCAATATCGCCGTTTGTGAATTTAGTCCACATCGCGTCATCTTCCGCCATTCTTTGGGATTGCCAAAATAAGGCGCGTTCATAAGCGTCCGAGGCGGATACGGTTGATGGCGCGGCCTTAGCCGCTTTAATTTTCCAAAGGGGTTCAGACATAGGGTTTTCCTCCTTGCGCCATCGGCATTCCCGCGGGTGGAATCGCCGGCGTTACCGGACCGGGAGTCGCCGGCATTGGTTTGCCTCCTTGCAGAGCGGCTTGCATATTAGCCACCTTTTCCGGAGAAATAAACGGATTAAAATTCTCATAAGCCATGACGGTAAATTCATCTTCGGGAGATTTCACGCCTATTTTTTTCATTGCCGTTAATTTGGAAATGAGTCCGGCATTCAATTCGCCGATTGCGGTATTGGAAATCATTGATTCATCGCGCGGCGCCAAGAATTTTGGAATCAGCTGCACTTCATAATTTTTATTGATTATTTCTTTCATTTTTTTATCCCCGACAAATTCATTCATTCGTTCAAATTCTTTTAAAAAGAACTGAATCATATCAAAAATTTTAGGTTCCCAGTTGCCCCAGATATGGCGGGCTTTTCTAATAGTAGGAGAGAATTGAACAGTGAGGGCGGGACCGGTA